>OGPH01001190.1_pt1 | contig 21144 bp, 24 predicted proteins | sample 1552891 | NCBI WGS metagenome assembly OGPH01 (sample SAMEA2580272, study PRJEB22360) | human gut metagenome | biome: human gut; feature: human-associated habitat; material: faeces | place: Denmark | collected 2008/2010 | reverse complement strand
GGACGCTGAAAGTCTGGCGATAGACATTCTCACATTCCTTACGGGGATTTCCTCTAGGGACGGTGAGAAGTTCCCTGTCCTTAGAAAAGCGGTGCGATCCGTGACCCAGAGCGATCAGCGAGGACTTCTCCATGTGATAGACGAGCTACGCAGAGAGGACACGGCGATAGCCCGCAATATTGCCGACCATATCGACAGCTTTACGGATTATGACTTTGCACATCTGCTGTTTTCGGACGGTTCGGTGTCTAACGCTATCAGCTTGGACAACCAGCTCAATATCATACAGGTGGCAGATTTGGTATTACCCGACAAGGACACGACCTTTGAGGAATACACGACCATTGAACTGCTGTCCGTGGCTATGCTGATTGTCATTTCCACCTTTGCCTTAGACTTCATTCATTCAGACCGCAGTATTTTTAAAATCGTGGATTTAGATGAAGCGTGGGCGTTCTTGAATGTGGCACAGGGAGAAACCCTCTCAAACAAGCTGGTGCGAGCGGGACGTGCTATGCAGGCGGGCGTGTACTTCGTCACGCAATCCTCTGGCGACGTGTCAAAGGAGAGCCTAAAAAATAATATCGGTCTGAAATTCGCTTTCCGTTCTACGGACATCAACGAGATAAAGCAGACCCTTGAATTTTTCGGTATCGACAAGGACGACGAGAACAACCAGAAACGACTTCGTGACTTGGAGAACGGACAATGCCTGCTTCAAGACTTGTACGGGCGTGTGGGCGTGGTGCAGATACACCCTGTCTTTGAAGAATTACTGCACGCCTTTGATACCAGACCGCCCGTGAAAAGCGAGGTGGAGTGATGAAAGATAGGATAAAGGGGCTTCTGACGAGAAAGAAGCTCTTTCGCTTTTTCAAGATAGCTGTGATTGTGGTACTGACGACCATTGCCCTGCTCTCCCTATTGGGGACGGTGGCACACGCTTCTGGGCTGGTAGATGATACCGTCAATGCGGACAACCTGTATTCACAGTACCCGTTGGAGAATTACCAGCTTGACTTCTATGTAGACAATAGCTGGGGCTGGCTTCCGTGGAACTGGCTGGACGGTATCGGGAAATCCGTACAATACGGGCTTTATTGTATCACCAACTTTATCTGGACTATCAGCCTGTATCTAAGCAACGCCACGGGGTACGTCGTCCAGCAGGCGTATAAGCTGGACTTCATCAATGACATGGCAGACAGTATCGGAAAGAGCATACAGACCCTAGCGGGCGTAACGGAAAATGGCTTTGGAAGTACGGGCTTCTATGTGGGCTTCCTGCTTCTTATTATCCTTATCGTGGGTATCTATGTTGCCTACACGGGACTTATCAAGAGAGAAACCAGCAAGGCATTACACGCCGTTATCAACTTCATAGTGGTGTTCGTGCTGTCCGCTTCCTTTATCGCCTACGCTCCCGACTATATCAAAAAAATCAATGACTTTTCTTCGGATATTTCCACGGCTTCGCTGGATTTGGGAACAAAAATCATGCTCCCCGACAGCGATAGTACGGGAAAAGACAGCGTGGACTTGATAAGGGACAGCCTGTTCTCCATACAGGTACAACAGCCGTGGCTACTCCTGCAATTTGGGAACAGCGATATAGAAGAAATCGGGGCTGACCGTGTGGAAGCTCTGGTATCTGCCAGTCCGTCAGCAGACGACGGGGCGACCCGTGAGGACGTGGTGAAAACGGAAATCGAGGATAACGACAATGACAATCTGACGATACCGCAGGTCATCAACCGTCTGGGAATGGTGTTCTTCCTGCTCATCTTCAATCTGGGGATAACGATATTTGTTTTCCTGCTCACAGGCATGATGATATTCTCCCAGATACTTTTTATCATCTTTGCCATGTTCCTGCCGATTAGCTTCCTGCTCTCCATGATACCGAGCTATGAGAACATGGCGAAACAGGCAATCGTGCGAGTGTTCAATACGATTATGACAAGGGCGGGAATAACGCTCATTGTCACGGTGGCTTTCAGTATTTCCAGTATGTTCTACAATATCTCCACTGATTACCCGTTCTTTATGATTGCGTTCTTGCAGATAGTGTGCTTTGCGGGTATCTACATGAAGCTGGGCGACCTTATGAGTATGTTCAGCTTAAATGCTGGGGACAGCCAGAGCATGGGACGCAGGATATTCCGTCGCCCGTACATGTTCATGCGACACAGGGCTAGGCGTATGGAACACCGTATCGCAAGGGCTGTCGGAAAAGGAAGTATGGTAGGTGCTGGAACAGGGGCTATGGCGGGAGCGGTTCTTTCTTCTGCTGGAAGCAAACAATCCCATGCCAGCACGACCCGCAAGCGTGACAATACTTCTTTTGGAAGCCGAGCGGGTTCAGCCGTGGGTGCGGTGCTTGATACGAAAAACAAGGTCAAGGACAAGGCAACGGCTGTCAAGGAGAATATCAAGGATATGCCGACCCAGACCGCCTATGCCCTGCACTCCGCTAAGGAAAAGGCAAAGGAAAATGTGTCCGACTTCAAGCGTGGCATTGTGCAGGGACAGGAAACCAGACAGAGCCAGCGTGCCGATAAGCGTGAGCAACACAGACAGAATATCGCTGACAAGCGTATGGAGCTTCAAAAGGCACAGGAAGCAAAACAGGCTGGCAGAACGACGGACGGATCAGCGACAACAGGAGCTACCCGTCCCCATGACAGACCTGTCACTGCTTCTAAGACAGACACAGGAAAAGTGCAGGAAATCAAGCGTCCTGTCACCACGGATAAGGTACATACCGAGCCGACAAAAGCACAGCCTGTCAAGGAGCGTCCGCTTGCTTCAAAATCTGCTGAACCTGTATTGCAGAAACACGGAACAAGGCTCAATAGTGTGGAGCTGAACCAGCAGACCACCAGAAAAGAGCGAAACATCAAGAAAGCGACCCTAAACATGACAGGAAAGAAAGGACGTAAGAAATGAAGCTAAGACATATCGCCCTTATCGGCAGTCTGTTTCCCTTTCTTCTTGCGATAGTGCTTTTCTTTGGTGTGCTTATCAGTGCCGAGGACGACGACGGGGGCGGTGGTTCTTCCTCATGGGTAACAGGCATGAACCTGTCCGCAGAGGTCTTGAAACATCAGCCTATGGTAGAGAAATATGCAAAGGAATACGGCATTTCCGAGTACGTCCCCTATCTGCTGGCAATCATACAGGTGGAAAGTGGCGGGACAGCCGAGGACGTTATGCAGAGTTCCGAGAGCATGGGCTTACCGCCTAACTCTTTAGACACGGAAAGCTCAATCAAGCAGGGGTGCAAGTATTTTGCGTCCCTGCTTTCTTCAGCAGAAAGTCAAGGCATAGAGGATATAAATGTGGTGATACAGTCCTATAACTATGGCGGTGGCTATATCGGCTATGTGGCTTCCAATGGAAAAAAGCACAGCTTCACGCTGGCAGAGAATTTCTCCCGTGACAAGTCTGGCGGGAAGAAAGTCACCTACACAAACCCTATCGCTGTCGCCCGCAATGGTGGCTGGCGATATGCCTACGGGAATATGTTCTATGTGGAGCTTGTCAGCCAGTATCTAACGGTCAGTCAAGTATCGGGCGAACTGGCACAGAAGATAATGAATGAAGCTCTGAAATATCAAGGCTGGGACTATGTGTACGGCGGGAGCAATCCTAATACTTCTTTTGACTGTTCAGGGCTGGTTCAATGGTGCTATGGCAAGGCTGGTATCAGTCTGCCGAGAACCGCACAGGCACAGTATGACGCTACCCAGCATATCCCGCTTTCACAGGCACAGGCTGGGGATTTGGTGTTCTTCCACAGTACCTACAATGCGGGGACGTATGTAACCCACGTCGGTATCTATGTGGGAAATAACCAGATGTACCACGCTGGCGACCCAATAGGCTATACAGACCTTACAAGCTCCTACTGGCAACAGCATTTGATAGGGGCTGGCAGAATTAAGCAATAGAAAGGAATGGAAATCATGTTAAAGAAGAAAGAAAAACCGATAAAGGAAAAGAAAGTCCGTACTATGAAAGTGGGGACGCATAAAAAGTCCGTCATTGCCCTCTGGGTGGTGCTTATCGCAAGCGTGAGCTTTGGTGTGTATAAGAATTTTACGGCTATCGACCAGCACACCACGCATGAGACAGAAACCATACAGCTCCGCTTGAATGACACCAACGGCATAGAAAATTTTGTCAAGAACTTTGCGAAGTCCTACTACACATGGAGCAACAGCAAGGAAGCTATCGAAGCAAGGACACAGGCTATCAGTGCCTATCTGACACAGGAATTGCAGGATTTGAATGTTGATACGGTGAGAACGGATATACCGACCAGCTCCACAGTCACGGACGTACTAATCTGGGACGTTGAACAGTCTGGGGAGAACGCTTTTACTGTTGCCTACGAAGTAGATCAGCAGATAAAAGAGGGCGACCAGACAAAGAACGTATCAGAAACCTATACTGTGACTGTCCATGTGGACGCTGACGGGGATATGGTGATTATCCAGAACCCGACCCTCGCTCCTGCTATGGAAAAATCCAGCTATGAACCAAAGACACAGGAAGCAGACAACAGCGTGAACGCTGACACAGTAAATGACGCTACGGCGTTTCTGGAAACATTTTTCAAGCTGTACCTTACCGCAACAGATAAGGAGCTTGCCTACTATGTAGAGGGAAATGCCCTTGAACCGATAAACGGGGACTATCTCTTTTCCGAGCTTGTCAATCCAGTATTTACGGCTGACGGCGACAACGTGAAAGTGAGTGTTGCGGTGAAATTCATTGATAATCAGACAAAGGCAACACAGGTATCACAGTATGAGCTGACGCTACATAAAGATAGCAACTGGAAAATCATAAGGTAGTCAATAGGCTTGCGTCATACATCGTATCGTATGCTACGCAAGCCTTTAACTCTTGCATATATTTATGATTTTGTATATAATTAACCCTCCATTAGTACACCAACCTTTGAAGTGATGATATACTTTTAGTAAGATAGGAGGTTTTTTGATGAATACATATCAAACAACAGAAGTTGCTCGAATAATTGGTGTACACCCAAACACAGTTAGATTGTATGAACAACTTCATTTAATACCACTGGCAAAACGCCAAAAAAATGGATATCGCATTTTTACGGATTTTCACATAGAGCAATTTCGTTTAGCCCGTACAGCTTTAAAAGTTGAAATTTTGCAAAATGGATTGAGAAAAAAAGCTATGAATATTATTAAAGTTTCTGCTACAGGAAATTTTGATATGGCTATTAAATTGACAGATGAATATTTATCACAGCTTGAGCGTGAAAAACATAATGCGGAGCAGGCAATACAAATTGTAAATGAACTCTTAAATGGAGAAAGTAGTCCTAATCAGGTATTATTGAAACGTAAAGAAGTATCAGAGTTTTTAGGCATTACAATGGACACTTTGCGAAATTGGGAGTTGAACGGTTTACTGTGTGTTAAGCGTAAAGCAAATGGTTATCGAGTATATTCAAATGATGATATAAAACGATTACACATTATTAAAGCATTAAGATGTGCGAACTATTCTTTATCTTCTATTCTTAGAATGTTAAATGCTTTATCGGTCAATCCAGATATAAATATAAAATCTGTGATTGGTATGCCGGAAGAAAACGAAGATATTATAACCGCCTGCGACAAGCTATTGCTGTCACTTAATGACGCTTCTGAAAATGCTCGATTTATGAAAGCAACCCTAATTAATATGAAAAAATCCTTTTAAATACACCCTACATTTTAACACCAGAGTTTTCTCTGGTGTTATTATTTGTCCGTAAAATAAAGGAGGGAATAAAATTGAATACAACAATTAAAGTTGAACATCTCAAAAAATCCTACGGAAATACTTGTGTTGTCAATGATATAAGTCTTTCTGTAAATGAAGGTGAAGTTTTTGGACTTTTGGGAGCGAATGGGGCAGGAAAAAGCACCACGATTGAATGTATTTTAGGAACGAGACAGGCGGACAGTGGGACAGTAGAAATACTTGGAATGTGTCCGACAAAAGAGCGAAAACGATTGTTTGAAAACGTAGGCGTACAGTTTCAAGAGTCAAACTATCAAGAAAAAATTTTGGTGTCAGAGTTATGCGAGGAAACACAATGCCTATATAAAGAAGTTACGGATTATAAAATTTTATTGAAGCAATTCGGACTGTCTGACAAATTAAAAAGTCCTGTATCGGAACTGTCTGGCGGACAGAAACAAAAACTATTTATTGTTTTAGCACTTATCCCTAACCCTAAAGTAGTCTTTTTAGATGAATTGACGACAGGATTGGACACCAAAGCCCGCCGTGATGTATGGAAATGTTTATCGGAGCTAAAGAAAAAAGGATTAACTATTTTCCTTACCTCTCATTTTATGGACGAGGTAGAAAATCTTTGCGATAGGATTATGATTTTGAAAAAGGGAAATACCGTTTTTTCTGGGACAATTGAAGAAGCGATTGCCAGCAGTCCATATAAAGAATTTGAGGAAGTTTATCTTTGGTATGCAGAGGAGGATATGACAAATGAAAACATTTAAGACTATGCTAAAAACAGAATTAAAACTTTCCCTTAGGGGTATGGATATGTTCATTTTTGCTATCTGTATGCCTGTGGTAGTAATAGTTCTATTGGGTATTATTTATGGCGATAAACCTGCTTTTGCTGATGCTGAATATACTTTTTTGCAACAATCATTCGGTGCAGTATCTACAATAGCTATTTGTGCTGGCGGACTAATGGGCTTGCCTTTAGTTGTATCTGATTATAGAAACAGAAAAATTTTAAAGAGACTTAAAGTGACGCCTGTTAAGCCGATTACAATTTTGCTGGTCGAAATAACTATTTACTGTATTTATTCATTGGTGTCATTGGCACTCATTTATTTAGTGGCGTTTTTATTTTTTGATTTTCAGATAATAGGAAGCTTTTGGCAGTTTTTCTTATCTTTCGTGTTGGTAATGTTGTCTATGTTTAGCATTGGTATGATGGTTGGTGGAATAGCACCAAATATGAAAATCGCAAGTACCGTTGCCAGTATTTTATACTTTCCAATGCTAATTTTTTCGGGTGCAACGCTTCCTTATGAGATTATGCCTAATGCGTTACAAAACTTTGCAAATATACTCCCATTAACACAGGGAATAAAATTATTAAAAGGCACAGCGTTAGGTTTGCCGATTGATAATATCCTTTTTCCTATCGGGTTAATGATTGTAATTATCGTGATTTGTACGACTGTTTCTTTGAAATTCTTTAAATGGGAATAACTATGATAGTTTTAAAAAAGAAAGATATGAAAAAAATTCTTCAAGCTGGAGCAAAGGCCAGAGGTGTGTCGTTATCTGAGTTCAGAGCCGAGATACAAGAAAATATTGACAACACTATGAATAGTAAAGACCCAGTGATACAGAAACGCTTCAAGAAATACTTTGGAAACAGAACGCCTACACCAGAAGAATATATTTACACAATTACAAAAAAAGTGAAAATTTAAGTTTTCTTCCTGCTTCCTGCGGTGCAGATCAGCAGGAAGAACTTACCTTTAAAAAAAGTTGTGGTGCATTTTAAAAAATATCTTGAAAAACATTTTAATTGCCCTTACCATTGCTTTATCAAGCTTGATACCGATTGAAATGTGGGAGGTAATAACTTGGTTATTGAGGAATTTAAAGATATTAAAATTGCATATATACGCAGAACCGGTAAGTATGGTGCAGAAAACAAGCAACTAATGGAAAAGTTAAAAGAATATTTAAAAAGTAATGATTTATTCAAAGATGATACAACGATACTAGGTATAGCTTTGGACAATCCTTTATCAACGCCAGAAAACGAACAGCGATATGACGTGGGAATGATTATCACTGGCAAGGATATTCATTGTGATTTACCTATTCGTAATATTGATAGTGGGCATTACGCTATATTTGAGGTTCCACACGCAGAAAATGACGTGGCAAATTTTTGGAAGAATATTGACACATTAACTTCCGATTTGCCAGTTGACTATACGAAACCGATAATTGAGCGATATGCTTTCTCGAAAATCTCATTACATTTGTGTGAATTTTGTATTCCGTTAAAATAAAAGGTGGTGTTGCCGTGGAAAAGCAATCATGGATATTATGTCCTATTTGCAATAGTAAGACACGAGTTAAAGTGCGAAAAGATACAGAATTGATAAATTTCCCTTTATTCTGTCCAAAATGCAAGCATGAAACTTTAATCAATACAAATCGTGGAATAGTAAAAATTATTAAAGAGCCAGACGCTAAGACGCAGAGCCAATAGTTTGTAAGAATTTTCTTACAGATTATTGGCTTTTTTCATTAAATCCTGCTTCCTGCAAAGCAGATCGGCAGGATAATTTGTAAGAGGAAAAAGAAAACGAGAAGCCTATTTGCTTCCCGTCCCCTTATATTTCATGATACCGTCGATTGTTCCTTGAATGATTTTAAGTTCTTCATCTGTCAGCTCATCGAGCGATACGTCTATCTGCCTGCGGATTGTAGATTTTTTTGCTTTCTCCTGCGGATAGAAATATTCGTCAACAGAGATATGGAACATGGTCACTAAATCATGAAATAGCTGAAAGCTGGGGTGTTTCCCTATATTCTCAATATCTGCGATATGACGTTCTCCGTAAAAGACCTTATCGCCTAAATCATTACGGGAAAGCCCAGCTTTCTCTCTCGCTTTTCTGATTGCCAGTCCCAGCGGACGGAAATCAAAGCTGTGCGTATCTTTCTTTTTCCTCATTTTCAATCACCTGTCATGAGTTTATACTTCATGACACATGATTAGAATGTGTTAAAAATACATATATCATGCGTTAATAATTCATATCAATATTACCTTGACGGTAAATAAAAAAAACCGTTCTAAGGTAATATCTTTTTCCATGTCTTTCAATCTGATTAGGACGGTTTTGGATACCCAGAGCTGTCCTTTTCTTTTGCACTCACGGGACAACTTTGGGTAAGGGGGTTGTGTCATGATTGCGTATCAGCAAATACGCCAGTATTCACAACTGAATAACCGCCTTACAATGGTTATCCAGTCAACACGCCCTGAACATGAGTTAAAAATTCATATCACTTACGTTAGCAAAACAGTCTGTTGGTACATTCGTATTCTAATAGACTGTTTTTATTATATCCGAGATTTACAAATTCTTTTTTGTAAATCTTGGTAGCTGGACACCTCCTTGGGTAGTTGGGGTGCGGAAAGGGGGAAATGGACTTCCGTTCATTTCTACTTTGCACAGAAAGGAGGTGAAACAGTGGAAACATCTTCTTTCAGACAAGCCGTTGAAGCACAGTTCGATTGCCTTTCAAAGAAAGTCATCAAGCGAGCTGTGATGAAAGGCTACCGTGATATGAAGCGACGTGAAAAGCGTGAGTGTTCATTTTCTGATTTGCCAGATTATCAGCAGGAACGCTTTGGCGAGTGTGATAAGTACGAAAGCGACTACACCGTGTTTAACGTGCTGGGAATTGAAGTATGGATTGAAAATGACAAGTTGAGTGAAGCCCTTAAAGCTCTGACCGAGAAGAAGCGAAATATTATTCTGTTGTCCTACTTCATGGATATGGCAGACGGAGAAATCAGCCATTTTATCAATATCCCTCGTTCAAACGTCCAGTATCACAGAACAAAGACGCTTGAAACATTGAGGAAATACATGGAGGAACACAAATGAAGAAACATGAACGTTTACCTTTTGAGGTTATCGTATCAGCGACAGAGGGCGACCCAGAAGCCATTGCTACAGTGATGAACTTCTACGACGGATATATCTCAAAGCTCTGTTTGCGAAAGCTCTATGATGAACACGGAAATGTGTGTATGGTAGTGGACGCAGATTTGAAAAACAGAATACAGACAGCCTTTCTGGACATGATACTCAATTTTGAAATCGCAGTAATCTAAATACATACAGGCGGGCGTGGTGTTTTCCCCTTCCCAGCCACACCGCTTGTCATTCTATAAAAGTCAATAGTCCTGCTGTTGGCTTTTACAGGCTGACAAGCCGTTGCAGTTCTTTGAAAACTAAATAAAGCAGACAGATACGTTTGTGATACAGCGAGCCACGGGGACTGTACGCCATGACCTTTCCAAAAGAGAGCGAGCGACCCACACAGTGATCCGAGAGTGACCTTTGGAAAAGTCGCTCCGCCATGACCTGTATTCACAGAATAATGATACGTCCCAGAGGTGGTTTTGCTCATAGGAATGAGATTGGTTGAGATACCAGCGGAGCTTTTCCAGAGCCGTCTGTCTGCTTGTAAAAAAATTTACCAAAGCAATAAAATACTATTCCCTACATAATCATAGTACGATATAATGAATTATGTTAGACGAAAGTATTTATTGCTATCAATGAAAGGAGTCTTATTTGTGATAGATGATAGCAAAAATACGCAATCTCCCGAAATGGAAAAAAGGACTTATACGGTAGATGAAATCGCAAAACAACTGAATATCAGCAAAAAGGCTACATATGCTCTGGTGAAAAGCGGTCAGTTCAGTTATGTTCGAGCTGGTAGAGTCATACGAGTGTCTAAACTTTCTTTCGATAAATGGTTAAATCAAATTTAACTATTAAGGAGAGATAAGTTATGGCTACAATAAAACAAAGAAAGAAGAGTTTTTCAGTAATCTATTGGTATTTGGATAACACTGGCGAAAGAAAACAGAAATGGGACACGTTAGGAACCAGAAAAGAAGCAAAACAACGAAAGGCATTTGTAGAGTATTATCAAGAAAAGTTTGGCTATGTCATTGTTCCTTTAGAAGAACAGTTTGCACAGCAGATTGAGGACTCTAAAAAAGAGTTAGAAGTAGTCAATGAGGATATTACATTGCGAGACTTTTTAAAGATTTTTGTTAATCTCTACGGTACATCTAAATGGTCGCCAAATACATTTAGTAGTAAAGTTAGCTCTATTAAGAATTATATCAATCCTATTATTGGTGATTGGAAGCTCAATGAGATTACGACAAAGAAGTTATCAAAATACTACAATGATTTATTAAGCGTCCCAGAAGTACCGCAATCAAACAGAAAGCCTAGCGGTCGCTGTGTTCAGCCAGCAAATATCAAGAAAATTCACGATATTATTCGCTGTGCTTTAAATCAAGCTATCCGCTGGGAATATTTCGACCCTAACAAAAGAAATCCTGCGTCATTGGCTACCTTGCCAAAAGTTCCAAAGGTCAGACGTAAGGTTTGGAGTATTGATACTTTCAAAGAAGCTGTTAAATCTGCGGAAGATGATTTGCTCGTTATGTGTATGCACTTAGCCTTTTCCTGCTCTATGCGTATTGGTGAAATCACAGGTCTTACATGGGAAGATGTGATTATTGACGAGGAAGCGATAGCCAACAACAACGCAAAAGTAATTATCAATAAGGAATTATCAAGAATAAATGCGGAAGCAATGCAAAAGCTGAAAGAGAAAGATGTTATTAAGATTTTTCCCACACAGAAACCTCATTGCACTACACGCCTTGTTCTGAAAACTCCAAAGACAGAAACAAGTAATAGAACCGTCTGGTTGCCTAAGACTGTTGCTAAACTATTAGTGCAGTATAAAAAAGACCAGCAGGAGATGAAAGAATTTCTTGGCAATGCCTATAACGATTACAATCTCGTCATTGCATTGGAAAATGGAAATCCTGTGGAAAGCCGTATTGTCAGAGACAGATTTCAAAAGCTGTGTGAAGAAAACGATTTTGAAGTAGTCGTTTTTCACAGCCTGCGTCATTTGAGTACGGGATATAAGCTGAAAATGACAAATGGTGATGTAAAATCCGTACAGGGTGATACAGGTCATGCGGAAGCAGAAATGGTGACAGATGTTTATTCTGAAATCATTGACGAAGACAGACGTTTCAATGCTCAAAAAATGGATAAAGAATTTTATTCCACCCTCAATGATGAGGAAGAAAAACCCGAGACAAAAACGAGTGTCAGTGACAGCGATATGATGTTGCTGGAGCTTCTAAAATCCCTGTCGCCAGAGATGAAAGAGCAACTCTTGAAGCAAACACTTCAAAATCAATCAAATAGCTAATTTCAAAAAGTGTTAGCAAAATTAAAGAAAATCAGCGATTTTTCATCAGAAATAAAAAAGTGTTAGCAAGCCATACTACCAAAACAGTCCTAAAAAAAATCGAATTTCTATATAAATAAAAAGCTACTAACTTACTTAATAGTTTGTAGAGGGTGTTCGCAACAAAAAAGCTGTAAACCCTTAAAAATAAAGGCTTACAGCGGATTTTCTGGCGTCCCAGACAGGAGTCGAACCTGCGACGTTCCGCTTAGGAGGCGGACCCTCTATCCTACTGAGGTACTGGGACATTATTCAATTTTATCTATAAAACTCAGCTAGAAAAAGCAAGTTAGGCGATTGCTCCAACACGCCCTTAGGAGGCAGTTGCATTATCCAGCTATGCTACGTGGACATTTCAACTTTTAACATGCTTTATTCTAACATGTTATATACTTGAATTCAATCATTGAATAGACATTCGATACTGATTCCATCTTTTCAACAATGTTTCAATATAATAAATCGTCATTTTTTCATACCACTCACCTGTTTTTAAATCTACTAAACAATATAAATGATTTTCTCTCTTTAATAAACCCAAATCATAATAATATAAAGCTGCCTGTATCTCAATAGACATCAATAAAACCTCCTATTTCATTTTTATGAAGCAGGAGGTTTTTTATGAATAAAATATAAATAAATGAATTCATCTCATACAAAAACAATACTATAAGTTATCATATAGCATCATAGTTTATAATGCTTTATCTACTCTTTCACCATTTTCCTTTACAATTCTGCCAGGAATACCAATAACTGTACAATTAGCTGGCACATCTTTTAATACTACTGAAGAAGCCCCAATAATGCTATTATCACCAATCGTGACATCCCCAATGACTTTGGCCCCAGCTGATACCATGACATTATTTTTTAAAGTCGGATGTCTTTTAACTTTATGTTCACCAGTTCCAACTCCCCCTAATGTCACACCCTGATATAAAGTACAATCATCTCCAATGATTGTTGTTTCACCAATAACGACTCCCATTCCATGATCAATAAAGAAACGTTTTCCAATAGTTGCTCCTGGATGAATTTCAATCCCTGTTAAAAAACGCGCAATTTGACTCAATAGACGTGCAATGAGCTTGAAGTGACATTTCCATAAAAAATGATAAATACGATATAAAAACATAGCATGTAATCCAGGATAGTTCACAATGACATTCAAAGGATGTCGTGCTGCTGGATCCATTTCTAATATTCTATCAATTAATGTTTTTTCCATATTCTTCACCTTCTCTTTTTCTTTATATTTAACCATAAAATACCCCCATACACAAATCATATTATCATTTTTATATTATCATATGTGAATTTAATCTATTTGTATTGACTTTTATCATATTAAAAAAGTTTCTCTACTTGAGAGAAACACGTTTTTCTATCTGAAAAATATCTTTTTTATAAATCAGAATATATAAAATAATAGCCAATAATATTGCTGCCACAGCATCCAATATAGAATGCTGTTTAATAAACATCGTTGATAAAGTAATCATAATAGCTGAAACAGATGCAAATATTTTTATACCTTTAGATTGTTTAAAATCTGGACACAATATCAAAGCCAATGCACATCCAATAGAATTATAGACATGAATACTAGGAAATACATTTTGACTCTTATCAGCATGATAAATAAACTGAACAAGATTCATAGATAAAGAATTCTGTTCAATCACAGGACGATGATCAAAACTTGTTGGATATATTGTAAAAATAATCAAACAGATGGTCATTCCTATAAACAAAAATGCAACACATTTATAAAAATCACGACGATGTGTAAAAAACAAATAGGCAATTGTTCCTGCTACAAAAAGGAACCAGTAAATATAAGGATAAATAAACCATGAAACAAAAGGTATACATGCATCTATACTTGTATAAACATCATGAAAAGAAATATCCCTTAACTGTAATCCAAAATACCATGGTAAATAAAGAATAAAATATGTAAATACCCATGCATGACGATAACGATATAACAAATTCTTCATTAATTAAATCCAAACAGCTTTCTAGAAATAGCATATCCTGTTGTAATCATTTTCTTACCAACATGTCCATCCATTTCCATCATAGAACCTAAAAATGTATGTTTAACAGCTTTATAAAGTTCAGGATTTTTATTTTTTAAATACTGCCATAATTCATTTTTCTTTTGTAAATGTTCAGGTGTTCCTGATTTAATCAGTAAAACTGTTGATACAGTTGTAATCATCGTTAAATATTTCACCATATAATTTCTCAGTTTACGACTCTTTAATTTCATCACATCACAACAATCAATCATCATCTTATTGACTTTAATCTGTTGATCAATACGTGAAATCATCACTTTTTCATTAACAGACTGATCTTCCCTACCAATATAGTAACGATATAAATCAACATTTAAATAATACAGTGTATTGACATAAGGTAATGGCTGATAAACAAATAAATTATCAACATAAAATGTATGTTTTGGCAATTGTAAATTACAATTTCTTAATAACTGTGTACGATAAATAACACTATGCATTAATAAATTCTGTTGTGGGTAAAAATGTTTTAAATCATACCATCTGAATGTTCTATTTTGTGGCAATGCATTTGTATATTTAATCACACTAGATTTATTGGCACTTGGTTTTTCATATACATAATTTGCAATAAACATATCGACATCTTGATCTTTTTGATGTAACTGTTTAATTGTTTCTATCACTTTAACAAGTGAAGACTGGTCAAACCAATCATCACTATCCAAAACTTTAAAATAAAGTCCTGTTGCATTTTTTAAACCTGTATTTACAGCTTGACCATGTCCCCCATTTTCCTGATGTATACATTTGATTGTATCAGGATATAAAGAGGCATAGTCATCACCAATCTGGGCTGTTCTATCTTTAGAACCATCATCAACAATAATAATTTCTACATCATCTTTTAAAATCAAACATGATTCAATCGCTTTATCCATATAATCTTGTGAATTATAACATGGAATCGCAATACTTAAATATTTCATAACATCCTCCTACAATGTTTTAACAAGTTTTAAAGCTTCTTCTACAATGCCATCAATATTATAATATTTATATTGTGCTAAACGCCCTAACAAGTAAAAGTGAGAAAATGGTTTGACATAATCCACATATTTTTGATACATCATTAAGTTTTCTGGAGATAAAATAGCATAATAAGGAACTTGAGTTTCATCACGATATATTTCTGGATATTCTTTAACAATAGTTGTTCCATAAATCTCTTGACCTGTTAAATATTTAAATTCTGTAATACGTGTAAAATCTTCACTGACGGTATAATTGACAACACCATGACTTTGATAGTGATCTTCAGGATAATGTTCATACTCAAAGCGTAATGAACGATATGGCAATCTTCCTAAACAATGATCAAAGAAATCATCAATTGCACCTGTAAAAATAATTTTTCCCTGCCACAATTGTCCCTGATAATAAACCTGATGTGTTTGCATATCAAAAGATAAATCTTCCTTGGCATCCTTATTTAATTCAATTTCTATGTTTTCATGATTCAACATATTTTCAAATAACTTTGTATATCCTTCTAGTGGCATTCCCTGATATAAATCTTGAAAATAACGATTATCATAAGAAATCAAAACCGGTACTCTGGCAGTGACGCTTTGATCAACTTCTTCAGGTTTTTGATTCCATTGTTTCATTGTATACTTTAAAAAGATATTTTCATAAACATACTGTGCCACTTCCTGAATCCCCTGTGATGGATTTTTCTGTAATTCTAAAATAGGAACTCTTGCATTTTCACCATATGCATCAATCAATTCCTGTTTTAAACGTTCACCTTTTTCTTGACCAAAAACAATCATTAATGTATTCAAGTTAAATGGAATTGGAATAATCTTTCCATAAACATTTCCAACAACTTCATGACGGTAATCATACCATTTTGTAAAACGTGATAAAAAATCATAAACTTCTTTATTATTTGTATGAAAGATATGAGGTCCATATTTATGAACCAGAACACCATATTCATCATATTCATCATAACAGTTTCCACCTATATGATCTCTTTTTTCAATAATCTTGACTTTTTCACCACGCTGGGCTAAAACTCTCGCCACAACACTTCCAGCAAAACCACTTCCGATAATTAATGTATCCATTTTTTTCACCTCATTTTATTTATCATAACATAAACCTAGACATGATTCAATTTGTTGAAGGGATAGCTTCGAAAAAGGAATAAAAGATTCTACACGATGAGGATCTCCAATAGCTTTTTCCATCCAGATGACATCATGCCATTGTTTGGCTTTATATCCCGCACGATGAAAACATCCCACATACTGAAACTGTAATGATTCATGAAATCTTTCACTTTTGACATTGGGATGAGTAATACAGGCATAGACATTTTGAATATGCATGCACTTTAACAGTGCCAATAAAACCTGATAAAGTTTTTTTCCAATCGCCTGTCCATGATAATGCTGATCTAAATAAATAGATAATTCACTCCCCCATTGATAAGCAGCTCGACTATGAAAAGAAGAGGCATAAGCATAACCAACAATCTGACCTTGAACTTCTGCAACTAAATAAGGATATGAATCTAAAGTTTGACAAATACGATTTGTCATATCTTCTAAAGAAGGAACATCATATTCAAAAGTAATATTGGTCGATAGAACATAAGGAGCATAAATATCTAAAATAGCACGCGCATCTTCTTTTTTAGCCACTCTTATATTTACAGACATTCTTTTCTCCCCTCTAAAAGTTTTAAATATTCTTTTTCATGAATAATTCTTAAATCTTGTCCCTGTTTCATTAACTGTAAAGCTTTCTGAACTTTTTTATTGTCTTTGCTAAAACGTACTTTATGATAACCTTTACCACCAATAACCAGATAATTGGTTTGGGTACTGACCTGATTGGTTGATAAGGCACAGACTTCTTTTGTTTTTTCTTCCAATAATTCTCGAGGCATAGATAATTTACCAGTAAAACAGATTGATTGATGATACAACAAAGCATCTTCTTTTTGATTCATTTCTAATAATTGCGTTGCTGATTCAGCTGACATAATATTTCGATAATAGTTTTCCTTCATCTCACCAAATTCTAAATGATACTTCTGATGCAAAGCATATAAACTGTCTACATCTTCACGTTCCATCATTTGAATCAACAGATAAGCACAAGCTTTCGCATCTTCTAAAGCATGATGAGCCTGAAATGCAAAACCATTCATTTGAGATAGATCTTTAAGATTATATTTTTGAAGATTTGGATAAACAAGATGTGCCAAAACATTTGTACAGGACATAAGTAATCGTGGATATGGAATATGGTTTTGTTTCAAGGCTGCCCTTAAATTCATCATATCACCTTGAATATCATGAGAAACAACAATCGTATTTTCAAAATAATGATGAATGTCTTTCCATACTTCTACAAATGTTTTTTCTTTATACAATGATTGAGGTCTAATTTGATGTATTTTATAGCGATAGCTATCAAAACTTAAATTTTTAGGTTTCACTAAGGCATAATATGTTGAAATGACTTCTTGATTTTGAATTTCTACAATACCAATGGCACATAAACTCGCGGGATCCTGATTTAAAACTTCAATATCAAAAACAGTTATTTTTTCACTCATGCTATACCTACTGCTTTTTTAGCCAATTGATCGGCCATCTCATTATAGAAGTCCCCACTATGTGCCAAAACTTTTATAAAGCGAATATCAACCTTTTGACGACTGGCATCAATAAATGACTGATAAGCTTTTGTTCCAGGGCGATTGGCCTGCCATTGATGATTGGCCCATTTTTCTATACCTTCATAATCATAATAGATACAAATCATAGGATAGCAATGTTCAATCGCATAACAGATTGCCTGATGTGCACCCGCAATTTCACCAGCCACATTACGCATACTGACATAATCAGGATGGTTGCCTTTACCATTGACTTTCAAAATCACTTTTTGGCCTTCAAGTAAGATACAGCCATAACCATATTCTTTTGTCTTTTGATTATAACTGCCATCTACATATGCAATCAGTCCATAACCATCAAAAGATTGAGGCTGTTCATCTAAATACGCCTGAGCTTCATTGAATGTAGGAAATGATTTATATACTGCTCCCTTGAAACCATTCACCATTGACTGACATTCTTCCCATGTCGAAAAAACACCAGTTTTTCTTCCTTTTTTCACTGCATAATATTTTGCCATCTTTTTAACCTCCGCTCCCTATTATAATCATATTCATGACATTTGGCTAGTAAAAAATATGATTCCTATGATATAATCATGATAAAGAGAGAAGGTTATGAAAAATGAAAATAGAAAACAGATTTTTAAAATATGTCAGTTTCCCAACACAATCTGACCCATATTCAACCACTTCACCTTCTTCGGCCAATCAAAAAGAATTTGCTCAATTTTTAATAGAAGAAATGCGTATTTTAGGATTGGTTGATGTAGAAATGAGTGAATACGGTGTTGTTTATGGAAAGATTCCATCTAACAATGATCACCAAGGTGATGTTATAGGCTTTATTGCCCATATGGATACTTCCCCTGATGCCAGTGGTGAACACATTCATCCCCAAATCATTCGTCATTACAAAGGACAAGACATTCCTTTTCAAAATGACCGTTTATTATCACCAAGAGAATTCCCTGATTTAAATAAAGTGATTGGACATGATCTGATTACAACTGATGGAACAACACTTTTAGGTGGTGATGATAAGGCTGGAATTGCGATTATTATGAGTATGGCGGAATATATGTATAAACATCCTGAATTTAAACATAATGATATTATGATTGCCTTTACTCCTGATGAAGAAGTCGGACGTGGCACTGAACATTTTGATCTTGATATTTTTCAGGCTGACTATGCCTATACAATTGATGGTGGCGATATTAATGAATTTCACTTTGAAAACTTTAATGCCTATCAGGTACTTGTTGAAATCAATGGAAAAAGCATTCACCCTGGTAGTGCCAAAGACAAAATGGTGAATTCACAGGAAGTAGCTATGGAATTTCACCACATGTTACCATCTGGGCAGAAACCTCAATTCACTGAAGGATATGAAGGTTTCCATCATTTAACACATATGCAGGGAAATTGTGAACAGACACGATTAGAATATATTGTACGTAACCATGATTATTTAAAACTGAAACAACAGCTTAATGATTTTTCACGTATCCAAGCTTATTTGAATAGTTTTTATGGCTATGAAGCTATTCATATCACGATGCATGAACAATATCTCAATATGAAAGATGTTATCAAAGATCATCCTCATATTGTAGAACAGGTTGAAATTGCTATGCAGGATATTGGCTTACAGCCTCGTATTACACCTATTCGTGGTGGAACAGATGGTGCCCGTCTTTCATTTTCAGGACTTCCTTGTCCTAACCTTGGAACAGGTGGCTTCTATTGTCACGGTCCTTATGAATTTGTTTCTATTCATATGATGAAAAAAGGTGTTGAACTTTTATTAAGACTAATCCGTAATAATGTCTATGCGAAAGAAGATATTCCATTTTAGGTTTATCTTCTTTTTGATTAATGGTAAAATAAAAATAAGGAGTGTTCATTATGAAATGTTTATTTATCATTAATCCCAGTGCCGGCACAAAGACAATTCAAAAAAAACTGGATCAGATCATTGGTCAAATGATTTTAAAAAAGCTGGTTTCTACAATTGATGTCTTCTATACGAAAAAAAAAGATGATGCTTATCAATGTTGTTTAAAATTAAAAGATGATGATTATGATTTTGTGGTCAGTGTTGGTGGTGATGGCACAGTCAATGAAATCATTAATGGTTTTATTGAAAACCATTTACAGACTCCTCTTGCGATATTACCAGGAGGAACAGTGAATGACTTTGCCAACCATTTACATTTACCTCATGATACTGATGATTTTATTCAAATGATTGAAGATTTTCAGACAATGAAAGTAGATATTGGAAAAGTGAATGAACATTATTTTGCAAATGTGATTGCTGGAGGCATGTTTAGTGATATTAGTTTTCAAGTTTCAAAAGCTGATAAAGAAAGATTTGGTCCTTTAGCTTATTATATCAGTGGTATAAGACAATTACCTACCCAACTGCATACTTCATTGCATTTAAAAATCACTGCTGATGATCAAACTTTTGAAGAAGATGCCAAACTGTTTATTATTACAAACACTTCACAGGTAGGTGGCTTTAAAGACATTACACCTCATGCGAATGTTCAAGATGGTCAATTAGATTTATTAATTATTAAAAATTGTTCTACTACGGATTTAATTTCTTTATTTAAAGATTATAAATTAAACAGTCATGAAAAGAGTCCTTTTATTACTTATGTACAAGCTAAAGAATTAACTATTGAATGTGATAAGGATATTATATACGATGTTGATGGAGAAAAAGGAACAACCTTTCCAATTCATGTCGGTGTTAAAAAACAATCCTTATGTGTCATCATTCCACATCATTTCAATTATCAAGGAGAATCATTATGACAACACGTTATCAAGTACAACTCACTCAAGACGATGATATCAAAAGTGCTTATGAATTATTACTTTGGGATCATAGTCACATATATTTTCAAGACTATTTCATTGCATTTCAGGATATCCAGGAAATCAATATTTCCATGTGCTCTATGATGCAAATGTTAGACATTTTAAGCATCTATATGAATTACTATGTGGATATCAATATCATCACACCCAAAGAAGAATATGCTTTTCAAATCATGAATCATGATACCCTTCTTTCATTTTTCAAGACAGTTTCATCTTTTCCTATCCCAATCAATGATCCTTTGCATATTCTTCAATTATATACAGATATGCCAGATAACTATGCACGTACCAAATATTTAGATCGTCATTTTAAAGAGTATTTAAAATAATCTGATATTTTAGTTTTAAACAAAAATAGTATTGGTAGTA
>OGPH01001183.1_pt1 | contig 21300 bp, 20 predicted proteins | sample 1552891 | NCBI WGS metagenome assembly OGPH01 (sample SAMEA2580272, study PRJEB22360) | human gut metagenome | biome: human gut; feature: human-associated habitat; material: faeces | place: Denmark | collected 2008/2010 | reverse complement strand
GGACAGACGGCGTCCCCAGGCAGGAAGCGGCATAAAGAGACCACGAACCGGCCCGCCTGACGCCTGCATGATAAGGAAAAGCCGATGGAGAAACTGGTGCAGAGATGGCCGGAGGGCTGAGCCGTAACAATCGATTTCTGCTCAAAAAAACCGCAGAACCATTTTTTTGATTCTGCGGTAGTTCTGCTTTTTTCGCTGAAGTTAAGCGGTTTCAGCTTTCCGTGGTGTATTGCATCCTTCTACAAGATATTGCAGCATTCTAAAGCATCGCTTTTCCTCTGCAATAGGTCTGAATCACTTCATACTTCTCATCCAGTACCACCAAATCCGCGTCATATCCTGCTGCCAGTTTGCCTTTTCTGTCGTCCACCCGCAGGCATCTCGCAGGATTTAAGGTGCATGAATTCACTGCCGCATCGAACGGTACCATGGCTTCTTCTACCAGAATGCGCAGTCCCTGATTCATATGAAGCGTGCTTCCGGCGATCGTATCCGTTCCGGCAAGCCGTGCCAGGCCGTCTTCTCCGATCTCAATCTGATGGCCGCCCAGCTCATAATCGCCTCCGGGAGGGCAATGCTTCGCGCACAGAGAATCCGTAATCATAATGGCATAATCTCTTCCCTTCGCCTGGAAATAATTATTCAGAGCTCCCATGTGAGAATGGCAGCCATCGCAGATAATCTCACCATATACATCCCGCACCCGGAAAGCCGCGCCCACCAGCCCCGGCTTTCTGTGATGGTACGCGCTCATGCCGTTATAGACATGGGTCATGCTCGTGGCACCGTTGGCGATTCCCATGAGCGCCTGTTCATAAGTAGCGCCGGAATGTCCCATACTGACCACAACCCCGTTCTCGCTGCAGTATCTCGTCAGGGCAAACCCTTCATCATGTTCAGGTGCCAGTGTGATATATCGGATCAGCCCATCCGCTGCCTTCTGGTATTCCTGAAACTGCTCCACGCTGGGTTTCGCTATGGCTTCCGGAGGCTGCGCCCCCTTATATTCCATATCCAGATAAGGCCCTTCAAAATGAACGCCCAGAATTTGCGCTCCTTCATATCCCTCCCGTACGACGGAAGCCACATTCGTAAGTGCCTTCGTGAGCACGTCCGGCATCTGTGTCACGGTTGTAGGAAGAATGGATGTTACGCCTTCCTCCGGAATCCTTCTCATCCATTCCCGCAGCCCTTCCGGCACAGCATCATTCGTATCAAATCCATAGGCCCCATGCGTATGCACATCAATAAATCCCGGAAGGATCCGATTGTTTCCATAATCTGTATCCGCAGGAAACGTCCCGTAAGGATGGATAGCGAGAATTCTGCCCGCCTCCACCTCCAGCTGCGCTTCCATAAACTGACCCGCAATCCATACTCTTTTGCTCTGTATTATCATCGGCTTTTCCCTTCTTTTCTTCTCAGATTTTAGAAAGCGCCGCCTCATCCGCCACGATTGTCACATCTTTATGAATCTGAAGAATGGATGCAGGCACTCTGGGCGTTACCTGGCCGAAAAACGCTTTTTTCACAATCTCTGCCTTATCCTCTCCGCTCACAACCACCAGAACTTTTTTTGCCTGCATGATCGTTTTAATTCCCATCGTATATGCCTGTTTCGGCACATCATCATAAGATGCGAAGAAACGCTGGTTCGCCTGAATGGTTGAATCCGTCAGATCCACGCAATGGGTCTCCAGCTCAAAGCTGTCCGCGGGTTCATTAAATCCGATATGACCGTTATGGCCAAGCCCCAGCAGCTGGAGGTCAATTCCCCCTACAGAAGCAATAATCCTGTTATATTCTGCACATGCCTTATCGCTGTCCGGCTCCATTCCATTTGGCAGATACGTTCTGTCCTTGTTTATATTCACATGGCGGAAGAGATGATCGTTCATAAAATAATAATAGCTCTGATCATTCTCACGGGGAAGTCCTTTATATTCATCCAGATTCACGCTCGTCACTTCCGAAAAATCGAGATCCCCATTCCTGTATCTCTCCACCAGTTCTTCATAGGTTCCGATCGGCGTAGAACCAGTAGCAAGGCCCAGTACGCAATTCGGCTTCATAATAATCTGTCCGGAAATAATATTCGCCGCTTTCCGGCTCATGTCTTTATAGTCTTTCGCTTTTATAATTCTCATCTTTATTCAGCTCCCTCCCGCGCTTTGGTCCAATCAGCATAGATTCCCAACGCGTCTTCTATCCTCTTACATCTCAATTAAATAAAAACGAATCATACCAAATTCGGAAGCCCCTAAGGGGCTTCCGATATTGTGCTAGGGATTTTATTTCTTTCGATCATTCTTCTGATCTTAAAGCATTTTCTTCATCTCATCCGCAACGAACTGCACTTTTGTTCCTACAATTACCTGAACATTGCTCTTGTTCGGACGAATCACTCCGGCCACACCGGCAGATTTGATCTTCTTCTCATCCACCTTCGTATAGTCGTTAATCTCCAGACGAAGTCTTGTGATGCAGTTGTCAAGAGATTTCACGTTCTCTTTGCCGCCAAGTCCTTCCAGAACGATTTTAGCAACTTCTGTATAATCATTATTGGAAAGGACAACCGCTTTTTCTGCTTCCTCATCATCATCTTCCCGTCCGGGTGTCTTCAGATCAAGCTTTACAATCGCCACTCTGAATACCACATAGAACACCACGAATGCCGCAATGCCAAGCGGAATGATCATCCAGGTATTCTGTGCAGCGGGCAGTGATGCGGAGAAGAGAAGGTCCGTAGCTCCTGCTGAGAAGGAGAAGCCTGCACGGAAGCCTACCAACACCGTGATAACGGTAAAGATACCATACAGCAGCGCATAGACCACATACAGCACGGGTGCAAGGAACATGAACGCAAATTCAAAGGGTTCTGTAACGCCGCAGATAAATGCACAAATAGCTGCGGAAGACACGATACCGATGGCCGCTTTTTTCTTGTTGGACTTCGCGGTATGAACCATTGCCAGAGCAGCTCCGGGGATACCGAACATCATGCAAGGGAAGAATCCGGACATGTACATACCAAGGCTCCAGGTAACTCCTTCCGACGCGGACGTATCGCCAGCCCAGAAGTGGGACAGATCGCCCAATCCAATGGTATCGAACCAGAACACGTTATTCAGCGCATGATGCAGTCCTGTAGGAATGAGCAGACGGTTCAGGAATGCATAGATACCTGCTCCTACAGCATCCAGGCCAACGATCGCATTTCCGAGGCTGATCAGGGCGCCGAAAACAACCGGCCATATGAACAGCAGGATTGCAGATGCAACGATGGAAACTGCAGCTGTAACGATAGCCACGCAGCGCTTGCCTGAGAAGAAAGACAGCCAATCAGGCAGCTTCGTGTTTTTAAACTTATTGTAGCAGATGGAACCGATTATGCCGGCGATGATACCAATGAAAGCGTTCTGGATTTTATCAAACGCCAACGTCTTGGTCGCATCTTCAGCAAAGCTGGGAAACAGCGTGGTAACAACGCCTGTGCTCAGCAGCTTGGTCATCATCAGCCAGGAAACCAGGCCTGCAAGACCTGCAGTACCGTCGTGGTCATCCGCCATTCCGACTGCAACGCCCACCGCAAACAGGACTGCCATCGTCGTGCCGTCCACCAGCGCCAGGGCTGCCTGCACCATGAAATAACCGATCAGCGCAGCGGCTCCTGTAATTTCACCGCCCTGCATAGCCGCCGGACAAAGCAGGTAGCCAATGCCGGAAAGAATACCGGCCACGGGCAGACATGCCACCGGAAGCATCAGGGACTTGCCCAGCTTCTGTAAATACTTCATCATAATTTTATTCCCCCTTCAGTTTATCCCGCCCTAGCATCGGGTATTTAATTTATTCAAAAGGACGCTTATCGCTCCCTCCGAACGCTGTTTGTATATACCTTATCAAGGTCTTTTGGATACGATTAAAGATTTTCTTTCATGAATGCTTCCAGCGCCTGTGCTGCAGCATCCTCATCGGGCCCTTCAATGGTGAACTTCACAGTATGGCCCTTCTTCACGCCCATCATCATGAGCGACATGATCTTCTTCGCATCTCCTTTTTTCTGTCCGTTATCCACGCTCACTGTGCTTGCGAATTCACCCGCTTTCTTCACCAGAAGTCCTGCCGGTCTTGCATGGATTCCCAATTCATCAGTGATCGTATACTCGAATTCTTTCATTTCTTATCACTCCTTTTATCTTTCTATTTTCGCAGCCCCAAATCATACTGGAATTGCCTCAAATCTCTCTGACAGCCTTTCTCACGCCCAACACATAGGCGGGTGAAACGGATAGCTCATCGATTCCCATATCCACGAACGTCTTTGTGAGCGTCGTATCCGCTCCCAGTTCCCCGCAGATGCCTACCCAAATCCCAGCGGCATGCGCATTATCAGCTGTCATCTTAATCAGGCGCAGCACCGCTTCATGATGGGAGTCATAGAAGCCGTCCAGCTTCTGATTCTGACGGTCAATCGCCAGCGTATATTGGGTCAGGTCATTGGTTCCCAGGCTGAAGAACTCCACTTCCTTCGCCAGCTGATCGCTGATAATGGCTGCGGCAGGTGTCTCCACCATGATTCCCAGTTCCACCTCTCCAAAGGGCTTTCCTTCCGCAGTAAGTTCTCTTTTCACGCCTTCAACGATCCCTTTGATTTCCCGAATCTCTTTAATCGAGATAATCATGGGGAACATGATCGCAGCTGTCCCATATACAGAGGCACGGTAAATCGCTCTCAGCTGGGTCTTAAACACTTCCTGTCTCGTCAGGCAAATACGGATCGCGCGATACCCCATTGCCGGATTCTCTTCCTTCGGGAGCTGGAAATAATCCACCTGCTTATCCGCGCCAATGTCCAGCGTCCGGATGATTACCTTCTTGCCTCCCATGCGGGAAAGAACTTCTTTATAGATCTCAAACTGCTCCTCCTCGGTAGGATAATCATCCCTTCCCAGATAGATGAATTCACTTCGGAAAAGCCCGATCCCGCCGGCATCTGACTGCAGCACCTTTTCCACGTCCTCCACGCTTCCGATATTCGCGTAGATATTGATCCGGCGTCCATCCGTAGTCACATTGTCAAGGCCTTTCAGCTGTTCCAGCTGTGCATGCTCCTTATCAGCCTCTTCTTTTCTCCGAAGCAGTTCTGCGAGCATCGCCGCCTCCGGCTCCATATAGAAAGTTCCTTCAAAGCCGTCCACCACTGCCAGCTTTCCATCATATTCGTCCTTCAATTCCACATTCGTCTGCACCAAAGCCGGGATGTTCATGGAGCGGGCCAGAATCGCCGTATGGGAATTGGTAGAGCCTCCCTTGGTCACAAAAGCCAGGATCTTACTCTTGTCCATCTGCACGGTTTCGCTGGGAGATAAATCCTCCGCCAGCAAAATGACCGGCTCATCAGACGCGATCCCTTCCTCTCCAACCCCCGCCAGGATCCGGGCAACCCGTCTTGAAATATCCAGCACATCCGCGCTGCGGGCTTTCATGTAATCGTCATCCATAGAAGCGAATATCTGTGCAAACTGATCCCCGGTCGTGCTGACCGCATAGCCCGCATTCACCCCGGTCTCCCGGATCATCTGCCGGATGGCGTCCAGATAATCAGCATCTTCCAGCATCATTCTGTGCACATCAAAGATCATCGCCTGCTCTTCTCCGGCTTCCTTCACCGCTTTTTCATACAGGCTTTCCAACTGACCGGAAGCTTTCTCCCGGGCCGCTTCAAAACGCTCTATCTCAGCCTCTACATTCTCCACCTTATCCTGTGTCAGGACGAATTCTTTTTTCCTGTACAGATATATTTTACCTACTGCAATTCCTTTTAATACGCTTTTGCCGAAACACTTCAGCATCTTAATATACCTCCCTGCGTGTCAATCATTTCTCAATCTCTATACAGTCATCTCCGGGAAGAACATGCATCCCCGTCTTTCCTGTAACGGATGTGAAATCCTGCGTATTGCAGATAACCATGGGAGTGATGCAGTCATAGCCGGCCTTCCGAATTGATTCGATATCGGCCTCCACCAGTACTTCCCCTTTTTTTACCTTGTCCCCCGTATTCACCTTTGTCTGGAAATATTTTCCTTCCAGCTTCACCGTATCCAGACCGATATGAATCAGAATTTCCACGCCCTCCGGCGTCGTAAGAGCCACAGCATGGCCGGTCGGAAAAACAGTGCTCACTTCTCCGTCCGCAGGCGCATATACAAGTCCGTTCTCCGGAATCACTGCAATCCCCTTTCCCAGAATCTCCTCGCTGAACGTGGGATCATTCACCTGTGAGAGCGGCACACAGTCACCTGCAACCGGAGTTCCAATCATAATTCCTTTTTTCTTCAGGAAATCAAACAAACCCATTTCTCCCCCTCCTCATCTCATGCGCTGTCCGCAATTGTCCATGGCCTGCTTTAACTGTATGGCCAAATAAACCTGTTCCTTTTCCGTCATTTTGCAATGATATTCATCCTCGACATATTTTTTCACTTCCTGCGCCATGCGATATTCCTTCGCGCAGTGCTTTCTGACAAACTCGCAAAACGCCTCATCCCGTTCTTCTTCTCCAGGAGGGAGAAGAAGCAGCCTGTGCGCCAAAAATTTCAGATTTGAGACCAGGCAATCTCTGTAAAACGAACCATCCGCTGGAAGAGAAAGATGCTCCTCCAAAAGATCAACCACTCCCTGAAGCAGATTGGTCATTGCCCAGGCATCTCTGACTTTTATGTCAAACTCCGCATCCACCAGATGAATGGCGATGGACGCCGCCTCATCATCAGGGAGCCGGATCCCTGTACGCTCTTCAATCAGCCGAAGGGCATACATTCCGATGTCAAACTCCTGCGGATAAAATCGCTTGATCTCTCCATAAAGCGCATTGGAAAAATCCATTCCGTCTTCAAACCGGCCAATGGCAAAACCGATATGATCCGTCAGGGTAAGATATACATTCTGACTCAATCTCGTATTCAGGTTCTCTTTCGCATAAGAAATAATATCCGCAGATACTTGAATATATTCCAGAGGCATGCTCGCCAGCAGATCCTTGAACTTTTCCCTGACATTCCTGCTTTCCAACCGGAAGACTTTTTCGATTTCACCATCCCTGATAAAGCCTCCGGGCTTTTTCTGAAATCCAATTCCTCGGCCCATGATAATCAGCTCGTTGCCTTCGTCATCCCAGGAGGATACCACATTATTATTAATCACTTTTTCAATAACCATACCAGTCCTCTGAGCAAGAAGTTCTTCCGGCCCATAATACCTAAAGCAACGGATGCCTCGCTCCGCACTCCTTCTTACGCTAATTATGCTAATAAAAAAACCACATTTTATAAATCAACCAGTATTGCCATCTCCACATAGGAACTTCTCTACGATTAACTTATAAAATCTGGTTTTGCCTGCCTGACAGTAACAACCCATCCCGTTATTCACTTTATCATCCTTGCTTAGGACTTAGCATATCAAATCAACTAATAAATGTCAAGTCGATTCCGTTATTTTTGTTTCAATTCGACATTTTTTTTCTTCAATTTTGTGCATATATCACACATTTCTTTTTCTCCATTTTCGTCATTTCGTTCTCCGGCATAAATAATCTCTAATTTTCCCCTTTAAGACATTCAAGTGATAAATCAACAAAGATCCCTTTCCGCTTTTCATTGTTTTTTTACAGCCAATATCACAATGTCCTTACTTTCCGGCCCGCTCGGAGGGGTCCCAAGAAACGAAACTTTTTTCCACACAAACGCATGAATTATGTTATAATGTCATTCATAGACTATAACAATCAAATGAATCAGATCAGGAGTTTCCATGAAAGCGAATAAAAATCTTTTCCTTCCACTGTGCATTCTGTCCTTTGTCCTCTGTTTTACCGGTTGCGGTTCGTCTTTACAGGATGATGGTTCGCAGTCAACGGTTCCAGAAAGCGAAACCGGCACTGAATATGTATCCGATAATACTGCCCAGGAACAGGGTTCTTCCTCTCTGTCCTCTGACGGGCAGGTTCCCCGTGATCTGACGGGATTAAAGCTCTCCATTCTCGGAGACAGCATTTCCACCTTTGATGGCTACATTCCCACAGATTATAATATTTTCTATCCTGGCAGCGGTGAAATCAGCACCGTGGAAAAAACCTGGTGGTGGCAGGTATTGAATGCAACCGGAATGGAGTTAAATGCCAATGCCTCTTCTTCCAATACCAATATCACCGGGGACTCCTTGGATACTTCGGGAAGCGCTCCGGGCTGCAGCACCAAACGCATGATCGATCTCACCCCAGGGGACGATGGGCCTGCTCCCGATATACTGATCGTCTTTATGGGGACCAACGATTTTCTAAGAAGTGTAGAATTAGGCTCTTTCACAGCGCCCAGCCCACAGGATGAAGGCGTTGTCACCAACTTCTGCGATGCGTATGAACTCATGCTCCAGAAGCTCGCCGCCCTGTATCCGGATGCGGAGATCTATTTCTGCACGCTGCTGGAAACCAGCGCAGGTGACGTGGACGACAATCCGCAGGCCTACCCTTCCACCAACAAAAACGGAAATACCATCGGTGACTTCAACGCAGAAATTGCCACCATCGCTTCTGCCTACAATTATCCCGTCATTGATGTCCATAACTGTGGAATCACCTATGAAACCCTTAGCCAATACACCAGCGACGGCACGCATCCCAATGCAGAAGGCGCTCGTTTGATCGCAGAATACATTACCAATGCCCTGTTGTACTAGTTCTTTATTCACGAAGAACCTGGAAATGGAAAGTCCACTGTATTCCAGCGCTTTCCATCCCAGGTTCTTTGCCTTGACAAACTCCTTTTATCTATGATACTGTAACCGAGAATTATATACACCTGAGGAATTTATTTACATGAAAAAACATCTTGGACATACTCTTATTATTTCTACATTATCATGCGTTCTCGCATTTGCTAATACTCCTATCTTGGCCAAGGCAGATGAGTTGGCGGCAGTTACATCTTTAGCAAAGGCTTCTACTATAATAAATGGCGTCTTAACAGAAGTATATGCAGATGACACAGACGGTTCTGCAAATACCACAGTCAGCCTGGAAGGAAAGAAACTGTCTGTTCTGGGTGACAGCATTTCTACATATACGGGAACCATGCCGGCTGATTATAATATTTATTATCCGGAAAGCGGTGATATCACATCTATCGACCAGACTTGGTGGGGGCAGGTGTTAACGAACACCGGCATGGTTCTGTGCTCCAACGACTCTTCCGCCAATACGAACGTAACGGGAAATTCCCTCGCTCTGGATGGTTCGGCTCCCGGATGCAGCATCCGGCGTATTGTGGATTTGAAGGGAAAGGATGGAAGCGTCCCTGATGTAATCATCATATATATGGGTATCAATGATTTCTCCAGAAGCCGTACACTGGGCAATTTTACAGGCCCCAGCGTACAAACAGAGGGGGAAGTGATGGTATTTACCGATGCGTATGAACTGATGCTCCAGAAAATCAAAACGCTCTATCCGGCCGCAGAGATTTACTGCTGCACGCTTATGGACAGAGGCGCTTTTGCAAGCCCGCAGGATGCGCCTGCCGTCAACTTGAATGGTGATACCGTGGCTGATTTCAACCGTCAAATTACGGCGATCGCTGCTGCCTATGGCGCTTCCACCATTGATCTGTATAATTGCGGCATTAATTATACGAATTTGAACCTCTTCACAACGGATGGCATTCATCCCACGCGAATCGGCGCCAGTGTTCTGGCTCAGGCCGTCACTCAGACATTATTAAACCAAAATTAGAAGGAAGATATAACGCTTCCTTTCACGCCTCATTCTTATATACAAAAAACGACCGCCTTCTGTGTTCTGGAAAGCGGTCGTTTTTATACCAATAAAATAAGTCAAACAAGAATCCTTCTACTCGTTCCGTATCGCTGCCAGCGGGCTCAAACGCATAGCTCTTAGCGATGGGAAGAAGCCTGCAATCATTCCTACCAATATGGCAAACACCAGAGAAAGCAATGCCAGCCAAGGAGGGATATATGACAATGTCATCATATTCCCCATGGACTGCACCACCCTATTAATCACCACCGAAACTCCATAACTGAAGATCAGGCCGACAATTCCGCCTATCAGGCCGATAAATCCGGCCTCCAACAGGAACATCATCTGAATATTGCGCAAATCACAGCCCAATACTTTCATGATGCCGATTTCCTTGGTTCTTTCATAAATGGACATCATCATCGTGTTGGTGATGCCGATCGCTGCCACAAGAAGCGCTACAGCGCCAATTCCTCCCAACACCAGCTGAATATAGCCATACTGCGTCTGCATGGAAGAAACCCATTCCGCATTGCTGGAAGCCTGATATCCCATGGAATTAATCAGGCTCTGCACCTCTGCCACGTTTTCCATGCTGTCCACATCCACATAGATGCTGCTGTAATAAATCTCTTTATAAGGCTTTCCGGCTTTTGTCGTAGGCTGGCCGGGTATGGCTCTGTTTTTGAAAATACGCTTCAGTTCCACCTTCAGAGATTCCACTTCGCAGTAAGCGTTATAACTGAAGCTGTTCCACTCTGTCTCTCCTCCCGCCACAAGTCCTGCCGTATCAATCATATACTTCTTAGGCGGTGCCGTAACCGTCCCCGAAGCGCTTTGCCCGCCGCTTTGACTCTGATAGTAAGCATCCATATCAAAAATGACAAAAATCGGATCATTCATCAGGTCAATATCCGGCATCTCCCCTTTGTCGTAATAGGGATAGCTGTTCGTTTTGGCCACATAAAAACTCTGCAGCACCATATTTCCATAGAAAAATTCCAGCCTGCCGTCCTTCCCATCCGGATATTTCCCTTCTCCCAAAGGAATTTTCATCGCCTCAAAGGCATCGCTGCTCATTCCCTGAACGCTCACATATCCTTCATATATCCCGCTCTTAACGAGCACATTGATATTTAATACGGGAGAAACCATGTTCACATGCGGCAGGCCTCTAAGCGTCTCCACCAATTCATCATCCAGCCGCTTCTCTTCCTCTTCTGACTCACTATCCGATGATGCGCTCACGATGCTTGTATATCCGCCGCCATAGCTTCCCTGTTCATATACATTGATCGCGGTCAGGCTTCCGTATGACTCCATCTCTTCCATGGAGGACTTATTCAGTCCCAACCCCAACGAAACCATCACAACGATGGAGGCCACGCCGATGGTCACTCCCAGGACTGTCAGAACCGTCCGAATTTTCCGTTTCCACAGACTACTGATGCTCAGCCCGAGTAAATCTATAAATTTCATACGCGCTCCCGCCTTCAGTCTTTTTTATCCAGTTCCGCGTCTTCCAGGAAATCCGTCTCCAGCTTCAGTGCTTTTGCTCTTTTTTTCTTCTTTCTGATCACTACAATCACTACCACCGCAGCAACTGCAAGAACTCCCGCCGCGATTCCCGCGATCATTCCCACATTCGGTCCCTGCGGTTCTTCAGGCATCATATTTTCGGGCATGACCGGCTCCTCATAAACCTCTTCATAGACATCTATCGTAAATTCTTTCTCAAAGCTGATCTCATCACCCGATTCATTTTCAAAGGTGATAAGCGCTTTCACCGTTCCGTCCCCGGTTGTAGGGGCCACCGCATTTACCATAGAATCCACGTTCGCCGTTTCTCCTGGTTTCAACGTACCCAGGAAAGCATCTCCGCCCTCTATAGAGTCTCCTTCATATTTTACCTGAAGATTATAGAAAGTAGTTTTCCCCGTATTGTATATGCTGAACATGACATTAGATTGATTTCCAACCGATACGCTGGCCGGCATAACTTCCACCGTGCTCGTATCATACCTCGCCTCCTGAAGCACGGGTATGGATACCTTCGCCTCATCCGTCAGATCAATATCTTTTCCTGCGTCATACTTCATGCTGACAGTGAGCACATACGGTTTCTGGGACAGATCCGTCTTTGCCGTCATCTCAATATTGATGTCAAACTCACTGCCCGGAGCAATGCTGTCCGTATAAACTGAGCTTGAACCGGATGTCGGAAGGAAGACCGCATAGGTGGTGTTCGCCTCTGTTCCGCTCTCCACTGCCTGCATATCAAACAAAACGTTGGTGACCGCTTTATCTTTTGATGTATTTTTCACATGGATCGTTACTGTAAAGGTATCTCCTGCATAGATCTCTCCCGGATCCGTTTCAAATCCGGTAACGATGATCCTCGGTTTGGACTCCACCGCACCGTCATCTCCGCCGATATGCCCTGCCCCTGGTTTTCCCTGCGTATACACATAGACGGTCAGCTGAACCGGCTCTTCACACCTGACTCCCGCCTTGCTGTACCATACATTAAAGACCACAGGATAATATCCGGTGAGCACATCCTCCCGCACCGTAAACTGGAAGGTCAGCTCCCTTCTTGCGAACATGCCTGCTTCATAATTGCCGCCAAAAGGATTGCCGGGTATTTCCGCAAAAGACTGAATGTACCCCGTCGTATCCGGTTCAAAAGGCCAGGTTTTCACATCATTCGATACCACCGGGCTCACCACAAGATCCGTCAAGTCCTCGCTTCCCAGGTTGATGATGGGGAGCACAATGGACACCTGCTGCCCATAACTGGCCGAAGGAGTCTCCCAGTTATTCCCCACCTGAAGGAATTCCGTGGTCGGCGTGGTAACAGACACATCCGGCACCACAGCATCCAGCTTGGCCTTCATCTCATTCACATAGGACCATAATTCGCTGACCGACATTTCTGTATTTGCGATATAATATACCGCGCTGTAAAAGGTATCGTTCAGCTTCTGCAGCGTATATTCATCCGGATGCGTCCTTTTCAGAATGCTGTCCATATGGTATTTCAGCTGCGCGTCCGCCTCTGCTCTGTCATCATCGGTAATCACCTCCGATGAGGAACGATCCACCTCATTTCCGCTGATGGAGGAAGCCTGCACCTCTTCCATTCCCGTTTGCATAGGTCCTGCTGCCACCATGAGTGCAGCCAAAAGCGCGAACACAGCTTTACCAATTTGTTTCTTTTGTCTTCTGTTCATTTTCTTCCCCTCTTCGACTTGTTTTTATTTCTTAAATTTCTTTTCTTTTATCCTCTATTTTTACAATCTGGCCGTCAATGATGTGAAAAATCCGATCCGCGAAACCTGCCAGATAATTGTCATGCGTTACCATTACAAGCGTCTGCTTCTGCTGCCTCACCACCTGCTGCATCAGTTCCATCACCTCCCTGGAAGTATTGGAATCCAGATTTCCGGTGGGTTCGTCCGCGAAAATGATCTCCGGATTCACCACCAGCGCCCGTGCAACACCCACTCTTTGCTGCTGTCCGCCGGACATCTGCGTAGGCTTATGCATCTTATGCTCCTTCAGCCCCACAAGATCCAGTACCCGTGATGCCTTTCGTTCCCTTATATCCTTGTCCACGCCCTGAAAAGTCAACGGAAGCGCTACATTCTCCACCGCATTCATAGTTCCCATCAAATTAAAAGATTGGAAAATGAATCCGATATGTTCTCTGCGGAATTTCACCAGCTGATTTTCCGTCTTATTTTCCATATGTTCGCCCGCTATGAGAATCTCTCCCTTCGTTGGCTTCTCAAGCCCGGCAAGCATGTTCAAAAGGGTGGATTTGCCGGAACCGGAAGTTCCCACAATAGAGCAGAACTCCCCTTTGTAAATCTCCAGGTTCACTCCATTAAGCGCCTTAACGTAGCTTTCTCCTACCCGGTATATTTTATAAAGATTTCGCACCTGTATGACCGGTTTCTCCCCGTTTCCCATCTCAATCCTCTGTTTTTCTCAATCTTCTATTCCTAACGCTCAATATCCTATATCTAACATACATGAAAGATACCCAGAGGTATTATAGCATACTGTATTTCATTTTCCTATTTAAGATTTAATGAAGATTCTGTCAGAACTCTGCAAGTTCTCCCGTTAATTGAATGGCCACAGTCTCTCTCAGGCATCCCCTCTGCATGGCCACAAAAGATTCGCGTGGGTGCAGATAAAAAACACTTGTCATATTATGTGAAATATGCTAATATATTAATCGGTTCGCAGACGAGAACTGAATAGCCGCCGGCGTGTCGGAATGGCAGACGAGGCAGACTCAAAATCTGTTGCGGGCAACCGCGTGCGGGTTCAAGTCCCGCCGCCGGCATTTTTCAAAGAATCCGTTCCTTTTTGTAAGAGAAGGAAACGGGTTTTTGTTTTTCATAAGAAAAACTTCTGTGATAGGACAAGAAATAGAGCCGAAAAGAGAAAGTTCTCTCTTTATATCGGATCTATATTTTTATATTTATAAACTGTTTCCGTATTATACGGCTTCAGATTATTAAAATGCACCCTATCCGTGGTTACAATAGGTTTGATCAAATTATTCAACTAAGGGGGTGCAAGATGGAACTTGATTATAAGGCAATCGGCAAACGCATTAAAATTGCCCGCATCCCAGCCGATTTGACGCAGGAAAAGCTTTCGGAAATGGTGGGAGTCTCTCCTACCCATTTAAGCAATATTGAAACCGGAACGACTCGCGTCAGTCTGCATACGATCGTCAATATAGCGAATGCTCTGAATATAACAAGTGACGACCTGCTCTGTGATAACGTCATTAAAGCAAAGGTTCCGTTTGAAAAGGAGATTGCGCTTATCCTGGAAGACTGCGATGAATTTGAGATACGCGTGATTTGTGATATGGCCGCTGCCACCAAAGAAACGTTGCGTCGTGATGCATATCTGCGCAGATTGGCCGGCCAGTAAGATGCGCTTCTTCCTGAAATACGCTTCTCCCTGAAGCGTTCATGCAGGCAATGGAATCCTGCCTATCCATTTGGAGCAGTTATTCCGAAATTTTACCCGGCAAAATGCCGCTGTACCTTTTGTGCAGCGGCATTTTGTATCATTCTCTATCAGGTGCCTTCTTACCAGCCGGACATATCCTATTTTTACTCCCAGTCAAACCGATTATAGATGTCAAAACAGTCAAAGGTTGCAAAATAATCCTTCGGAGTCTCCGCCCTGCGGATCAGCTTCACTTCTCCGTCTTCACACAGCAGCAGTTCAGCTGAACGAAGCTTTCCGTTATAGTTATATCCCATGGAGAATCCATGTGCTCCGGTATCATGGATCGCAAGAAAGTCGCCGATATCCACCTTCGGGAGCATCCGATCCACCGCAAATTTATCGTTGTTCTCACATAAAGAGCCGGTCACATCATATAAATGATCACATGCCGCGTCCTCTTTTCCCAGCACCGTAATATGATGGTAGGCTCCGTACATCGCGGGGCGCATCAAATTTACCGCACAGGCATCACAGCCAATGTATTCCTTATGCGTATGCTTTTCATGAATGACCTGTGTGATCAGATGTCCATACGGCGCCAGCATAAACCGTCCCAGCTCGGTATAGATTGCCACATCTCCCATTCCGGCAGGCACAAGAATCTCTTCAAATGCTTTTCTGACCCCCTCAGCGATCACAAAGATATCATTTTCCTCCTGATCTGGTCTGTAAGGAACGCCGATTCCGCCGGAAAGATTAATGAAGCGAATATCCGCCCCCGTCTCCTTTTCCAGCTGTACCGCTAATTCAAACAGCTGACGCGCCAGCGTCGGATAATATTCATTGGTCACCGTATTGCTCGCCAGGAAAGCATGTATTCCGAAATGCTTCACACCTTTTTCCTTAAGGATTCTAAATCCCTCAAACATCTGCGGGGTGGTAAATCCATATTTCGCTTCTCCCGGATTATCCATGATCCCATTGCTGATCTGAAATACACCGCCCGGATTATAACGGCAGCTCATTGTCTCCGGAAGCTTTCCGACGATTTTCTCCAGGAACTCGATATGCGTGATATCATCCAAATTGATTGTCGCTCCAAGCTTCGCCGCATAGGCGAAATCCTCTGCCGGGGTATCATTGGAAGAAAACATGATATCCTCCCCCTTCACTCCCATCGCCTTGCAGAGCATCAGTTCCGTCAAAGAAGAACAGTCACAGCCGCAGCCGTACTCTCTCAGAATATCGATGAGAAACGGATTGGGAGTCGCCTTCACCGCAAAGAATTCCTTGTATCCCTTATTCCATGCAAAGGCTTCCTTCAGTCTCTTTGCATTCTCCCGAATGCCCTTTTCATCATAGATATGAAAGGGTGTCGGATAGTTCTTAACAATCTCTTCTATCTGTTCCTTCGATACAAACGGGCGTTTTTCCATACTAAACTTCTCCTTTTGTCTTTTTCTTTTTTCCGGTCAGTTCAATCAGTTTGATTTCATTGCGCATGGCTTCCTTAAATGCATCGACAAACACTCTCTGCCCGGAATACAGACAGATATCCTGCCGGCTGCCTGACAGTTCCCCCGTCAATGCATAGCGTGAATCTGTAATCAGACGGATCTGCTCTCCTCTCCCTTCGGAGCGATAGCACGCCGCACCCTTCAGCCGTTCCGGCGCTTTATCCGTCAGAAGCACCACCTTCACTTTTCTTTCTAGCAAAGCAGCAAGTTCTTCCTCCATAGATGCGATGCGTTCCCCAGACGCAGCCAGATAAATCCTCTTTTCTGCCTGCTCCAGCATATGATGCATTTTATCCAGGATAGGCTGTTCTCCTACGATTGTAATATTCCCCCCCGCCTGTTCGTCTGTTTTCGGCATATTCGCAACAAGCCACTTCTTCATGCCCTCCAACAGCCGCAGCTTATTGTCGCACAGTTCCTCTACCGGAACCGCCATATACTTGCTGCTGCTTCCTTCCAGCAGATAAGCCGCCCCCTTTTCCACAAGCCCGCCCAGCGCATTATACACGTTGGAACGCGAAATACCGGTAACTTTTGCCGCCTCATATCCCGTAAGCGTTCCTTTTTGATACAGGCACAAATAGACGGATGCCTCCTGTCTCGTCAGGCCAAAAGCCATCAATTTCTCAATCAAACTTGAATCATCCATATGATTTCCTCTATTGCCGGTTCTCATTAGTAGTATTATACAGAACCACTATAACCATTTTATCACCATTTGTCAACTGATTTCACCTTTTCAGTGAGAAGCGTGTCTTGTATTTTGATTCCGTTATGATAAGATAATGGAGATGTCATCTTGTGATCGGAGAAAATTATGAACAAAAAGAAAAACAGACAGGTATCTGAATCCTGGCAGCTCGCTCTGCTTTTAGCACTATCCGGCGGTTTAATGGACGCTTATACTTATATTTTCCGCGGAGGTGTATTTGCCAACGCCCAGACCGGCAATATTCTTCTGCTTGGAATCAATCTGTCTGTCAAAAATTATCAAAAAGCACTGCAATATTTCATCCCGGTGACCGCTTTCGCACTTGGAATTATCCTGGCAGAAATCATCCGGCATTTCTCTTCTGAATCCGCCATCCTTCACTGGAGGCAGCTTACGGTTCTTTTGGAATGTGCTGTACTGTTCCTGGTAGGCTTCTTTCCCGTATGCTGCAACCTTCCTGCCAATGCTCTTGTTTCCTTTGCCTGCGGCATCCAGGTGGAAAGCTTCCGCAAGGTAAACGGAAATGCTTCCGCCACCACCATGTGCATCGGCAACCTGCGTTCAGGCACACAGGCCCTTTGCGATTTTTTCTTCACAAAGGACCTGCTCTTCCTGCAAAAGGGGCTCACCTATTATGGAATCATCCTGGCATTTACATTGGGTGCTGTGTTCGGAAACATACTCGTTCCCATTTTCGCACAAGCTTCCATCTGGTGCAGCTGCCTTCTGCTGCTCGCCGCATTCGTTTCCATGTTCAGCAGAGCCGATCAGCCTTAACGTTCTATTGTCCGAAGTATCTCTGTTATTTCTGCCTTTGCTGCCAGCACAGGGCTCAGATGTTCTCAATCTGCCAGTCGATGGGCGCAACGCCGTGCGCTTTCAGAAAATCATTGGCCTTGCTGAAGTGCCTGCATCCGAAAAAACCGCGGGATGCGGATAACGGGCTCGGGTGAGCGGCTTTCAGGATCAAATGTTCCGGATTGGTCAGCATAGGGATCTTGCTCTGCGCAGGCCGTCCCCACAGCATATATACAATCGGCCGCTGCTGTCGATTCACTGCAGCAATTACTGCATCCGTAAACTGCTCCCATCCCTGTCCCTGATGGGAATTCGCCCGGTGCGCACGAACCGTAAGAACCGTGTTTAGCAGCAGAACGCCCTGATCCGCCCACTTCTTCAGATAACCGTTATTCGGAACATAGCATCCTAAATCCTCATGAAGTTCGTTATAGATGTTCACCAAAGACGGCGGAATCTCCCGTTGGGACGGCTTCACAGAAAAGCTGAGGCCATGCGCCTGGTTTTCGTTGTGGTAAGGATCCTGCCCAAGAATGACCACTTTTACCTTACTCAGAGGCGTAAAATGAAATGCATTAAATATCTCGTCCGCCGGCGGATAAACCACATGCGTGGAGTATTCCTTCTTTACAAATGCAAACAGTTCTGCATAATATGGTTTCCGGAATTCCCCACTGATTTCTTCCAACCAGTCATTATCAATCATTCCCATCGTCTCTTCTATCCCTTTCTTCTGTTGTATTCCATACAGGTGCAATCATAATATGCGCTCATTGTCTTAGAGCCGTACCGATACGCCCCGCCCACGCAGATATTCCTTTACTTCTTTTATCTCCAGTTCCTTATAATGAAACAAAGAAGCCGCCAGGACCGCTTCTGCCTTTCCTTCTGTCAGCGCATCATAAAAGTGTTCCAGCCGGCCTGCCCCGCCTGAAGCAATGACAGGAATCGGAACCAGATCCGCTACCTTTCTCGTCAATTCAATATCATACCCTTCCTTCGTTCCATCGCAGTCCATGCTCGTCAGAAGGATTTCTCCTGCTCCCAGTTCTGTTACCCTTTCCGCCCAGGCGAGCGCATCAATTCCGGTATCAACCCTTCCTCCGTTCAGGTAGATATTCCATCCGCTTCTATCCTGCCTTCTCTTCGCATCAATCGCCACGACCACACACTGACTGCCAAACTTATCTGCGGCTTCCCGGATCAGTTCCGGCCTGCGGATCGCTGCAGAATTCACCGAAACCTTATCTGCGCCTTCCCGCAAAAGAAGTTTAAAATCATCCACAGTTCGGATCCCTCCTCCAACTGTGAAAGGAATAAAAACCCGTTCCGCCACTTTTCTGACCATATCAACTACAGTCTTTCTCTCATCGCTGGAGGCTGTAATATCCAAAAAGACCAGTTCATCAGCTCCCGCCTGGTCATAAGCAGCTCCGATTTCCACAGGATCTCCCGCATCCTGTAAATTGACAAAATTCACGCCTTTTACCACACGTCCCCGATTGACATCCAGACAGGGAATAATTCGTTTCGTATGCATCGCATTTCCTCCTATAACGAAACCTCCTATAACGAAAGAAAATTCTTCAGAATCGTAAGTCCCACAGAAGAACTTTTCTCCGGATGGAACTGACAGGCAAAAATATTCCCCTTCTCAACGGAAGCATGGATGTGCGTTCCGTACTCCGTTGTAGCGGTTACAATTCCTTCCTCCTCAGCCTTCAAGTAATAAGAGTGGACAAAATAAACATAGGCATTCTCCTCGATTCCCTGAAATAATCTGCCCTCGCGGGGATACTGAAGAGAATTCCATCCGATATGCGGTACCTTAATGCCAGGCTGTGTGGGAATACGCAAAATCTCCCCTTTTAGGATACCGAGTCCCTCTACACCTTCACTTTCTTCGCTGCGTTCAAACAAAAGCTGCAGGCCCAGGCAAATTCCAAGAAATGGGGTTCCTCTCCCGGCAACGCGCCGAATCTCCTCCACAAGGTTCAGGTGATGCAATTTCTGCATCGCGTCCCCAAACGCTCCAACGCCCGGCAGAATCACCTTGTCCGCGCTTTCGATCTTTTCCTTATCACTGGTGATGACCGCTTCTTCCCCAAGCAAACGGATCGCCTTCACCACACTATTGATATTGCCCGCTCCATAATCGATGACTGCTACCATTTTTTCCTCACTTTCCGTTATCTGAACCCTTCCGCTCCATTGGCCTCTTATTGCACACATCCATTCAAAAGAAATGCAAGCGCATCCTCATGTATGGATGTCCCGCGTTCCTTCAATTCTTCCGTCAGTTGGTACAACCGCCCATGCACCCTAAAAAAGCAGGACTTCTGATTGAAGAAAGCGACTTTTTCAAAGGGGAAGCGGATAACGGACGGATATTCCATCCCCACTCCCAGCTCCAAAATACACAATTTTCTGTTCAGCGTTCCCTGCAGCCACTTTTTATACTTCTCCCACTGGGGAAGATATCCCTCTTCCTTATATCCAGGAGTTGTAATCTGATTAAAAGCCAACGGGCTCCCGCAGGTACTGCAAACAGGAAACGCAATCCGTTCCAGATCTCCTTCGGACTCGTCAATCTGCTCCAGTACCCGTTCCCAAACAGCTGAATCCGCAATCAGCTCCGTACCTGCCGCCCCTTCAGAGATTTCCGCAGTGTCTCTTCCAGCTGCAGCACCATGTCCGCTCCCTTCCAGAGCAGCACACTGCAGCGCCCGATAGCCTCCACAGGGCGTCACAATCCTTTCCCTTTCAAGGCCTGCATCATATATATAATCATCCGTGCAAAGTGATACGATAAAATAATTCTTCCCTTCAAGCAACGATGCTAACTGAGCATAGGCTTTCTTTCGCCCCTCATCCGCATGCCTTTTCAAATAATGAAGTCTCAGATATTGCTCCACCGCCCACGCATCTTCCCGTCCGTCCGCCTGTTTCAAAAGTTTCTGATAAAACGGCGATGGCTGCATCTTAGAAAAAGAGGCTTCCATTTCCTTTCCTACACCGACCAAAACCATCTGCGCACCGGCGAGTTCCTCCAAAAAGTTTCTTTTCATATCTTCATCCTTTTTTAAGCAAAATAACGGGGACAGGCGCCTATAAAGGCGTTTAACCCCCGTTAATAGTACCATAATGTCCCCCTTCCATCAAGCCGCGAATAAAAAAACAGCTTCTTTCACATCCGGAAAGAAACTGCTTCAATCTGCACTCTATTTAAAAACTATGAACATATAAAAACACCCATACCCTCAAAACCGAACATTGAACGCAAATCTCTTTTCCTTCCCATCCATCTTCCCTTGGTTAAGCCCTCGACCGATTAGTACTGGTCCGCTCCATCCATTACTGCACTTCCACTCCCAGCCTATCTACCTCATACTCTCTAAGGGGTCTTACTCTTTCGATGGGATATCTCATCTTGAGGGGGGCTTCACGCTTAGATGCCTTCAGCGTTTATC
>OGPH01001181.1_pt1 | contig 21321 bp, 19 predicted proteins | sample 1552891 | NCBI WGS metagenome assembly OGPH01 (sample SAMEA2580272, study PRJEB22360) | human gut metagenome | biome: human gut; feature: human-associated habitat; material: faeces | place: Denmark | collected 2008/2010 | reverse complement strand
AGGCCATCTGCCAGCTTTTTCTCCGAATAATACGCGAAGTGCCCATATATCACATAAAGCAGACACATTTTGCACTTTGTCTTTTTGTTTACAGAAGCATCATTGAGATACAGCCGGGCCCTTTCCGTCATGGCTTTTGGAGAATGTATCTTCATCCGCTTGCCGGAACGTGTCAGACCGCCCTCCAGATAGTCCGATATATAGACGCACTGATTGATATGAACCATTCTATAAGGGCCCGACATCTGTACCCAGATCAGATCTTCTGGCACAAATTTCTCTCCTTCATACACAGGAAACGGATACTTCTTCAGCACATCGGTAAAAAAAACCTCCGCTTTATCTCCGGCAATGCCCGCATTGATGCGGGCATTTATATAAGTATCTATCCACTCATCCTGCGGATAAAATGCGTCATTAACCCTTCCGTCCGGATAAAAACGCAAAAAGCTGTAGCCGCACAGCCCTTCCATCCCCCGATACTTCTCATGATATTTTAAGATAATTTCAACCGCATTCTCCGGCAGCCAGTCATCACTGTCCACAATAAAGGTCAGCTCCGTTTCTATAATGGAGATTCCCATGTTGAGGGCAGTATGCTTTCCACCGTTTTCCTTGTACAGATACCGGACCGGAAAATCCGCTTTCTTCTCGCAAAACCTGATCAGTTCATCCGTTCCATCGGCACTTCCATCATCCACCACTAGCCAGCAGAAGTTCTTTTCTGTCTGCTTACACAGGCTTGCGTACAGTTTCTGCAAATTCTCTTTCCGGTTATAGGTTGGGGTTAGTATGGTGATCGCACACATTATATTTTTCACTGTCTGCTTCCTTTCAGACGTCCATCTATTTTTCAATTCCCTTCGCGGCCTTCAGCATCTGGTCCGCGATCGCCTGTATGGGAAACTGCTCCCGAATTTTACTTCCGTTTTCCGAAACAGACGCCGCAAATGCAGGGTCTTGGGCAATCTTCCGCATGGCATCCGCCATTGCTTTCCGATCCCCAACCGGAACCAGAAGCCCGTTCCTTCCGTTCTGAATATATTCGGCACAGCCCCCGATCGGACAATCCGTTGCGATAACAGGAATCCCCATCGCCATCGCTTCCAGCATGGAATTGGATATTCCTTCAAAATTAGAGGAGAGCACATACATGCCCGCGTCTGCGATCCGTTTCCTGACATCCGGGCAAAAACCGTGCCAGATCACCTGTTCCTCTATTCCCAGTTCAACCGCTTCCTGCTTTAAGGCTTCCTCCAGTTCTCCCTTTCCGAACATTTCAAGCACATAATCTGGATAATCCTTCTGGAAATCAACAAAAGCCCGCAGAAGAAGCTCCGGATTCTTCTGCCGATGCAGCCGTCCTACAAAGACAATAGACCTTCTCCGCTCTCCCCGAAACGGCTCCGGCACAGACGGATCCACCGGATTGGGAATTACCATCATCTTCTTCTGAAGCTTTCCGGGAAAATACCCCATACACTCCCTGGTCTGTACAGCAATTACGGTCGCTCTTTCATATGCCCAGTTGCGCAGCGGCCCCTGAAGCCCCTGCCTGGGATCGTTCCGTTCCGATACGAACATCCGGATTCCCAGCCCCAGTGTGGCCAACGCGCCGAAAATGGTTCCCATCACGCTGAAGGAATAGATCAAACAGTCTCTGTTTTGTTTAAAATACTTTCTCATGCGCTCAAGCCGCTTTATCTGTATTAACGGTCTGCCATGCGACTGTTCGGAAACACAGAAGAGCTCCACTCCATCCCCCCCCCCCCCCCCAGCCGGTAAGCACACTCATCCCCGGCAAACATCATAATGGCAACTTCCATCCCCCGGCTCCTGTATTCATTCGCCAGCAGGGAAATCACCCTTTCCGTACCTCCACCCGTCATATTCGGTATAATAAATACAATCTTCACTTTTCTCCCTTTATTTCTGTTTTTTATCCATTTTGTCAAGAATTTCCAGAATTGTCTCTCTATACAGGGAAAACTGATGGTTTTTCAACACCAGTTCATAGCTTTCTGCCCCCATTTTTTGAATATTCTCAGGATTTTTAATAATTTTCTGAATTTTCTGATATAAATCCTCTGCATCCTGATCACTAAAAATATAACCGTTTTTTCCACTTTCAATATAATCTGCTGTTCCGTTATCATCTCCGGATATCACCGGCAGGGAAAAGGCCATCGCCTCCAGATGAGATACCGCTGCAGGCTCATCGGAGCTTGGAAGGACAAAAAGATCTGATTTTCTGTACAGTTCAAAAACCTCTTCCCTGGACAGATTTTTTCTCAGCTCCACCAGCGCCTGAATCCCCTCTTTTTCTACATATCTGCCCAATTCTTCATAGTAGGATTCCTGAAATGCGTTAGAAGATTCTCCTGCAATCACAAGATGAACCGGATAATTTTCTGCCAGCCGCTGCACTGTCTGAATCATCAGCATATGGTTTTTTCTCTTCTGATATTTTCCGATACAGAACAGATTGATCCGTCCGTCCATAAACCAGTTTTTTTCCTGCGGACTCAGCTGCGGCTTCATGAGGAACGGAATAAAATATACCTTCTCCGGCTTCTCCTTCTGCAGTACAAATCTTTTGGATCTGCGCACCGGAGTAATGCTGTATTCCGGAAGCAGCGCATATAGAACACGGTACGCAAAAGATTCTTTTCTTTTTTCATAAAGAGGACTCTGATAATACAAAATCACCGGCCAGCGGTTCAGCCGGCACAGAAACGTCACCACGATCGAATAGACGGAACGCTCTCTTGTAATCACCACATCCGGCCGAAACCGTTTCATTCTTCTGTACAGCTTCCAGACAGGAGGAAAACCGCATTTCAGCTTCATATCCGCCGCATATTCACTTTTTTTCCCGGCCAGTCTGAGATAGACCGCCTGAAACCAGAGAAACAGTCGTGAGTATCCGATGATCTCCGGATGGATTACCGAATAATCCTCTGTTTTCCCTGCATAGTGCGCCAGGAAACAGACCTCATTTCCCGTGTTTTTCCACCCCTCCATCACTGCCGTCTGATTGGTATGATAACGGGGGGCCACATACAAAACCCTCATGAAGCCTCCTCTTTCAGTTATTATGGCCGTCCGCCTGTTCTCCCAGAACATCCTTCTTTTCTCTGCGGATCACCTTTCCATCCACCACCTCATAAATCACATCTACGTTTCGAATTGTTGTAAGGCGGTGTGCTATGATAATCATGGTTTTCAGCCCCTTCAGGCTGTCAATTGCCTCCATGACCGAGGTTTCCGTTTCGTTATCCAGCGCGGATGTAGCCTCATCCAGAATCGGGATTTCGGGATCATGATACAGCGCACGGGCGATACCAATCCGCTGGCGCTGACCGCCGGAAAGGCGAACGCCGCGGTCTCCCACCACCGTATCCAGCCCATTCGGAAGGCTGTCCACAAAATCAAAGAGCTGCGCCTTATGCAGCGCATTCTGTACCGCCTCCTCATCTATCTTATCTTCAGGAATTCCGAAAGCGATATTATTCCGGATCGTATCATCCGACAGATAAATGGTCTGCGGAATGTAGCCAATTTCTTTCTGCCAGAGGCTTATGTTCCTTTCAATATCCATTCCATCCGCCGTGATTTTTCCCATCTGCGGCACAAGAAGACCAAGAATAATATCAACCATGGTCGTTTTCCCTGCTCCCGATGCTCCGACAAAAGCGATGGAACTTCCCTTTTCAATCTGAAAGCTGGCCTTCTCAATGACATTTTCTTCTGCATCCGGATAATGATAGCTCACATTTCTTACTTTAAGCGTTCCCTGGAATTTCCAGGTTTCCATCTCGTTCTGCTGTCTGGGCGGAAGCTCCTCCACTTCCTTCAGGTCGTGATAAATCAGATCAAGGGAGGGCGCAGAGTAAAGCGTCGCGGACATGTGTTCATTGATCTTTCCAACGGAGGGAAGCAGCCGAAATGCTGCAACAGCGAAAACAGCCAGCTGTGGAATAAAGGTTTCCATGTCGTTCTGTCCCCAGAAAAGCTTGAAAATCACAGCCAGAATCAGACCCGTCATACATACAGTTTCAATCACATATTTCGGCAGAATCCCGATTAGTCTGTTAATTCTCAGCCCTCTGACATACTTGGCAAAATAAGCGTCATAGCGCTCAATAAAATAATCCTCCCGGTTCAAAACCTTGATTTCCTTAATCCCGCCGATCGCCTGGTTCATCCATTTATAGATATTCCCCTTATACGCCTGACTCTGCCGGCCGATAGCGCTGGAATATTTTTTGGAAATATACATGAACACAGCAAGACAAATGATCAAAAGTCCGATGATAATCACCGTAATGGAACGGCTGACCACAAACAGGTAGCAGCCAATTGCAATACAGACCACAACCTCCGCCATGGCTTCCATGGCATGAATGATTCCCTTTGCAAACAGGTCCGTATCCTCCTGCATGCTTCTCTGCAGAACCGCCACATTTTTGTTGAGATGGAAGGTATATGGCTCATTCATATACGCAGTCAAAAGTTTTGTCGAAATCCGACGCTGGATGTTGTAGGAAAATTTGTAGATTGCATTTTTTTCCAGAGCTATGAATACATTTTTAAAAATGTAGATGAAAATGATGCAGCCTGCAATCAACGCAAGAAATGTTTCCCTGGAATCAAAAGCGAAATATTCATAAATGCGAAGCAGAATTTCATTATTCTGGATCGCATTTTCGTCCATGATGATCTCGATGAAAGGCATGAAAATCGTAACGCCCATCAGTCCCAAAAAGCTCCCGATAATAATGATAAAAAGCAAAAAGGCCAGCCTTCTCTTTTCCCTGCCACTAAAAATAAATCCAAGTTTGTTTATCATCTGTTCTGTTTCCTTCCATATTTTTAAAGCCTTACTCTATATAGCAGACAATTTGTGACAGATACTCTTCATATCCTGCCTTCCGATTTGCTTCCTCCCCGACAATACCATGCTTGGGGATCGGCTCCTTCTTTGCCGCTCCCCGCAGATACCATTCATATTCCATATCCAAATTACCGATATCGATAACCCGGTAGCCTTTCAGGAACAGTTCCTCCACCAGCGCTTTTGCCGTTACGCCCAATGCAAACAGGAACAGCTTATCCCGTTCAAACTTCAAACACTCTTCCAGGATTCTGTCTCTCACACGATAAGCATTGCTGCTGGGACAGACGATCCGCTGCACGGAAGCAGCTTTCGAAAACAGATCGTTTCCCACGCCGTTATGAGCGGTACAGCCCTCCACCATAACCAGATCCTTTCCCGAGAAAACATGGCGGAACTTCTCAAACCAGCCCCCGCTCAGAGATTTATCCGTAAGAGTCACATAGCCTCTGGAAACCGTGGTATTGTAATAGGGCTTATTCGTATTACAATATTTATAATACGCCTTCCGAAAAAAAAGAAGATGATCTTCCCAGAATGCCTTTGAAGCCGGCAAATACATATCCAGATTTCCAAAAATATCCGGTATCGTCACGATCAGGTCCTCGTACTGATAACCGATAATCCTTCTCAGGCCTTCCGTAATCTCCGGAGCAGCCGTCTGAAAAATGGTATTCCTTCCGCTGATCATTACAAGGTCACTGTCTCCAAAACGTACCATGCTCTTATTTGTGTTCAGCAATACATCCAGGGTTTCATCCACAGAAAGCACCTTCAGTCGGTTTGGCAACAGATTATGCTGATGCATCTCATATACGAAGTGGGCCAGCCATTTCTTTACGGGCTTTTTGACCTGCGTAATCACATTCTTTCCCATATCAGTGTCCTTTTTTAGTCCGTGCCTCTGGAATAAAATCATTTTCACTCAGACTGTACCGATTTCCCATAAACAGCTTATGCTTCAATACCCACCAGGCCGGAACCCAGATATACTTATGCATGGCCGGTGAAGCGCTTCCGATCATCCAGCAGTTTCTGTCACATTTCCTGGTACACTCCCGCACCTGCTTAGCCTGCTCAGAATTCCACAGTTCATCCCATGACTGCTCCTTCAGATTTCCCATAACCGCTTTCTGCGCCATTCCATTACATGGAATCACATCACAGAAAGGATCAATGAAAAACGCATTTTTCGACATGTCACAGGGCAGAAGCCGCTTATTGCCATAAATATAGTTAATCAGCCCATGATTGAAGTAAGCCCGGAACCATTTTTTCGGAGATTTGCTCTTTAACAGCTCATTGATCAGCTTCTCAAAATTCTGAGAAACCTTGTATTTATCATCAATTTTATTATCCGTCTTGCGGAAATAATTGTGGAGCGTGGCAGTGGCAAATTCCATTCCCATATCGTTTGCAATGTTATACAACGGCACCAGATCCTCGCAGTTCATATCCTGTACCGTCATGCCGAAGCCTACGTCCGGATGCTTCATCTCCACCAACGTTTTCAGTGTATTGTAGCCCCTGTTAAATCCGTCCGGAATACCGCGGATCGCATCATTGGTCTGCTGAAGCCCTTCTATGCTGATCCGGATTCCCACCTTCGGGAATTCCTTGCACAGAGCGATAATGCGGTCAGTGAAATAGCCGTTCGTGGATATTACAATCCGGTCGCTCTTTTTATACAGCTCTCTCACGATCTCCGGGATATCCTTACGGATAAAGGGTTCCCCGCCAGTAATGTTTGTAAATGCCATTTCCGGAAGCTTCTTTATCATATCCAGCGTGATCTCGTCCTCTGGTCTGGTGGGATCTCTGAAACAATCGCACATATTACAGTGCGCATTGCAACGATAGGTTACTATGACTGTTCCGTATAAGGTTCGTCTGCTCATTCTATATTCCTTTCCTGATTTTTCATTTCAACAGTTCGGACATTCTCTCTTATTGTCTCTTCATAGAGTATACATAACTCCGGCTCATCATGCAAGGCCACTGTATATTGAATCAACCTGGCCAGATCAAGTATTGACACTAAAACTGCTTCAAAACTCTTATACTTCTTTTCAACGTGATCCACAGAGCGCCCCTTATCTGATTTTCCCGAAGAGCTCTTATACCTTCCCTAAACGAAACCAGATACGCGTTCAGTCCGCTGTTGCTTGTCCCTCCGTAGTACATGGAAATCAGGGCTTCAGGAATATAGGCCAGCTTAGTGGTTCCATCCTTTAAGATTCTTACCATAAATTCATAATCAGCGGCACACTTATAATCCTCTTTATACAAACCATATTTCTCGTATATCTCCCTTTTCAGATACAATGTCGGATGCCCGGGCATCCATCCGGTCCGGATATTTCCTTCGCCCATATGCCACTTTCTGACGATTTTCCCCTGATCATCTGCGTATATCAGGTCAGAATGCACCCCATCGCATTGCGTCTCTTCAATAGCTCTGACATACTGCTCCACAGCCGTCTCACAGAGATACCGGTCATTAAAAATGGCGATAATATCACCTTCAGCCATCTGGATTCCTTTGTTTAATGCGTTATAAATACCGGAATCCTTTTCCGACACCCACTTTAAAGAAGGATTCAACTTTGCCAGCCTTTCTATTTCTTCCCTTGTTCCGTCTGTGCTCGCTCCATCGACTATTACAATCTCAATATTGGGATAAGTCTGTTGCTGGATACTTTCATATGATTTTATAAAGTTCTCTCTGGAATTATAGGTTGTCATAATTAATGATACGCGCAACATCTTATCTTTCTATCCCTCTTTATATTTTTGTCACCTTCAACGGCTGCATTTTCGAATGAGTAACTAAATTTTCCGATCCAGCTCCTTATTCAGCCGCACAAAGTCAGTTAGGGCCTTTTTCCCAATCTTTACTATTTTAGGTACATTTATACTGTTTTTTCCACCCTGCCTCGGTCTGAAAGTAATCGGCAGATACTTTACTGACTGTTTCCGTTTTGCGTAAATTACAGACAATAGTACATTGGAAAGGTTAAACCCTTCCGGAATCAATTTTATGTTTTCACTCAGTTCCTTTGCAGACATCAACCGAAATGGAGTATTCGCATCTGTAACTGAAACATGAAAGCACAACCCAATTACAAATTTTAAGGTTTTGGTCACCATTATTCTGGAAAATCCATCCTGTCTTTTGTTCCGAAAGCCAATAATCATTGCGTATTTTTCCCGCAGATTCCAAAACTGATGAAACTCGGCCGGTACCGTCTGCCCATCTGAATCTGTCTGAAAGACATAATCTGCACCGCACTTTAAAGCGTACTGATATCCATACAAAACGGTTGCTCCATGACCTCCGTTTTGCTTTGTTATAGGGCAAAAAAGAGGACGGTCTTTCGTCATATTCTGCATGATTTCGTATGTTTTGTCCTTACTTCCATCATCAATAATTACAAGTCTTGATTCGCCATTCCCATGATACTGTTCTACGACGGGATACCATTCCTCAATGACCTTTTCAATATTGGCTTCTTCGTTGTAGGCAGGCATTATAATATATAGTTTGTCCATTTTTCTCCCCTGCTTTCTTATCTTTTATATTTCGTCCTTCTAATTTTCATTCAATTTTTCATAAAGTCTGATATCACCCAGATCCATATTCAAAACATACTCTGCCTCGCCATAACTAACTGTTTCATTCCCTTCCACATCTGCCATAATGATACAATCCGGCTCAAAATCACTTCTATCATACTTTCTGGTCTCATTCTCCACACATACATGTTCAAATCTAACTACAGAGTCCTCCAGCATTTTCCATAAAGGATATTCATAGCTGTCATTACTGCATATAAAACCTATGTTTTCATATCCCTCGTCTTTAATGGATTCTGTAACCTCAGTATATTGCGGGTATAATCCCCGGACAGCAAAATACTGACTCACCCGATTATCACCACTCTGCAAAAATGATTTATGATACTGTATGGAATCCCCCAACTCTGCAGCGCATATGCAGATAACCATACCTGCGAAAATACAGTATAATTGTCTCCTGCACCTTAAGATATACTGAAAAATAAGCATTACCGCAGGAATCAGCAATGCAATATATCCTATTTCATATCTTGTAATAAATCTGTACCATCTCACAACAGCTCCAAACACCAGAAAAGAACCCAAGCTCGCCACTACATATCCCCACTGAACTGATTCTTCCGGTGTTTTCTTTTTTCTGACTGTCCGAAATACTTTAACTGCTATTCCAAACACAATTGCCAGAATCATCAACCAAAAAATCAATGGATTTACCGCACTGTCATGATTTTTTTCTGCCGGATTAATCAGTTCAAAATTCAACAGAGAAGCCGGCACTTCTGTTCCTGAATAAAGCATATATGCAATTTTATATACTACTTTATCAATAAGGCTATCTATATTCAAATAAACATTCGTCAAATTAAATCCAATATTCTGAACCAGATTGGCAAGCAGATATCGTATATCCCATGAGGCAACCAAAAAGCCCGTGCTTGTCTCTTCATCTGATATTGAATGAAATGTAATAATATTCCGAATCATCTCCGGCAGAATTATAATCAAAGCAGTACCCACCACAACCGCAATTGATTTAACCACTGTTAAAACTTTATCTTTTCTGCGTATACATACAATAAGAATCCACACCGAAAGCAATACCAGCGCGATACATCCGGACGGTTTAGCCAGATAGGCAAAGCCGGCACTACATCCCATAGCCAGAAGTTTACATACAGAAGCCACACTGAACTGCAATTTCCGTTCCCGGTCTGTAAACTCCAGCGTGAACCAGGCAAATATCAGAACCCATAAACCTGCATACAGATCCACCTGACTTGATAACGCCTCTGCGAAAACGATGGGAGTTGATGCAAAAACAAGCATTGCAATAGAACTGAATTCTTCCCGGCACCCAATCTTTCTGCTAATCTTGTATACCAAGACAATGGATACAAAATATGAGGCGGCCTGAAGAAGATTTACGAAGTAATCCGTATTACCGGACAAAATATATACATGAAGATTCACAAACTCTGCCAGCGGAGGCCCTGAAATCTGGCTGACATCATGACAAACATAATGTGCAACCGAACCATTCTGCACCCAATGGGCAATTCTGGCCAGATGATATGTCATGGAATCCCAGTTATATGGTACAGTTCTTAGTGCCATGTAGAAAACAACTACGCAAATCACAAGTATGCTTCCCTTCAGCGGCGAATTTATCTTTGGGAAAAGAAACATTCTCCTAACCTCTGACCATGCTACGTTTCTTTTTCTTTTCTGATAAAAAAATACTGCCAAAGCTGCAATGTCAACCATTCCCCATGTAATCACCAGAGATAAGAAATTGATCCCATGAAATATCGACAATACCTCATTGACGACCAGAACAATAACCGTATTAATTAATAAACTGTATAACAAGGGCATTGTACGATCATCATGGGCCTTATTCTCTGTTCTCAACACCATTCCTGTAACCAGATAAACAACCAAAATGGAAATAATCGGTAATACTAACATATGTTCTCCCCCATTATTTTTTTATCAGCCGTCTAAAATACACCATACCTATTTTTTCTGTTTTTTCAAGCATCCTTTCTGTATATCGTAATCCTGACACAGCAAGTATAACAAAAAAAGGAACATATGTGTACAAATATCTTGCCCTTACCTCAAACAGCATCAGATACAGAGTCAGCCCTTCCAATGCAAGCAAAATTACCAGAGCATTTTTTATACAAAGGCGTCCCAAAATGTTTCTGCGTCCCATAAAATTGCATGCAACAAATATCAGTACCGCCAGCCAGGTTAACTGTTCCGTATATGTCCAAATCCTGTAATTTTCACCTGTATCGTAATAAAAGCTTCTTAACCATGGAGAAGCTACATCATTTTGCGGTTGATACATTGTATCCCAGAAGCCACCCTCTCCCGCCCAGGCAAACGTTCCGTCTCCATATGCCGTAATCAGCTTCTTGGCCAGAAACCTAATATATCCCACAGGCCCGAAGTCAACGATTCTTTTCCAGCCTTCACTCAGATTCGCCTTGTGCCGTTCCTCCAAAGTAGGCTGCGACAATGAAAAATCAATATCCTCTCCGCTCCAGGTTCCATTTACCGACTCATTCAGCCCCATCATAAAAAAATGTGTCATGTCAAGCGTCCGTTCTTCATCCCGATCAAATCCGGGAATCGTATGAACCTGTAGGGAAAGTCCCTGAAATGCTCCAGCACAAATGCCACATACCAGCAAAATCACCAGTCCATTCATCATTGTCTTTTTATTGAACGAATCCAGGTGCCAGATAAATTCAATCATAATAATTGCAATTGCAACAATGACCGTTTGAGGTTTGATCCAATATCCAATACAGGCAAGGCTGATAATTGCCGCAAATTTCAAGCATTTAAGGAATAAACATTCTGTCTTTCTTGTATACAGAAATAAAATTGCCACCGGGAAAATAAGAGCGAGTGAGTCTGAATAGGTAATAACTGTCCATGGAGATAGTCCTACCAGTGCAATCATCAGAGTATATCCCGTTAAAGCAGCCTTCCAACTCATTAGATCCTTTATAACTCTATATGTCAAAAAGCAGGTCAATGCATTTATCACACAGTTTACTGTAACAATACACATCAGTTCATTCTGTCCAGCCCAAACTCCAAAGTCTTCATTCCATCTCAACAATAACGCAAAAAAACGCGTCATAGGGATATTATTTGGATAACGCGAAAAATAGTCGGCAGAAGTTTCAACAAATCCGGCAATATCACCTGCAGCCAGAAGTCTTGCGGCGGGGAGAACATCTCCTCCAACATCCCACCCTGTCTGAAAATAAATATTATATGCTATATATACCTGAAGAATAAAGAGCGCAAATGTACACACTGCTACAGCATGATCTAGATTAAATGGAATCCTCCGTAAGCGCCTTATAAAAGAACATTTAGAGCAAAAATATTTTAGAAGAAAATATCCGGTACATATTATTAAAAATATAATCACTATATACAGAAATAATCTCTGATTGGGATACCACCTGCTTATATCCTCTTCATTATAAAAGAAAAAGTCCAAAATCAGCAAAGCGGATATCATGAGAATAAAACCTATCTGTATTAATAGAGTCAAAACATTTTTTAGTATTTTCATAAAATATTTTTCTTCCGTTTCGTTTGTTTAACTATCTATTAAGGCCTCATTGGCCTGCCAAAAAATCTTTAATCTGTCTATCCATACATTCCGCGATATCTCCGTTTTCAAAATAAACCCGCGTCCATTCTACAATCTTTTCCATAGCCATTTCTACATTCCAGCGTGGCTTCCACCCAAAAACAGTTTTTAATTTCGTGCAGTCCAGTTTCAGAAAATTTGCCTCATGCGGGCCGCCATCGTACTTATTAATCCAATTGACATTTTCTCCAGTTATCTCTTTCCACTTCCGGCAGAACAAATCAACCAGATTTCCGGTTGTCCAGCAGTCATTCTCATCTGGTCCAACATTATAACAACCCGAAATTTTTTTATCATAATATTGCGCCTCTGCCAACATAAGGTAAGCCACAACCGGTTCCAAAACATGTTGATAAGGTCTTGTAGAGTACGGATTTCTAACCACAATATCTCTGCCTTCCCTTACCGCTCTGATGCAATCCGGGATGATCCTGTCAGCCGCAAAATCCCCTCCTCCTATAACATTCCCTGCTCTTGCGGTTGAAACAGCCGTATCCATATGATCAAAAAAAGATAGCTTATAGCTGCTGGTCACCAGCTCTGAACAGGATTTTGAATTTGAATATGGATCATATCCATTTAATTCCTCATTTTCACGATATCCCCAATTCCATTCTCTGTTTAAATAAACCTTATCCGTAGTCACATTGACCACTGATCTGACAGAGGGAGTATTGCGAACACATTCCAGCACATTAACTGTACCCATTACATTTGTTTCATAAGTATATACCGGATTCTTATAAGATTCTCTTACCAAAGGCTGCGCTGCCATATGAATGACAATTTCAGGCTGAATTTCAGCAAATACCTTACTGAGATGTTCCAAATCACGAATATCACCTGTGATAGAATTCATCTTACCGCTCACATCGCAAAGCTCAAATAGGCTGGGGGATGTTGGCGGTTCCAGCGCGTACCCGGTAACCTGCGCCCCGGCATTAATCAATAACCTGCACATCCAGCTTCCCTTAAAGCCCGTATGACCCGTTATCAATACCTTTTTATTTTTGTAGAAAGCTGTATTCAACACTGCTATTCCTCCACATCAAAATTTAATCTTTCCTCTTCAATAACAAGAGGCCTGTTCATAATTCTTTTATTCATGCTAATTACATACTCACCCAATAATCCGATAAAGAACAACTGTGCGGATCCCAGAATACATACTGCTAATAGAATGGGTACTGTACCTGCTACAAAACGATCCCAATACATCAGTTTAAGAACCAAATAAACCAAAGCCACTCCTACGCTCAATACTGCCAAAATAAATCCAATAATTGTGGCGATTCTAAGTCCAACTTTTGTATAAGAAGTAAAGCTCAGCATTGCCGCATCATATAAGGTAGCCCAATTATTATGTGTTTTTCCTGCTCTTCTCCTCGGCTGAGTATATTCAATATCCTTCCTCTTATAGCCAAGCTCAGCAACAATTCCTCTGATAAAGGGAGTCGGATCCTTCAGATTTCGAAGAACCTCAATAAAACTTTTATCATATAAACCAAAACCCGTAAAATGCTCAATCTGTTCCACATCTGACATTTTCTTAATCAGTTTATAATAACAGCTTCTAAGAAAACGCATAATCTTATTTTCTTTGCTGCCGGTCTTAATACCACATACTATCTTGTATCCCTTTTCCCACTCTTTTACAAATGCGGGAATCAATTCCACAGGATCCTGGAAGTCACAGCATAGACTGATAGTACAGTCTCCGGTGGTCTGACACATACCATATACAGGAGAATTAAACTGCCCAAAGTTTTTAGCGTTAAATATTGCCTTTACCTTTGGGTTTTTTTTACACATCTCTCTAAGATATTCTCTTGTTTTGTCCTGAGAACAATTATCGATAAATACAATCTCATAATCATATTGTGATAAATCTTTCTGCAATACTTCTATTACCGCAGCACAAATTTCCCTGACATTTTCTTCTTCATTGTAGCAGGGAATCATTATACTCAATTTCTTCATTTACTTATCCTCTACTCGCAATGTACCATAACTTTAATTAAATCAGCCGGCTTATCTTTCATCAAGTACAACGCCTCTTCCACCTTATTCAGGCCATACAGATGATGAGTTACAAGCGGCTGTGGATTGACTCTCCCATATTGAATCATTGACAGCATACGCTCTATTCTGGTACGCCCGCCTTTAGCCAATTCCATATGTAATGTCTTGCCGCACATTCCTCTTCCACCAGAAAAGATCGGTAATGGAAGGAAGCCCGTTCCACCAAAATAATTAATATTCGAAATAGTTCCAATGCCATATCTTGTCATATCGTACGCCTGGGTCAGAACTTCGGCATTTCCTCCCGCAATGATTGTAGCGTCCACACCTACACCACCTGTCATTTCTTTAACCTGCGTCACAATATCACCGTCTTTATAGCTCAATACGTCTGTTGCGCCATAATACTTTGCCAGCTCTACACAGATTGGCCTGGTTCCCACTGCAATAATGCGTCCTGCCCCACACAGTTTCGCTCCGGCCACAGCCATCAGGCCAATAGGGCCAATCCCCATTACACACACTGTATCTCCTATTTTGATATCCGCATATTCCGCCCCGGTAAATCCAGTAGTCATCACATCTACGCTCATTAATGCCTGTTCATCCGTTACTGTGTCGGGTATATGCGCCAATGTCGTATCCGCATCCGGAATGAGAAATTTTTCTGCAAATACTCCTGGCTGCGTTCTTCCTAGTTGATGCCCCGAAAAAGGTGCTCCCGCATGGCGGAAATTCCCATCCTGAATACTTTTTTCTCTCCAGTCAGGAGTAATTGCCGGAACAGCCACCTTATCTCCCACCTTAAAGTCCTTTACGTATTCCCCTACTGAAAGCACTTCCGCTATGCTTTCATGACCAAGAATTAAGTTCGGCTGTTTAGGCGATCCTCCACCAAATACAGTATGCACATCTGATGAACACGGCGTTACCGCTAACGGCTTTAAAATAGCACCGAAAGGTGTCAATTCCGGCTCCGGTGCATCATACCATCTCACTTTTCCAGGCTCTGCCAAAACAAATGCTTTCATAAATACAGCCTCCTATGAAAAAATACTTTTCATTGTTTTTAATATACCAGTTCTAAATGAGGTCATTTCCATATTTCCCGTTACCATAAGCATTTTACTCACATCAGGAATTAACTCCGGAGAGCCTTCCGGATTCTGTGCTGTATCTTCAAAATTAAAGTTTCCAGTTTTATTCGAAAGTTCGTAAATTTCCCGGACAAACTCCCTGAGTGTACGTGTATCAAGGCTTGCTATATTGTATATTCCCGTATCACATCCCTGTTTCATCATTTTCAATACTATCTCGACAAAATCTTCAATATAAAGATAATTCCACTTCTGTGTACATGGCCCCAATGCCATTACTTCTCCCGCATTAAATTTTCTGATGCACGCATCCACTAATGTATTTTTTCTGTCGCCTGGTCCATATACGCTGAATATGCGCAAATGGATAAATTTCATATTCTGTTCTTTGCAAAAATCTTCCGCTCTTTGAGAAAACTTCAGTTTAGCTTTCCCATACTCTGATACCGGGTTACATTCTTCTGTTTCATATATTCTACACTGTTTTAAACCGTACTCCGCCTGTGATCCCGGGAAAATAAACGCCTGACAGCCCAGCCTGTGTGCCATTTTCAGTGCATTCATGGAATACTCTACATTTTTCCCCTGTATCTCAGTATTTGCCCTTCCCGCATTTCCGGATCCATCCCATCCAAAATGTATAAAATAATCTGCCTTTTCTACATTCTTCTCTATAACATCCAAAGTATCCAGTGAACCGTATATAATTTCCAAATTTTCATTTTGAGGCAGTTTATTAGCATCCGGCGAGCTTTGTCTGACCAACGCGTACACTTTATATGCATTTTGCAACAGTCCCTTCAAAAGATTCCTTCCCAAAAAACTTGTGGCACCCGTTAGTATTACTGTTTTCATTTTGCTATATCCTCATACATCTGCAGTGATTTTGTCATCATTACAGCGATCTCAACCTGATCTCCATACTTTTCCTTGATAATACCTGCTATTTCATCTGTATACCCAGGTGCCATGATAATAATTGCATCAACAGGATGTTTTCCAGCATAATCTGGCGACACAATCGGAATATGTGATGCTGGAGCATATTTCCCCTGTTTAAAAGGAGCAGAATCGATAATATACTCTATCTTTTCCGTTAATTTTGCCGTCGATGCCAATGTAAATCCCTGATGGCTTGCCCCCCAGATTGCAACCTTTTTTCCTTTTGCATTTAAAGAATCAATGTAACTGTTCATTTCTGTACAGATACTGTTATAACTTTCCGCAATCTTACTCACGTCAATCTTTTTCTTTTTACGTACTATCATGGATATTGTATCACGATTGACCATTTCTTTTTCAAGAACTTCAAATCCATTTTTGTTTAATACAAATTCTAATGTATCAAAAGTATAATACACCAGATGATCATGTATAAACTCGTAATATCCGTTATGCTCCAGAATATATTCCAGACTTGGAACCGTAATTATCCCCATTCCATCTTCTGTCAAATTATTATATATTCCTTGTAACATTCCGTTAGGGTTGGGCTGATGCTCAAAAAAATTAAAAGAAAGAAAGACGTCAAATGGACCATTTTCCAGCTTTTCTTCTCCAGAATCTAAAAACTTTTTTGTAACATTCAACCCATTTTTCTGCGCTATGGTTACCAGCTCTTCTTTATTCTCTATCCCAAATGCCTGTACTGGAAATTCTGCCAGAACAGTCAGAAATTCCCCACGCCCACATCCTACTTCAATAAATTTTTTCCCCGCCAGATTATAAGTTTCTATCAAATGAGAATACTGCTTTCTTCTCAAATTTACCATGGTGGTAGAAAAGCCGCCAGAGCGAATAACATCCTTATAGTATGCAACCGGTTCACAATCAAACTGTACCAGTCCGCATCCTTTGCATTGATGCAGTTTCAACGTAATCCCTCTATCTGCTTCAACTTCTGCCTCACTTGGAATATCCTGTGCAGACGCAGGCATATTATCAAATATAAGCAACGGCTCTGTACTTAAGTCGCTACCGCATACCAGACATTTTCTCACTGTAACCTCTCTTTCTATTATACCGCAACTCAATCCCGGGCCAAATTCTATCATTTTATGACCTAAATGCCCAAAATTTATTAATTACAAAATTAAGCGGTACACTTATCAATAAATTAATAATCGGTGCAATAAATTCCGATATTCCCAAAAACTGTACCCATAAAACCAGCAGTATACTGTTTAAAAACAGCCCCGTAAAAGAATATGATACATATGTTTTCAACAAAGTTCTGATAATTGTCCTCTGCTGCCCCTCTTTTTGTTTAAACACCAACCTATTATTCCAATAAAATGACCATAATACACTTAATACAAAAGCAACTACCTGCGCAAGAATATAATTAATAGCTTCCAGCCCAGGAATCCTTCGAAGAAGCAACAGACTTACTACATATAATACATAGGAAATTAATGTATTACTTACTCCTACAAGACCAAACTTTACAAATTGAATAATCGTTTCTTCTACAGATACGCCGATCTCTCTGTGTGTACATTTTGCCAGAAATCGTATCAATTTTCTAATGAAATCATCAACTAAATTCATCATAAAGCACTATATCCTATTGTTCATCCACCAGAGGAATAAACATCTGCTTTTCCAATTCCTCCCGCGGCAGGAATGGAGCCAGATCTTCCAAAGGCGGACTGACCAACGTACCATCTGCTAAGCGTTTGGTACTGCTCTTAGGTTCCCACACCTGTTTTGTATCCGTAAAAATTTCACAGAATACAGGCCCTTCCATTGTAAGAACCTCGTCTACAACCTTTTTCATTTCAGCATTACTATGAGCGCTGAAATATGGATACCCAAACGCCTTTGCTATCTTTTCAAACTCCGGGAAAGACAAATCCCCACTTTCCGGTCCTATTCCAACTTTACTGTGTTCAGAGAAAAGATTGCTTTGTGTAATACGAATAGAATGATATCCATTATTATTAATCAGGAATATCTTAATTGGCAATTGATTCGTCAAAATAGTCTGCAGTTCCTGAAGATTCATCATAATTGAACCGTCACCCTCCAGGCAGATTGTCTGACGACGGCCACCGCCAATACAGGTTCCAATTGCGGCGGGCAGACCATACCCCATACTGGCAATCGCACTGTTATTTGCCATGCGGCTTCCTTTCTGGATCACATACGCCTGATTGCCAACCACGCAGCAGGCCCCGTTCGAAACGGCAGTCAGGCTATTTTCCGGCAAACAGCTGCTCAGATACCGAACAAATGCATATACATTTGCAGTTTTTCCGTTCTCTTCCCACTGACGCGGTAAAACAGCCGGATACTCTTCCTTCCAACGTTGACAGGTTTTCAGCCAGTCTTCATTCTCATTGACAGGTGCCACGGCCATCTGATCAAGCTTTGTAAGAAAGTCCTTCGCATCGGCCCAGACAGGCATTTCCACATGCAGAGTAGGTTTTCTCAATTCCGCCTGATCTATATCAACCATGATGACTTCCGCCGCTCTCGCCCAGGTTTCCCAATTATATCCTACCTGTCTGATAGAAATACGTGTACCAACAGCCAGAATCAAATCTGCATTCTGAATCGCCCAATTTCCCGGACGATCTCCCATATTTCCTGCCCGTCCACAATATAACGGATTATCATCCTCAATTAAATCTACTGCATTCCAATACGTGACAATTGGAATATTCAGCTTTTCTGCCACAGAGCGGAAGGCTTTATACGCGCCCGATAAGCGTATTCCATATCCTGCATGGAATACTGGCCGTTTGGCGTTTCTGATTTTTTCCAGCACGGTCTGAACCGTCGCTTCACTGACCTTTGGCGGCAGTTTTGCATCATCTTCCGCAGAATCATACCCCCGCAGATTATCCGTATCAATATAACTTCCCTGAAAATTAACAGGGATATCCAGCCAAACCGGTCCAGGACGGCCTGTTACAGCCAGATGCCAGGCTTTTTCCAGCAGATAACGTATATCCTCAGGTTTTTCCAGCATTGCCGCAAATTTCGTCATTGATTTAACAGATTTTGTAATATCATACTCCTGGTCCCCCATCGCACGCAGCGGCGTACCTGTATACTGCAGAGCATAGCGAGCTGTTGTATCATATCGAACCTGTCCGGAGATAACAAACATGGGGATAGAATCCAGCCAGCCGCCAACCACACCCGTCAGCGCATTGGTTCCCCCCGGGCCAGTTGTAACACACACAGCTGCAATTCTGTTGTCAAGCCGCGCATAAGCCTCTGCAGCCATTGCACATGCCTGCTCGTGATGATTATAAGTGACATGCAGATTCGGGTGATGCCCCAACGCATCATTCAGGTGCATAGCGCCCCCTCCCACCACAGAGAACACATCCGTTACACCATGTACTGCCAGAAAATCCGCCACATAATCTGCCAAACGTTGTTTCATAAACCTTCCCTCAATCTTTCTTAAAGCACCTTTATCTGTTCACTGCTTCTATAATAATCTTTGCCATATAGTCAATCATTTCATCACTCATACCCGGATATACACCAACCCAGAAAGTCTGATTCATAATGAAATCAGTATTATCCAGTTTTCCGACAATCCTGTATGCATCAGTTCCTCTGATCTGATCAAAGCAGGGATGCTTAACCAGATTTCCGCTGAACAGCAGCCTTGTCTGTACATTATGCTCTTCGATATATCTGGTAATATCATTTCTCTTTAAGGCAGATTCCGGCCTAACGCTGATCAGAAATCCAAACCAAGAAGGACGGCTATTTTCTGCAGGTTCAGGAAGCATAAGTTTATCCTGGACGCATTCCAACGCGCTGTGTAATCTTTCCCAGTTATGCCGACGACGTTCTATAAAAGCAGGAAACTTCTTCAGCTGCTCGCATCCGATTGCGGCCTGCATGTCGGTTACCTTCAGATTGTATCCAAAATGGCTGTATACATATTTGTGATCATACCCCTGCGGCAGTTCCCCATACTGTCCATCAAATCTATGATTACAGAAATTATCCTGCCCGGAAGGACAGATACAATCTCTTCCCCAGTCCCGGTAGGAAAGGATCAGCCTGTGGAGCAGCGGATTATTGGTATAAACACACCCTCCTTCTCCCATAGTCATGTGATGGGGCGGATAAAAACTGCTGGTTCCTATATCCCCCCATGTACCGGTAAATCTGGTTTCTCCTTCAATCGTATACTGCGTTCCTAACGCATCACAGTTATCCTCCACAAGCCACAGGTTATGTTTATCACAGAATGCTTTTACAGCAGCCAGATCAAATGGATTTCCTAAAGTATGCGCAATCATTACTGCCTTTGTCTTCTCTGAAAGCGCCGCCTCAAGCATGGTTACATCAATATTGTACTGAGGCACCGTAACATCAATGAATACGGGAACAGCCCCATACTGCAATACAGGCGTCACCGTAGTAGGGAATCCACATGCGACTGTTATTACTTCGTCTCCGGGCTTAATCTGCCTGTCTCCCAGTTCCGGCGCCGTAAGTGTCATAAAAGCAATCAGGTTTGCAGAAGAACCGCTGTTGACCAGATGGGCATATTTTACGCCTATCCATGCAGCAAACTCCTTTTCAAACAGATCTGCAAATCTTCCTGTAGTCAGCCAAAAATCCAGGGTAGCATCTGTCAACGCGCACATTTCTTTTTCGTCGAACACTCTGGCCGCATACGTAATCCTATCGCCCTCTTTATAAGGTTCTTTTTTTTCCTTGAAATCGTGGTAATATTCCGTTACCAGCTTTTTAATCTGTTCTCTGGCCTCTGATTCACTTGTCCAATTTCCCATCTTTGTTCTCTCCTCTTTCCTCGTTCAAATCCATTTTTTCCAGGGAGCCTGGCCAATCTGCCACAGCTTCTCAAGCATGTCCATCTCCCGTTTATTGTCCATACACTGCCAGAATCCTCTGTGCATATAGGACATCAGTTCTCCTTTTTCTGCCACTTTTCCTAAAGTGTCCTTTTCAAATACTGTGTCATCCCCTTCAATATAGTTAAATATATAATGGTCTCATAAATTAAGACACTTTTTCGGACAATTTTTAATGAATCTGAT
>OGPH01001178.1_pt1 | contig 21363 bp, 23 predicted proteins | sample 1552891 | NCBI WGS metagenome assembly OGPH01 (sample SAMEA2580272, study PRJEB22360) | human gut metagenome | biome: human gut; feature: human-associated habitat; material: faeces | place: Denmark | collected 2008/2010 | reverse complement strand
AAGGAACACCATTTTTCACCGGGGATTTTGGAAAAGCGGGCTGCCGTATCGAGCCATACGTCTTCACCAACCAGAAGTTCCTCTACCTCACTCCATCTCTGGAAACCGCCCATATGAGCAAGAACGAGCTTCTGTGGACGCACCTGATGAATCACGTCCCTGATTATGGATGGAGTGGCGTGGACGAAATTCGGATATCCCGGATCTAATCCGGCGTGAACACTGACAATGAGTCCGAGCTCCGACGCATAATCCAGGATATTTAAATACCCCGGATCGTCAAAACGAGTCTCCTGATAATCAGGATGGAGTTTGATCCCAGGGAAACCGTTGTTTTTCAGTGACCGTAGCCGATCTTTCAGATGATCGCAGGCCGGATGAATACCTCCAAAGGAAAGAAGTTTCCCGTCTGTCTGTTCTGTCACCTCCGCTGCAAAGCGGTTGATGGAATCAAACTGGGACGGCCTTGTTACCACCGGAAGTACGATACTCTGCTCGATCTTTGCCTCCTCCATGGAGGAAAGAAGAGATTCATATGTTCCTGACAGGTGCGCCCGCTCCCCACATTGCCGCTCCAGAAAGGAAATGGTCGTTTCAACAATTTTCTCGGGAAAAATATGTGTATGGAAATCAATCATTTTTCTTACATCCTTTTATCTTGTCACTCAGATATCCGATGATATCACGTCTTGTCACGATACCGATGAAAAAATGCTGGTCATCTTCCACCGGAACGAAATTCTGCTCCATGGCACGTTTTACAAGGTCTTCCATATCACATTCAATGCTGACCGGCAGATAATCGCATCTGCGCTCTACTTTCATAATAGAAAGGTTTTCGGCCTGTTTGATATTGAGAATTCCTTTTTCTTTCAGATCCCAGAGGAGATCGCCTTCCGTGATGGTGCCGACATACTTTCCCGCTCTGTTTAGAATCGGCACGCAGGAATACTTATAATGCTCCATGATCTCCATTGCCTGACGTACTGTGTGATAATCATAGATAAAAGCCAGCTCTGCCTTTGGATGCAGAAAAAATAAAATATTCATCTTCAAAAACCTCTTCTACTGTTATTCTAAGTATTAAAGCTGTGTATTGACAAAAATATCGTAGATCGACCGGATGGCATTCTCAAAATCATGACACCGTACCCCAATGATGATATTCAATTCGCTGGATCCCTGATCGATCATCTTTACATTGACATTTGCATGTGAAAGCGCTGCAAAAATACGACCTGACGTCCCCCGCGTCTGGCGCATCCCACGTCCCACCACGGCGATCAGGGCAAGATCGGATTCCAATTCAATGAAATCCGGCGATACCGCACGGTGGATTCCGGCAAGGATTTTCTGTTCTTTACTTTCGAATTCATTTTGATGAACGAAAACGGTCAGTGTGTCAATTCCGGAAGGCATATGTTCGATTGGAACATTGTTTTCTTCAAATACCTGAAGCACTTTCCGGCAGAATCCAACCTCCGTATTCATCATAGCCTTGTCAATAGTAACAGAGGCAAAGCCTTTCTTACCAGCAATACCGGTGATCGTGTACCGTGGGTGGCGGCAGGTGTCCTCAACAATCAGCGTACCCGGATCCTGCGGCCGATTTGTGTTGCGTATATTAATCGGGATGCCCTCGCTTCGTACAGGGAAGATGGCATCCTCATGCAGTACCGTCGCTCCCATATAGGAAAGTTCCCGGAGTTCTCGGTAGGTGATGGTTTCAATCACCGCAGGATCTTTGATGATTCGAGGATCTGTCACAAGAAACCCGGATACATCCGTCCAGTTTTCATAAAGTTCTGCGTGGACAGCTCTCGCTACCAGGGAGCCGGTAATATCGGATCCTCCCCTTGAAAAGGTTACAATCCGTCCATTAGGGTCACTTCCGTAAAAACCAGGGACTACTGCGTGAGGAAGCACAGACAGACGTTCATAGAGCATCGTATTTGTCATTTCCATGTCCAGCCGTCCCTCTCTATCGAAGAAGATGACTTCGGCCGCATCGACAAACTCAAAGTCCAGATAAGCGGCCATAATCAGGCCATTTAAGTATTCTCCTCTGGAGGCTGCGTACTGCTTTCCGACCTTTGCTTCAAATTGTGTTCGGATGATCTCAAATTCTTTCGCTAAGGAAAGCGTCAGAGAAAGTCCACTTATAATTTCTTCGTACCGTGAGGTAATAAATGTCCATTCTTCGGAATAGTCCCGCCCACTTGATGCTTTTTCATAACACAGATACAGCATATCTGTAATTTTGATGTCTTTGGAGTCTTGCTTTCCAGGTGCTGACGGTACAACATATTTCCTTGATTTTTCACTCCGGATGATTTCTCCTGCTTTTTGAAATTGTGACGCACTTGCAAGAGAGCTTCCACCGAATTTCACTACTTTGGGCATAATAAATCGCTCCTTCATTTATCGATTGTGCAGAATCTCCTCAACAACAGACGGACCGAAGACAACGCCATGGATCCCCTCCCGGCAGGCAGCCACTACATTGTCTTCTCTGTCGTCAAAGAACAGGCAGGATGCCGGATTCAGATCATAACGTTTCAGAAGAATCCGGTATATCCTGGCATCCGGTTTGAGACATTTTTCTTTCCAGGAAAAAACTCCTCCATGAAAGGATTCGATAAAATGAAGTCTGTCTTTTGTCTTTTCATAAAGCCCTTCGGAATAGTTGGAGAGAAAATAAATCCGGTATCCTTTCTCACGGAACCAACGAATCAGATCTTCCGTATAGTCAGCCGGAAGAATACACTCGCGAAGACCTTCGTATACAAGACGAATCTCCTGTTCAAGTTGGGGTGCGTTTGCAACAAAGGCGTCACACCAGGTTTCCGGTCCGTAAGTACCCCGGTCTCCTTCAACCCAGGCGGAACTTTGAAAGACGGCCTGGTTGATCCGGATTTTTGTTTTCTTGTCAAAATCATACTGATCCAGACAGTGATGAGCATCGTAGTGCACCAGCACATTTCCCAGATCAAAAATGACTGTATTACATGTATCTACAGGTATCTTCATTTTGTTCTCCTCTTTGTCTGATTCTCCACTATGTACTACTTTACATTGTTAAAGCGGGGATTGCAAGAACAATCCGCTACTTTTCCACTTTTCTGATAACATCTGCGTAGGAAGCTTTGGCAGCGATTTTAAAATCCTCTGGAGCAAGTTTCAACTGCATTCCCAGTTTTCCGCCACTTACATACATCTTGGTAAGTTTCGACGCATCTTCCTGGATGATGGTCGGAAACTGCTTTTTCATGCCAATCGCTGTACATCCACCACGCACATAGCCCGTAACGGTTGTCAGAGTCCGTACCGGGAGCATCTCAAGAGATTTCTCTCCGGCAGCACGGGCAGCTTTTTTCAGATCAATTTCTTCTTCAATCGGAATGACAAATACATAATATCCTCCGCTCCTTGCCTGAGTCACCAGTGTCTTGTAGACCTGCTCATGGGGAAGATGGAGCTGGTCTGCGGTGGAAATGCCATCGGTAAACTGCTCGCAGTCGTAAATCCGGTATTCATAAGGAATACCAAGCCGGTCCAGAATTCGCATGGCGTTGGTCTTTAATTCTTTTTTACTCATTGCTTCCCTCCTTTTTCCGGATCGCTTCATACAGTGGCGGGCGGCCCTTTTTTCGTGTGATCTCCATCAGATCCAGCTTTGTCAGGTCAATCACCTCGGTCTTGACAGGATCGGCTGCGGTCAGATCCCGCATCGTATGAAGTAAAAGCTCCCGGTCTTCCTGACCGGACAGATTGATAAAGTCAATCAGAATGATGCCTGACAGATTACGAAGCCGAATTTGCCTTGCAGCTTCTTTGGCGGCCTCCAGATTTAGTTTCAGATACTGCTCCTGATTTCCGGAAACTGACCTGCCTGTATTGACGTCAATCACTGTCAATGCTTCTGTAGGCTGAATGATAAGGCTTCCGCCGGATTTCAGCCAGACTTTCTGAGAAAGGGCCCGATCCATTACCTGTTCCAGACTATAGAGCTTTGTAAGGGGGAATTGTCCGTCCTCGTAGAAACGCAGGCAGGATAAGATATCTGGTTCTTTTTCCAGAAGATACGCCCGGATTCGGTCCCATACCTTAGGAATGTCTGTGACAATTTCTGCCAGAGACTCCCACCGGACATGAGAGAATCCGGCAAGAATACCGGGATCACTCTCCATAAGACGGCTGAAACAAGTCCGGGTCTTTGCCCGGTCAAGAAGTCCTATCAGCCGGTTTTCCTGTGTGCGGATCTCTTTGGAAAGTTCTTCTTTGGGAAGTTTTGCAGCTTCCGTCCGGAGAATGACTCCGCAGGAAGATGTAGCCAGATCTTTCAGCCAGTTTTTCAGTGTTTCTCGCTCCTTCTTTGGGAGTTTGGAGGAGACACCTGGTTCGTGTGGCCGCATGGAAATTACTGCATAACGTCCTGTCAAGGAAATATTGGTCGTAACCGAAGGCTTTTTGGATTTGGAGGCCTCCTTATTGACCTGTACGACCAGCTCGTCTCCGACATAGACTTTCTGTTTTCCGTTTTTTTTTGTAAAGCAGGCACAGGCAGTTTCCTCTTCGGTACAGTAACATTCCATACCGGGAAACAATTCGATGAAGACGGCATGGATATTCGGAATCCGTCGTTTGATCCTTCCAATGTAAATATCTCCTACCTGTACGGATGCACCGTTTTTATCGTCCTCATCTGAGACAAGGATTTCCGTTATTTTTCCGTCATCCTCCAGAAAGAAGCAAAGGCGGTCATACACATTAGTTACAAGGACTCTCTGTTTTGTCATAAAATCTCCGTCCCCAGCGCGTCAAGTGCGACGAGCTGTTCATCCTTTACGGCATAGTTTTCTAATCTGTGATATCGGAAATCCTGTTCGGCGTCTTTATCGACTCTGGACTTGTGCAGAAGGGCGGATACGACAAGCTCCGGCTTCAGATTAACGGAGCTTCCGGCCCGAACTTTCAGAAAGAGACTGTTTTCTCTTTGTTCCAGTTCCAGGATCCATGGTCGGATATTTACTTCCTTTTCACTTTTCTTTGTCTGCTTTACGACGAGGATTTCCTCACTGGAAAGAAAAGCGACAAGATCCTCAGAAGAGACAGGAAACTTTCCATCTTTTGGAAAGACCAGATAATCCGCCGCCTCAATGATAGACATTCCTGTGGACTTTTTATCCTCAGGAATCTGTACAAAATTTATAATTTCGATTCCATCGGCCATAACGGCATTAAGCCTTTGAATGGCATCCCTGCTTGCAAGCGGTCGAATGAGTTCGATATCAAAATATTCCCCGTCGCTTGTCAGTCCCACGCCAAGTGGATTGGCAAAGGACATGATCATATGAGGGCTGAATCCCTTTGTAAAGGCGATTGGAATGTCCGCTCTTCTCATAGCTTTTTGGAAATAGCGCATGACGTCCAGATGACCGATAAATTTCATAACACCATATTTTCGAAATTTAATTCTTGCCTTCAAAGCAGACACCTCCCTGATAACACATTGCTCCGCAGGCAGAGCATTTTTCCCGGCAGTTCTGGGTGACTTCCCCTCTCATGGCACGCTCCCACTCCCGCCTGAGGAATGATTTTGTAACGCCTACGTTAATGAAATCCCATGGGAAAAGTTCGTCAAGTTCTCTCTTTCGCATGGTATAGAATGTCAGATCCACCCCCGTATTTTCAAATGCCTGCATCCATTTATCATTTTGGAATTCATCGCTCCAGGAATCATAAAGACATCCCAGTCGATAGGCTTCCAGAAGTACCTTTGACGTCCGGCGGTCGCCTCTTGCGAAAACACCCTCCAGAACTGTCACATCCGCTTCATGCCAGTTGTAGCGGAGGCTCTTTCGGTTTAATTGCTCTTTCATCTCCTGGTTTACTATGTAGGCACGGTGGATATAGTCTTCCTGGGTGAACATCTGGGCCCACTGAAACGGGGTAAATGGTTTTGGGATAAAGAAGGAGGTGCTGAATGTAATCTGGCATTTCCCATTTCTCTGGCTTTTTGGGATTTCATAGTATTTTCTGGCGACACGATCCGCCAGCCGTGGAATCTCTTTCATGTCCTCCTCGGTTTCTCCCGGAAGTCCGAGCATAAAATAGAGCTTTACTTTGTTCCACCCGCCCGCAAACGCTTGAGCCGCCCCATCCAGAATCATTTCCTCGGTCAGCCCCTTATTGATGACATTACGCATCCGCTGGGATCCTGCTTCTGGGGCAAAGGTGAGACTGCTCTTTTTGATATCCTGTACTTTTCCCATCACATCCAGGGAGAACGAATCAATCCTCAGGGACGGGAGGGAAATATTGATTCCTTTGTCCTTACATTCTTCCATCAGGAATAATACAAGATCCTTTAACATGGAATAATCGCTGGAACTTAAAGAACTGAGGGAAATCTCCTCGTGTCCGGTATTTTTCAGCATCTCGATAGCATAACGCTTTAAGGTCTCCAGATTTTTCTCCCGCGTAGGGCGGTAGATCATACCCGCCTGACAGAATCGGCATCCGCGGATACATCCTCTTTGGATCTCTAGAACGACCCGGTCCTGAGTCACCTTGATGAAAGGGACAACTGGTTTGGACGGATATGGTGCATCGCTCATATTCCGGACGACTTGTTTTTTAATCGTTGCCCTGGCGTGTGAATTGTTCGGAAGAAAGGATTTCAACGTACCGTCTTCGTGGTAGGACACGTCATAGAACTGCGGCACATAAATTCCTTCGATCTCCGCTGCCATCTCCAGGAAATCGCGTCTCGTTCCATGATTCTTTTTGTTTTCTTTGTAGGCATCCAGAAGATCATTGTAGACAGTCTCGCCCTCTCCGATATAGAAGAGGTCAAAGAAATCCGCCAGAGGCTCCGGATTGACGGCACATGGCCCCCCGCCGATAACGACCGGATCCTCGTCTGTCCGGTCTGACGCAAATAACGGGATGTTCGAGAGATCCAGAACCTGTAAAATGTTTGTGTAACACATCTCGTACTGGATCGTAATACCGAGAAAATCAAAATCCTGGATCGGATCCTGGGATTCCAGAGCGAACAATGGAATATGTTGCTCCCGCATGATCCGGTCCAGATCGATCCACGGAGAATAAACCCGTTCGCACCAGGTATCCTCTCTCCGATTGAACATGTCATATAAAATTTGAATTCCAAGATGGGACATGCCGATTTCATACACGTCCGGAAAGCACATCGCGAAACGGATAGCTACCTTTTCTTTGTCCTTCATCACCGAATTGATCTCGTTCCCGATATATCGGGCCGGCTTCTCGATATTCAGTAATATTTCATCATTTAAAGCTAGTTTTCTCATTTTTTCCCTTTCTGTTTTATGGGTTATATTGTATGGAATCATTCTCTGTGGTTTGTATGAAAAAGGATACAAAATATCAATTTGGAAGTTTTTTCAAACATAATTCAATCGTAAAAGCCAGTATATTCCGTAATAAGATTTTTTGTTTCATTTTAAATTTTAAAATTCAAAAGAATTAATACAAGAAAATACTATGCATAATTATAAAGACTTAGATGATCCTATACAAATTCAATCTTTAACATTATAACATTTTGAAAGATAAGTTCAAGAAGAGAAACCGATTCTATATCAGGAACTTTTATAATTATCACAATGAATATCAATTCAATTTATAGAGCCATGTCTGATAAGCTTATACAGCTAAATGACGATTTATAATAGCTTAGTAAAACAAATAATTCTATTTGCTTCTGTAAAATTCATAGCCTTGTGAAAATGAAGACTGTTTATATTATCTATTTCACAATCGCTGGCAAACTCTTGACAACCGTTTCCTTTCGCCCATACTTCGCACTCGGTTAATAATTCTTTGGCATATCCCTTACTACGATAGCTTTCCTTCACAAAAATTCCCTCTAAATAACCAACTGGAGATGTGCTTGTACCTTCCACATAATCATATCTTAATTGACATTGTGCAAAACCTATAGGAAATTCATTTTCATATTTCAAAAAAAATTGTGATTTCCCATTTATCATAATTTCTGAAAATTCATTGATTAGTTCATTGATAGAATGGTTGTGCCACATTTCCGAAGCTAATTTTGCTAGTGTTTCTAAATCATTGTTTCCTGCCTTTTTTATCATACGCTCTCCCTTAAAAATCCAATTTGTCTTTAGAATCATTATATCATGCCTCTTTCAGCATTGTCATTTTTTTCTGCTTTTAAAAAGCTGCTTATTAGCTTCTGTTTTGTAGTTTCACTGCATAGAAAAAGACACTCTATTTCAAGTGTCGTTCTTCCATAACTTTGTATTTCCTTGTATAATCTGTTATTTAAGGATCTTTCATTTGTTATAATTCTGTTGTAAATTGCTTTCTTTTAACTGTTCCTCTGATAGATTTAGTGTTTATACGGATGTTTCCAATTTTTCGCCCGTTTTCGATAAAAAGATCGTCCCTTCCCCTGCTGGTTGCTATACCGGAACAATCTCGATCCAGTATCCATCCGGATCCCCAATAAAATAAATTCCCATTTCTGGATTTTCAAAGAGAATGACACCCATTTCTTTATGTTTTTTATAGGCTTCTTCATACTGGTCCGTCACAAAAGCAAGATGAAATTCCTCATCTCCCAGGTCATATTTCTCCACCCTGTCCCTCAGCCAGGTCAGTTCCAATGTAAAATCACCATTACTGTCGCCAAGATAAACAAGAATAAAACTTCCGTCTTCCGCTTCTTTTCTTCGGACTTCGTGCAGTCCCAGGGCTTCCTGGTAAAATTGTAAACTTTTTTCTAGATTCAAAACATTAAAATTAAAATGGTTAAAATGAAACATTTCTTTCCTCTTCCTTTGCGGTTTCTGTCTGCTGTTCTGAAGCGCGGAGAAGCTCATCCTCCTCATATACGCTGTGATCCTGTGGATCCAGCAGATACTTCATAAACTCCCGGTCCGTATATTCCGTTTCCAGAAATTCGCTGAAACACGGATAAATCAGATCGTGAAATCCTTTCTCAAACAAATAATCTTCAAACTTTCCTTTATAGTTTTTGCTCTGCTTACGTTGTTGCCGCCAATCTTCTGCTGCGCCGGAAAGTTCTTTTAATGTGATTCCGTGTGTAAACATCCACCACATCTGGAATTTGGCGTAAGCCTTTCTGCGAAATACTTCCCGCTCGGAAGTATTTTCCTCAGACATTGCGTAGTGGGTGAGAATTTCACGGTTCCTTGCTGTATCCAGATAGTACTGTTCGAATCCCTTGCCAAGATTCAGATCATGGATCATCACGATTCCGTCCATCTCCGCAAAACGGACCGCGTCCTCCAGCGACATATCGGCCTCGCTGGATGTATTGATGAATTTGGCACCATACTGATCTGTATCCAGTATATAGTGAGTCGGACGTGACCAAAAAGCTTCCATGAGGATCTGGACTTTTTCTGCAATGATCTCTGCCCGACGGTTGGTATTGCCGTATTTGGATCCTACTCTATTGCGAACCCGCACATATGCATAACCAAGAAGTGCTTCCCGGTTTGGTGCCATCGTTCCGATAATCCCTTTGAGCGCTCTGGTGGCACAGACCCGTTCCCCTTTCGTAATCTCATCCTGAATCTGCAACAGTCCCTGCTTGACAAATTCATATGTATTCCTAGTGAATTTTTGCATGTTGCTTCCCCCTGTTTATCTAAATGTATTCCTTCTAAGATGGAAATATGAAACAAGATCACACTTGCCTGTCAGGGGCTCAGGTTAACAAGTTCCGGTATTTCCGTTCCCGCAGAGATCTTCCGAGAAGATGGGCCTGTTGTACTATAAATACAAAATATGGCACTTGTATTATAATATATGATACATCATGTCGTCAACACAGGAAAGAATTTCCTGGAAACCCGATTTCTTCTATCTCTGCTTTGTCTTTTGCCCGATGCCTGCCTATTTGGGGACATCTATCTTGATACGGGGATCTCTTTTGGAGTGCCAACCTCCTCTTTTGTCTTGGCATTCGGATAAATCCGTTCCATTCTGGCATCATCAAAATAGGTATCCAACAACTGATCAATCACATGATCCGACCGTTCGCCTGCAGTGCGATGATTGTATCTTACAAGAGCCGCCGCCGACACCAGCATATTGACGGACATGAAAACGATCAGGCACCAAGTCAGGATATGTCCTGTGATTCTTGGAATCTTTTCGATCCAGCCAGACACACATGGATACAGTACTTTGATCCACACTACGGCCGCGATACCCCAGAAAAAACAATAGAGCAGATTGATTCGTCCGCCCAGATTGAACGGAATACCAGTATAGTCCCAAAAGACACGCCCAAAAAAGAGTTCGGAAAAGACGCTGCATAAATACTCGTAGGCTCCGCCCCAGAATGTACCGACGAAAAAGAGGTATCGGTCAGGCTTGTCTCTATCCTTGTGAAGAAGGATTGTTGCCGCCGCAATGGCCAAACCCCAGACGATGCTGAACGGTCCCCAAACAAGGCTGCTTCTGCTCATCCAGACCCCTGCGGTGATCCGACAGAAGATTGTCTCGACGATGTCTCCCATGAAAGAACCGATGACAAAAAGCCATACGATCTTATAGAAACAGCAGCCTTCCGCAAAGTGCCCTTCTTTTTCTATATCCTTTCTCGCCTCTTGGATCAGTGGATAGGCCCGCTCCATTCTTCGTTCCACATGGTTGACAATAAAATGGGTAAACCGGCGGGTGACAACTGCCACGCTCCGGTTCCATCGTACCGCTGCTTTGGCAGGCTTTCCGATGTGGAGAGCCGCGGCCGAAGAGACGGACATATCGACTACAATTCCAATGACAGCACCTCCGATCAAAAGATCTCCGAATGGCTGCGGGATCAGATGAAACAAATCGGTAAAATCCGAGTCCCCATAACGGACAGCGAGCACACCAAGCGCTCCCCACAGAAGGCTGTATTGGAGACAGATATATCCGTCAAAATTCCATCGTTTTCGGGAATAGTCCCACCACTTCTGCTGGTTCAGCCGTTCCAGAATCTTCCCCGCAAACCATTCGATCATGGTGGCAATAGCCATACAGCCAAGGAAGAGAAAGACCGGGCGTCTTTCCAGATCCTCCAGGGCGATGATCATTATCACAGCGGCTGTCCCGTAAATAAAACAGAACGGTCCGGATGAAAATCCACGGTTTACGAATTTCTTTTTTCGGATAGTGCCGACAATCGTCTCCACAAACCATCCGAGAAACGAATAGATTAGAATCAGCCAAATAATCTCAGAAAATGTATAATGCATGTCTACTCCTGCTGTCGAAATTTATCTTTTGTACTCCTGTTTCATGTATTCTTCCAGTGCATCAATCCAGGTCGGCATCTCGTGAAGTCCGAGAACCTGAATGAGAAAATTGTCAAGGACAGTAAAGGTTGGCCTTGCGGAACAGTACTCTGCTTTCTTGGTTCTGACAGGAATGATTTTCACATCCTTTTTTGCAAGCCGCACAATTTCTTTCGCAAATTCATATCTGTTGCAGACACCGCTGCATGTGACATGGTAAGTCCCGTATTCCTCCGATCCGATCAGATGCAGCATGAATACCGCCAGGGCATTGGCGCTGGTTGGGGAACCATACTGGTCATCAGATATATGAAGCTCTGTCTTTGTCTCGATGGCATCCAGGATCTGATTCACAAAGTTCGTTCGGCTGCCGCGCCCGAAGACCCAATTGCTCCGTATAATAAAATGATCGTGGGCAAACTCTTTGACATAATTTTCTCCCGCCAGCTTACTCTTTCCGTAGACCGTCATCGGGTCTGTTTCATCAAACTCATGGTACGGCACCTGGCGGATCCCATTAAATACATCGTCCGTGGAGAGTAAAAGGATCTTTGCCTGGATCCTGGAGGCTGCAATAGCAAGATTTCTTGCACCCACCGCATTGACCTTAAACGCATATTTTGGAGAATCCTCACAGACGCCCACATCCGTGACTGCCGCACAGTCAAAGATAACATCCGGCTGGTGTTCCTTCACAAATCCAAGTACCTGACTTAAATCTGTGACATCTACTTCATCGATGTCCGTATTCAGAAGCTCAGCGTCCGGCCGGTGCTCCTTTGCCATATCGTTCAACGCGCACCCAAGCTGTCCGGCCGCGCCAGCAATCCATATCTTCATTTTCTTCACCTGATTTCTCTACTTTTGTAGTGGATTTTCCTTTTCCGGAAATTTTTCTTTCAGCGCCTTCGCGACAACTTCCGGTACGTACCGGGTCGTATCAGACCCATAATACGCAAACTCTTTGACCAGTGTAGAACTTAAAAACGCATATTCCAGACTGGTCGTAAAGAACATAGTGTCAATCTCCTGATCCACACTATGATTGATCTGAGCCAACTGCATCTCATATTCAAAATCCGTAACAGCCCGTAAACCCCGGATGATCAGTCTTGCGTTGTTCTCCTTTGCGAATTCTACAGTCAGGCCCTCGAATGCCTTCACTGTCACATTCGGGAACTCCTTTGTCGCCTCCTGCAAAAGATGGAGACGTTCGTCCATCGTAAAGAGCGGCGTTTTCTTCTGGTTGATCAGGACACCGATGATCAGTTCATCGACGACTTTGGACGCTCTCGTAATGATATCAAGATGGCCAAATGTCACCGGATCAAAGCTGCCTGGATATACTGCTTTTATCATCTGCACTCCTCATTTCATGGAAATTTCTCCAATAACTATACTACAAAATGTGGGACAGGTCAAACTGTTTCAAGGAGGCCGGAATATCAAATGGAGCCTGAATCTCATGGATAATTTCCGTCCGCCTTGGTATAGTCTTGGGAAGCGTCTCTTCATCCAGATTCAGAAACCCTGCAAACAGCAGAATACTTACCATCAGGCGGATGAAAAAAGTGCTATGTGGCCGCTCTTCGTCTTCCTGGTAAATACTTTCGTAGGCCGCTCGATACCGTGGATGGACGGCCGGCATCCGAAAGGCTTCTCCGGACCTTAGCTCCTCCTGTCTGTGGATCTGTTCCAGAGCCTCTTTTCGTTTTCTCTCCCGGTTTTCACTCATCGTTTACACTTCCTCCATTACAAAAGACAGGATATATTACTACTATATACCCTGTCTTCTTTCAGTATGCTAATGGCGGTCCGATAACTCCCGGATAATATCGTCCCAAGTCAGGCCACGTTCCGCCATCAGTACCATAGCATGATAAAGGAAATCGGCCAATTCATATTTGAGCTCTTCCGTATTCGGATTTTTCGCGGCGATGATGACTTCGGCCGCCTCCTCCCCTACCTTTTTCAGAATCTTGTCAATGCCCTTGTCAAAAAGATAATTTGTATAGGATCCCTCTTTCGGATGTTTCTTGCGGTCCAAAATGGTATCGTAGACCGACTGGAAGATCTCAAGCGGGTTTGTCTCGTCGTAGTCTGTCCCGGCGATCGTCTGGAAGAAGCATGTCGGACTTCCGGTATGACAGGCAGGCCCTATTTGCTCAACTTTTGCAAGCAGCGTATCTTTGTCGCAGTCGATAGTCAAAGATTTTACGTACTGGAAATGACCGGACGTCTCCCCCTTGGTCCAGAGGCTCTGTCTGCTACGACTGTAATAGGTCATCTTTCCGGTCTTTACTGTCCGGTCAAATGCTTCAGCGTTCATATAAGCCAGCATCAAAACCTCTCCGGTCTTATAATTCTGTGCCACTACCGGGATAAGGCCGTCGGAATTCAATTTGAAATTTGAGAAATCCAAGACACTTTCAAAAGAGGTCATCTGAATTCCTCGATCCCGGCAAAGCTCCTTGAATTTGTGGTAATCCATCTCCTCATTGCTTACGAACTTCCCTGAAATTCCCCTCGCTCCCGGACTTTTCAGGATGCGGAAGATTTCCGATTCCTCCATCGTATCCGTCACAATTACATATGGAATCTCAGTCAGCGTCATCACAGAATTGAGATCCAGGCGGTGCATAAAAATAATCTCGCTACTGTTTTGTTCAATTAAGTGCTGATGTTTGAACAGGGTATCAAAATCATTTAAGGAAGCCGCGATTTTCTCCTTTCCGAAACGTCCTGCCGCCTCCTGAATCAACTTTACCGCACCGGTACGGGAGAAATTCAGCACTACTCGTTTGACGCCGGCGTAGAGCATCTTCTTGACATCTTCCAAACGCTTGATATTTCCGCCTGCGACAACCGGAATCCCGACAAATTTTGTGATTTTTCTCAGAAGATCGATCGATTCTTCGTGGTCCTCATCGGAATCCGACAAATCAAATACGAGCAATTCATCCGCACCTTGATCGCTATAATGCTTTGCAAGTGCGATGGCGTCCTCCGAGAGAAGTTCTCTGTCGTCAAACCATCTGACTGCCTTTCCCTGCAGTAAAAAAATGCACGGAATGATTCTTTTATAACTCATCTGTTTTTGTTCCTTTCTGCTATAAGCTTCCTTTCGTAGACCACACTTCCGTCATCCCGGGTTCATAGGAGACAGACATGTGAAGGGCTTTTCCGAAGCCTTTAAAGAGGGCTTCTGCCATATGATGATTGTTTCCGCCTTCCAGAAGTTTCAGATGCAGATTCATCATCGCACTGTAAGAGACGGCATAGAAAAATTCCCGGATCATCTCCGTATCCATCTCCCCGATTTTTCCTGTAGTAAAATCCGCCTGATAGTTCAGATACGGACGTCCCGAGAGGTCAATGGCACAAAGCGCAAGACTTTCATCCATAGGAAGAAGGAAAAATCCGAAACGGCGGATTCCTTTCTTTTCTCCAATCGCTTCCTTTATGGCGGTTCCAAGGACGATCCCCACATCCTCAATCGTATGATGAGTATCCACCTCAAGATCCCCCGTCACCTGTACATTCAGATCAAAAAGACCGTGTCGGGCAAATCCATACAGCATATGATCAAAAAAACCGATACCAGTCTGGATTGTTCCCTGTCCTGTTCCATCCAGATTCAGATGGATACGGATCTCGGTTTCGTTTGTCTTTCTATAGATTTCGGCAATCCGTTCTGTCATTATGATTCCTCCTCTTCAAACCGTACCCGGATCGAGTTTGCATGGGCGGTCAGTTGTTCTGCCTCGGCAAAATACTCAATATCCTGATGGATCTTTGAAAGCGCTTCCCTGGAATAAGAAATAATGCTGGATTTTTTTATAAAATCGTCCACGGAGAGAGGGGAGAAAAACCTGGCCGTCCCGTTTGTAGGAAGGATGTGGTTCGGCCCCGCGAAATAATCTCCCAGCGGCTCACTTGCGTATTCTCCAAGAAAGATGGCCCCAGCGTTCCTGATCCGCGTCATAATATCAAATGGATTCTTTGTCAGAATCTCCAAATGTTCACTTGCAATCTCATTCGCTGTTTCGATAGCGTCCTCCATTGTCTTCGCCACAAGGATATAACCGTAATTGTCCAACGATTTGCGGATGATATCGGCCCGGGAAAGGGTGTTTAAAAATCCGTCCACTTCTTCTGATACCTTTTTGGCCAGCTCCTCGCTTGTCGTTACAAGGATGGCGGAGGCCAGCTCATCGTGCTCTGCCTGGGAAAGAAGATCCGCCGCTACATATCTCGGATTTGCCGTCTCATCTGCGATGACGAGGATCTCCGAAGGCCCTGCCACGGAATCGATGCTGACATAGCCAAAACACGCTTTCTTCGCCAATGCCACATAGATGTTGCCGGGGCCTGTGATCTTATCCACCTTGGGAATGCTCTGGGTACCGAAAGCCAGAGCTGCTATAGCCTGCGCGCCCCCCACACGATAGATCTCGGTGACACCCGCAATGCTTGCCGCCGCCAGCGTTCCCGCGTTCACCTTTCCGTCCGGGCCGGGCGGCGTGACCATAACGATGCGTTCCACCCCCGCCACCTTGGCCGGTATCACGTTCATGAGCACGCTGGAAGGGTAAGCAGCTTTCCCACCGGGCACATAGACGCCCGCTGAAGATAAGGGCAGCACCTTCATCCCCAGAATCGTTCCGTCCGGCTTGGCATCGAACCAGCTGCGGCGCAGCTGCTTTTCATGAAAGGCGCGTATGTTGGCGGCTGAGCGTTCCATTACGCGGCAAAATTCCGGGCCCACCGCTTCCAGCGCTTCCCTGATCTCCTCTTCCTTCACCCGAACCGTGTCCGCTGTCACCGTACAGCGGTCAAACTGCTTCGTATATCCGAATACGGCCTCATCCCCCCGCTCCTTTACGGCATTCACGATATCCGCCACAGCGGCCTCATACTGTCCATAATTGTTGGGGCTTCTTTTGAGCAGCTCACCCAACAAATCCTTCTTCGTATTTTCATTCAATTCCAGAATTCTCATAGTCTTTCCTGCCTTTCCGCTTCCTGCAGCCTGGCGATCAGCGTCCGGATCCGTTCCGGCTGCATCTGCATGCTCACCTGATTGACGATCATCCTGGCCGACAGCGGACACACCTCTTCCAGAACTTCCAGTCCGTTTTCCTTAAGCGTGCTTCCGGTTTCCACAATATCAACAATCACATCAGACAGCCCTACGATGGGCCCAAGTTCCACGGAACCGTTGAGCTTGATGATGTCAACGGTCTGATTTTTCTTATTATAGAAATACTCTTTTGCGATGTTTGGATATTTGCTCGCCACGCGGATCATTTCATGATGCCGCAGCAGTTCCCGCGCTTCGGCCGGCCCGCAGACACACATCCGGCATTTTCCGAATCCCAGATCCAGCACTTCATAGACACGCCTTCCCTCTTCCAGCAGGGTATCCTTTCCCACCACGCCGATGTCGGCCGCCCCATACTCCACATAGGTGGGAACATCCGGTCCCTTTGAGAGGAAAAATTTCATTTTCTGCTCCTCATTGACAAAAATCAGTTTCCTGGAATCCTTATCCTTCATTTCCTCACAGGTGATGCCGATGCGTTCCAGCAGTTCCAGCGTTTTATTCGCAAGCCTTCCCTTCGCGAGAGCAAAGGTCAGATATCTCTTTTCGTCCATCCCTCTCTGTCCTTTCCAGGTGTTTTTTCCGCCAGACGGCAGCCGTCTTCGGCATAATACAGGATCCTGCACTGCATATGGGCATCCGCAGCCTCCTGGTAGTTCTCTATGCCGCCGAGTACGGCAGGCATCAATTCCACCGCTCTGCCTTCCCCGCGCAGCTGTCTGGCCTTGTCCAGGGCCTCATGGAAGCATCCGTCCTCATAGACGATCAGAACGCCGTCCGGTTCCGCTTCCGGCTTTCTCTTTTGCCTGGAAAGCGCTTCCAAAAGATCGTCCACCACAAGGACAAACCCGATTGCGGGGGCGCTTTTTCCAAAATGCTCCAGCAGATGGTCATACCTGCCGCCCTTGGCCACCGCATCTCCTACGCCATAAGTATACGCCTTGAAGACCACTCCTGTATAATAATTATATTTGCTCAAGAGCCCCAGATCAAAGGAAATATATTTTTCCACTCCATATTCGCACAGCACCTGATAGAGTTCCTCCAGACGTTCCACTGCCTGAAGCGAACGTTCATTATTCACCAGTTCCCTCGCCTTTTCCAGGGAGGAAGCGTCTCCCGCCAGATCATAAACCTTCAGCAGCACATCGCAGTAATCCCGCCGTACCTGCCTGTTCGCGAGAAGTTCCTGGGCGCCGAAGAAATTTTTGCTGGAAATCAATTCCCTCAGCTCCAGTTCCGTCTCCTCATCCAGCCCGGCCTGGGAGCAGATCCCCTTGAAATATTCCACATGGCCAACGCTCACCTGGAACTCTTCCAATCCGGCATCCTGCAAAGCCTTCACGAGCATGGCAATCATCTCCGCGTCCGCACGCACGGAAGGCTCCTGAATCAGCTCCGCGCCGATCTGCGTCACTTCCTTTAATTTCCCTCTCAGGGCAGAAGTATTGGTGAAGGTGTTGCCGCGATAGGAAAAACGGATGGGAAGCTTTTCGCTCATGAAGTATTTGGCGGCACACCTGGCCATGGACGGGGTAAAATCCGGGCGAAGTACCAAGGTGTTTCCTTCCTTATCAAAAAATTTATACAGTTCCCTGGAAGGCGTCGTTCCCACCTGACTGCCAAATACATCAAAAAATTCAAAGGTGGGCGTCTGAATATCCTGATATCCAAAAGAATGAAGCGCCTGATGCAGCCTTTCTTCCACCAGCAGCTTAGCGGCGTATTCTTTTCCATAAATGTCCCGGACTCCCTCCGGCGTATGTACCAACGGCTTACTCATCTGTTCTGCGCTCCTTCTGATACTTTAGCAAATTAACGTGATAATCAATTATCATAGTAGCAAAATAAACTATATGTACTATACTAAACGCCCCGCAGGCTGTCAAGTATCTCCTGCCATTTTTCCTCATCCGGAAGGCCCTCTCCCATATCCCTGCCGTTTAACTGCCAACAGGTAAGCCTGTCTTTCTGGTAACAAAGCTTCAGGGAGAAAAAGGGCACTTCCTCTTTCAAAAGGCGGAAAAAAATCAGATCCCCTGTCCAGAGGTTCAGCCTTCCCACCTCATCCTTCGGTACCCATTCCAATGTGCCTTCCGCACAGTCCGTCAGGCTTCCCTCAAAAGCGTCTGCCGTATATAGGCACATATATTCCGTTCCCCAGCCTTCCGACACAAAGGTCACCAGCCCCCGGAAACGGTATGAGGTAAGACGCAGTCCTGTCTCTTCCTGTGCTTCCCGCAGCAGGCAGTCCTCCGGGCTCTCCCCTTCCTCCGCATGACCGCCTATCCCGATCCATTTATGCTCATTCACATCATTCTTTTTCTTAATCCGGTGCATCATCAGATAGGCGCCGTCCTGTTCCACATAACAAAGTGTTGTAACTGGTTTTTTCATGTGAGTTCCTTTCTGCGCGAACTTTTTCAATCCACCCGGTCGTCCAAGTCCTTCTGCAGAATATCCAGATAGGGAACAAGGACGCTGCTTCTTTTGGGGAGAAAATATTCCGGGTTCAATTCTTCATATCGAAAACTTTTACGCCCTCCATCCTTCGCTCTGTCCCAGAAATACTTCAGATGGGCCAGCGGAAGATAATAGAATTCATTCCTGTGGGAATAGAAAATCAGGATAAAAGCGACCCCTCCCTGTTTCTCAAACGCTTCCATGAAACGGACCTGGTGTTCATGGATATTGGCCAAGGCAAACGTATCCACGGCGCATTCTTTGGCGTCGAAACATACCGGCAGCCCCTGAACAGCACCGATATAGTCAACGGTACTCTTCTGGTCAAAATAGGCAAGTGTGATGTGCCGCTCGTCTTTGTCGATCTTAATCGGCGTGATCGGCGTCGGGATCTTCTGAATGAGCGCAAGGCCGTTTTCCTGATATTTTTCATTTGTCCGGTTGATCAGTTCCTCCAGGGTCGAGCCCCGCAGTCCTCTTGAATTCCAGGTAGCCATTCTCTCTTCCTTCCTTCTGTCAGCTGCCCGCTTTCTCTGCCAGCAACTTCCTTGCAAGCGCAAACCGTTCCGGCTCCGGCGCGATAAAGCTGCGCCCCCCTGCCGTGCTGTCTGTAAGATCTGGGAATTCCAGCCGGTATGCATGCAGCAGCTGGAACTGGATTCCCGCCTTTTTAAAACGGGCATTCAGCTTCTGATTCCCATATTTGGGATCCCCGATTAAAGGATATCCCAGCGCCGCCATCTGTGCCCGGATCTGATGGGTTTTTCCGGTGAAAAGCTCCACCTCCAGATAGGAACCTTCCGCAAAGGTCTCCAGCCGTTTCCAGCCCGTTTTGATCCGAACCGCATCCTTCCTCCCCGGATCAGAATCCAGAATGCAAACCTGGTTTTTCTTCGGATCCTTTATAAGCCAGTTCTCCGCCACTCCCTCTTTCTTCGGATGCCCTGCCACGAAAAGGCGATAATATTTATGGACGTTTCTTGTTCTCAGCAATTCGCTCATGCGCTGGCTGCCCGTCAGCGTTTTCCCGCAGATCACCAGACCGCTCGTATTGCGATCCAGACGGTTGCAGACGGACGGACGGAAAGTTTCCAGTTCCTTCCGCGTAAGCGCCCCGGAGGAAAGCAGATATGCAATCAGCCAGTCGTTCAGGGAATCATCCTGCGGGGACGCTTTCTGCGTCAGCAGGCCGGCCGGTTTATCCGCCAGCAGGATCGCATCATCCTCATATATCACCCGGATCTGTGCCCGCATCTTTTCGGAACAAACCGCATCTTCTCCGCAGGAAACATCTTCCCCGCAGGAGGCATCCTCCCCGCAGGAAGCGGGTTCCCATTTTGCGCCCCGGAATTTCTCAATGGTCTCATCCGCCAGAAAGAAGCGCACCAAATCCCCCTCTTTCAGCTTCTCGCTTCCCTCCGCGCGCGCGCCGTTCAGCGTAATATTCTTTTTTCGGAGCATTTTATAAAGGAAGCCGCTTCCGGCCTCCTTCAGATATTTTTTCAGATATTTATCAAATCTCTGTCCGGCCTCATTCGGGCCGATCCGCATCTCCCTCATGACCCCTCCTATATGGATATTGCCTTTAACAAGGAGAATACCGCATCTGTGAGAGGATCTTCGCCGCCAAGCTCCTGAAGCTGATCCAACCGCTTCAGATATTTGGGTACGTCCTGGAAAACCTTCACAGTCACATCCTTGATCCCACCCTTCTGAAGCATGGACTGAAGGTGTTTCTCACACTCAGGTATCTTACACTTTGGGTTAACGGCGATCCCGATCAGCGCATTTTGCCCAAAAACAAGATGCGGGAGCTCATACGTCCTCTCATAGCTGGTAAACACACAGTCATAAAGCTGCGAAAGCCCCTCAGAATGGGCGGAAATCTCATCGTGGAGCGAGGCCGGACACCCTTTGGCCCTTAAAAACAGAATCATATTCACCGCACACATGCTCGCAGGCAGACACCCGAGCACCGCCACGATGGAAAGCAGATTCTTATTGGTTCCCGTGGAAATATAGCCCGTAAGATAGATTGCCAAAGAAAGCGCAAACAAAAACGCTGTCTTCGCAATCTCCCACTTCCGCTGATTCGCAATATAGCCATACTCCCCTTTTTTCTTCTTATTCTTAAACATTCCGTCCTCCAATCCCAAACGCCCATACGTTACTGTGTCCATGCGTACATCTCTGTTTTTTATAAAACCGCCTTTTAGTTTATCATACTATTCTCACAAAATCCATGAAAACTGAACGATTACGAAAAATTGAAGGAGCTGTAACAGTTCAGACACCCCTTCCGGAAGGAACCAGGCGCACATGCACTTTAGGCTCGTCCGGCCCAGGTATGTTCTTTGCCGGGGCACGCTCTCGCTCGACTTCAAACGTAACGGCACATAACGCGCCAAAGGACGGCGCATAAGTGCCGACGTTTTCAGACGGCCCCGGCAAAGAACATACCTGGGC
>OGPH01001175.1_pt1 | contig 21400 bp, 18 predicted proteins | sample 1552891 | NCBI WGS metagenome assembly OGPH01 (sample SAMEA2580272, study PRJEB22360) | human gut metagenome | biome: human gut; feature: human-associated habitat; material: faeces | place: Denmark | collected 2008/2010 | reverse complement strand
ATGACGAATCGAGGGGGTTCTCTTGGTTGGGGTGCGCGCCCCCCAGCTGCTGGACAAATATCTGTTTGCCATCGACCTTGACCGCACGAAGAACTGCTATATTGCAAACATCGTCAAGTGCCGCCCGCCGCAGAACCGTGACCCTCAGCCTGCTGAGAGCGAAGCCTGTATGCCCTGGCTGCGGGAGCAGTTCCGCCTGCTGAAGCCAAAGATCGTGGTCTGCCTTGGCCGCATTGCCGCCCAGCGGATGATCCGAAAGGATTTCTCCGTGACCAAGGAGCATGGCCAGCTGTACGAAAAGGGCGGCATCCTGTTCATGGGTACCTTCCACCCTGCCGCTCTGCTGCGCAGCCCGCAGAACAAGCCTGCAGCCTTTGCTGATTTTACTGCCCTGCGGGACAACATTGAAACGGTGTGCAAACATACCTATCATAAAGACTGAATCATTCCCGCTGCAAGAACCAAACACCTTCCTTTTGCATACTCTAAAACAAAAAGAGAGGTGTTCGATTATGGAAACTGCACGACATGATTCCATTGATTTCTTTCTGGGTGCCACAACGCCTGCCGGTTTCAAGGGCTATTTTGAACCGCTGCGCCACGAACCCGGTATGCAGATGTACCTGATCAAAAGCGGGCCGGGCTGCGGCAAATCCACCCTGATGAAGCGGCTTGCCCGTGCTGCCGAACAGCGCGGCGAACTGACGCAGCGCATCCACTGTGCCAGCGACCCGGACAGTCTGGACGGCGTGATTCTGCCCGGGCAGCACAGGGCTATCGTGGATGCCACTGCGCCCCATGTGGTGGAGCCGGATGCTCCCGGTGCGGACGAAGTGGTGGTGAGTTTGTACCACACCATCGATGCAGAAAAGCTGCACCAGTGCACCGATGAGGTCAAGGCGCTGTTTGCCCGCAACGCCCTGCTGCGCAGCCGCGCTGCACGATATATTGCATCGGCAGGCAGCCTTTTGCTGGACAGCCGCCGCGCCGAAGCCTGCAGCGCCAATTTCGACAAGGTGCGCCGTTATGTCAAACGGCTGTGCACCCGGGTGATGCCGCGCACGGAAGGCATTGGCAGCGAAGAGCTGCGCCTGCTTTCCGCCGTCACCCCCAAGGGTGAAATGTTTTATCAGGGCACTGCACAGGCATTGGCGGATAAGTTCATCGTGTTCCGGGATGACTACGGCGCGGTGTCCCGCCTGCTGCTGGAGCTGATTCGTGCCGAAGCCCTGACGCGGGGCTACCACATTATTACCTGTCCATGCGCCATGCACCCGGAGGATAAGATCGACCATATCCTGATCCCGGAGCTGAAGCTTGCCTTCCTGACGGATAATCGCTGGCATCCGGTGCATCTGCCCAGTGTGCAGGCTGTGCGGTGCACCCGCTTCCTTGACAGGGAAAATCTGGCAGCGTACCGGGCACGGCTGCGCTTTAACGAGCGTGCTGCCGCCGAACTGCTGGAACAGGCCAGTGCCCTGATGGCGCAGGCCAAGAGTTGCCACGATGAGTTGGAGACCTATTACCGTGCAGCGGTGGATTTTGGCAAAGTGGATGAAGCGGCAGCAGAATGCATGGAGATGTTCGGCCTGAAATAATCAGTTTACGTCGACGAACCGGTAATTTCTCTTCAGACACGATTCGGGCCATTCCATCGCCCGCCCTATTGCCTCACGGCAACAGGGTCCCACCCCAGCGGACGGTCTTCAGAGAAACTCCCGGTTCGTCAATGTATCCCAAAAGCAGAGGTGAAATGTTTTGGCAACGGTTCATCTGCCCATCCGGCAGCTGGTGGAATTTCTGCTGCGGACCGGCAGCATTGACAGCCGGTTTACGGGGTTTGACCGTGCACTGGAAGGTGCCCACATCCATCGCAAATTGCAAAAAGCTGCCGGAGACGGCTATCAGGCTGAGGTATTTCTCTCCGTAGAGCGGCAGGCAGAGGACATCACTTTTACCCTTGAGGGCCGGGCTGACGGCATCTTTACCGATGAGACTGGCACGGTAGTCATTGACGAGATCAAGACCACCGCTGTGCCGCCGGAAGAGATCACTGAGGATATGAACCCCTGCCACTGGGCACAGGGCATGGTGTACGGTGCCATTTATGCCGCACAGCAAAGCCTGCCGGAACTGAACGTCCGGCTGACTTATTATCAGATAGACACCGATCAGATCATCCGCTTTATCCGCCGCTTTACGCAGCAGGAGCTGGATGAATTTCTTGACAAATTATTGTGCCAGTATGCTCCGTGGGCGCAGCGCCGGATAGAGTGGGATGTAAAGCGTACTCAGAGCCTTGCGGCACTGCAGTTCCCGTTTGCGCAGTACCGGCCCGGACAGCGGGCTATGGCGGGCGAGATCTACCGCGCCTGCCGCGCTGGCAAGACCGCCGACTGCAAGGGCGGTACGCGGCTGTTCTGTCAGGCTCCTACCGGCATTGGCAAGACCATGAGCGCGCTTTTCCCCGCGCTGAAAGCCATGGGCGAAGGCAACGGAGAAAAGCTGTTCTATCTCACGGCCCGCAACACGACCCAGACTGCCGCCGAGGATGCCTTGACCCGGCTGCATACGGCCCAGCCAGAGCTTGCTCTGCGCAGTGTGACGCTGACCGCCAAGGAAAAGGTCTGCCTGCATCCGGACGCAGAGGGACATCCCGCCTGCCTGCCGGAGCTTTGTCCCTACGCCAACGGCTACTACGACCGCATCAAGGATGCACTGACAGCTCTGCTGGACGGTACCGGCAGCTTTGACCGCGCAGCGCTGGCCGGGGCGGCAAAGCGTTTTTCGGTGTGTCCCTTTGAACTGGGGCTAGACCTGAGCGAGTGGTGCGATGTGGTCATTGGGGATTACAATTACCTGTTCGATCCGGTGGTGCACCTGAAGCGGTTCTTTGATTCTTCCGGCGACTGGTTGTTTTTGGTCGATGAAGCACATAATCTGCCCGACAGAGCCAGAGCAATGTATTCTGCACGCTTTTGTAAAAGCAGCCTGACCGAGGCAAAACGCGCATTGGGCAAGGGCAAAAGTGCTTTAAAGACTGCTCTGACCAAAGCAGACAAAGCCCTGCTGGAAGCCCGGAAAGCCTGCATACAGCTTGCACCCCGGCACAGCAGCCAGACCGATGTCGCAGACCCGGCACAGACCAGTCTTTTGCCTGAAAACACTGTCCCCGCACTGGAACTGCCCGAACCGCTGTATGTACAGGACAGTACTGTGTTTTTGCAGGAGCCGCCCTCTGCCCTGCTCAGTCCGCTGCGGGCCGTACAGGCACCTTTGCAGGATTGGCTGGAAGCGAACCCGGATGCCGAAGTACATGCACAGTTGCTGGAGCTTTATTTTGCTGTACAGGACATCGCCCGTGCTGCCGAACGATACGACAGCCACTTTGTCACTCAGCTTACCGCGCGCGGCAGAGAGCTTGAATTGCAGCTGCTGTGTCTGGACCCGGCACCTTTTGTGGATGCCAGCCTTGCCGCAGGGCGCAGCGCAGCGCTGTTCAGTGCAACACTGGCTCCGCCCTCGTTCTACCGCAGTGTTCTGGGCTGCAGCGATGCACGTGCCGTCGCACTGGACAGTCCCTTCCCGGCTGAAAATCTGGGGCTGTATTGCCTGCCGAATATCTCTACCCGCTACCGCGACCGCGAAGCCAGCGTGCAGGCAGTTTCGGATGCACTGGCCCGGCTGGTGCAGGCCAGAATGGGAAACTACTTTGCCTTTTTCCCAAGCTACGCATATCTGCGGCAGGTACACGAAGATTTTGCAGCACGTTACCCGGGCATTCGCACCCTTGTGCAGGAAAGCCGTCTGGATGATGCCGCTCGGGCTGAATTTCTGGCTCAGTTTGTGCCGGACCCGGTCGAAACGCTTCTGGGTTTTGGCGTGATGGGCGGCATCTTTGGTGAGGGAGTTGATCTTGCAGGCAGCCGCCTGATCGGGTGCGCCATTGTGGGTGTGGGCCTGCCGCAGGTAAATCCGCAGCAGGAAATGCTGCGCCGTTATTATGACGCACAGAACGGCTTTGGATTCGATTATGCCTACCGCTATCCCGGCATGAACAAGGTACTGCAGGCCGCAGGGCGCGTAATCCGCACGCCGGAAGACAGAGGTGCGGTGCTTTTGCTGGACGACCGGTTTGCCCAGCAGGAATACATCCGGCTGTTCCCTCCTCACTGGCGGCATATCCGCTATCTGCGCAGCTGCGAAGAACTGGCCGCTGCCCTGCAGGACTTCTGGAATAAATGAGACCCAAACAAAAAGGCACTGCCGCACCCAAAACAGGAGCGGCAGTGCCTTTGCTTCTTTTTTGTTTTATTTTGCTGCTTTCCGGTTCTGCTGCAGGCTATCCCACGAGGGCATTTCATTGCGCAGCTTTTCCCACATGGGCATTGCCGTGCCGGTCTGCCTGCGCAGAGCATCGAACGCTTCGTCCAGATACTTCATTTCGGACACTGCGTGCATGGCGTGATCCGAAACGCACAATCTGCCCAGCGGTGTTTTTGTCATGGTAAACACCATCGCTTCCATCTTACGGCGGGCCGATGTGCCGGGCTGGAAATTATCGGTGTTGTTGGCATCGTTCACCGGGATGCCCGCATCCTTGAGCATCAGGCAGGCTTCATAGGCGGCATCCAGAATGGCACCGCGCTGCTGCTTGGTGGCCCGGTGCAGATCGCCGTTGCAGGCATAGCACACATAGCACGCCGGCAGAACGAATGCAATGTGGCACTTGAGCCATTCATCCATATCGCCATAGAAGGTCAGCTTGTATTTTGCACCGTCAAAGGCGGTCTTGAGCCGGGTTCGGAAGGTGCCAGAAAGCGGAGTTGTGGCACCGCCCACCGTCATGCCAGCATTGGCATATACACTGACCACATGGTCGTGTTCACGGCGGCCTGCCGTGCCCTGAAAGCCGAATGCGATCTTATCCGCCGGGCGCTGCATGAATTCCAGCACCTGCTTTGCCTGCGGGTTGTTGCCCACAAACACAAAATACTGGCTCTTGTTGGCCTTGAGCACAGGAAGCACATCCGGCAGCTGGCCCGCCTGCACGACCACAAAGACGAGATCATAATAATCATCCAGGGCAAGAGTGTCCACGGTTTTGATCCGTTCCGTTGTGGTCTTGCGCTGCACCCAGTGGCGGATGACCAAACCCTTCTGGTCGATCATTTCCTTCCACTCTCCGCGTGCAAGCAGCGTGACAACGTTCTTTTTGTTCTGCATCAGCACATGGGCCAGCTCGCAGCCCAAAACGCCCGCACCGTAAACCAGAATCCTCATCCAGATACGCCTCCCTTATGTGTGTTAAGGTTTGCTTACTTTTTCAAAAACGAGAAAAAGCCTTTTTTCTCGTAAGGTGCACTGCTTACGCCCTTGACCTCATAGCCGGTTGCATTGATAGCATCCCGCAGCTTCTGCTCGTCCAGCGGCTGTTCCGAGTGGATCACCGTCTGGGCTTTTGCCTGCGAGGACGACACCCTTTTTACCTCCGGGAAGGCCTTGCGCACGGCTTCGTTGACATGGCTCTCGCACATGCCGCACATCATACCATCTACTTTTACGATCGTTTCAATCATTTTATTCCCCTCCAGATCTTCTGCGCGCATCGGCCCGTTGACGCAGAATCTGTTAGGAAGCGCTAACCGCAGTTTCAAACAAAACGCCGTCGGGAACTGCCCGGCAGCGGTGCGGAGCGGTTCCCTGTTCTGTGGTGGGGCTGCTCAGAAAATGCACGCATGATTTCTTGTCTTCATCATATCACACCAGTGGGCTAAATGCAAGATGAAAAATACCCCATCCCGGTTTTTGTACTTTTCACTCATGCACCCGGTATCCTGCTGCCGTGGTCAGTATTCAATGCCCTGCCGGGCGGAAATTCCCCTCTGGTAAGGGTGGCGGTGGCACTTCATCTCCGTGGCATAGTCCGCAGCGTCCAGCATCCACTGTGGCGCAGCATGGGCAGTAAGCACGCATTCCTGCTCTGCCGGGCGTTCCAGCACAGCCTTTTGCAACAGGGCTTTATCCACCATATCCAGTTCCCATGCGCTGCCTGCTTCGTCCAAAATCAGCAGGTCGGCAGGGTCGGCCATGGCAGCTGTGAGGTTCGCATTCTGCAGCTGGCGGGTGGCTTCCTTTTCCGCTTCGTTCATCTGGAACACGAATTTCTGCCCTGCCTTGCCGCGGTACACCTTTGCACCCAGCTGTTCCAGCAGCGGTACCTCGCCGCTTTTGCCGCCTTTGAGGAACTGCAGGATCACCACCCGCTTTCCGCTGCCCATGGCCCGCAAAGCAAGGCCCATGGCAGCGGTGGTCTTACCCTTGCCATCACCGTAATATAGATGTAACAGCCCTGTACGCTTCATGGTCATTTCTCCTTTTGTCTTTGCGTTTATGGTAACACAAACCCAGCAAAAAAGGAAGAGGAAGCACCCGAAGGCGCTTCCTCTTTCAAACAATGCGATATTTACTGATACAGAGGGAAATCCCGGGTCAGCTTCAGCACACGGTCACTGATCTCGTCCTTCTTCTCGTCGTAGTGCCAGATGCAATCGGCGATGCAGTCGGCGATCACCTTCATCTCGGCCACGCCCATGCCGCGGGTGGTAACAGCCGGGGTGCCCAGACGCACGCCAGAAGTCACGAACGGGCTGCGGGTCTCGCCGGGGACAGTGTTCTTATTGGCGGTGATGTGCACGCTGTCCAGACGTGCTTCCAGCTCCTTGCCGGTGCACTCCTCGTCACGCAGGTCGATCAGCATGAGGTGGTTATCCGTACCGCCGGACACCAGCTTGACACCGCGTGCCTGCAGCTCTGCTGCCAGAGCCTGTGCATTCTCCACGATCTTGCGGGCATATTCCTTGAACTCCGGCTTCAGTGCTTCACCAAAGCAGACAGCTTTTGCGGCGATCACATGCTCCAGCGGGCCGCCCTGGGTGCCGGGGAACACGGCAGAATTGATGCGCTTTGCAAGAATGGGATTGTTGGTCAGGATCAGACCGCCGCGGGGGCCGCGCAGGGTCTTGTGGGTGGTGGTGGTAACAACATCAGCATACGGCACAGGGCTCTGGTGATAGCCGCCTGCCACCAGACCGGCAATGTGGGCCATATCCACCATCAGATATGCACCATAGCCGTGGGCGATCTCAGCGATCTTCTCAAAATCGATGGCACGGGGATATGCAGATGCACCGGCCACGATCAGCTTGGGGCGCACCTTTTTAACCTGCTTTTCCAGCTCAGCATAGTCGATCACGCCATCGGCATTGACACCGTAAGAGACAAAGTTATAGTTCTTGCCGGACATGTTCACCGGAGAACCGTGGGTCAGATGGCCGCCCTGAGACAGATCCATGCCCATGACAGTATCGCCCAGATCCAGCAGAGCAAAATAAACTGCCAGATTGGCCTGTGCACCGGAGTGGGGCTGAACATTGGCATATTTTGCGCCGAACAGCTTGCAGGCACGCTCGATGGCAATGTTCTCCACCTCGTCCACATAGACACAGCCGCCATAGTAGCGCTTGCCGGGCAGGCCCTCGGCGTACTTGTTGGTCAGGATGCTGCCCATTGCGGCCATGACGGCGGGAGAGACGATATTCTCACTGGCGATCAGTTCAATGTTCTGGCGCTGACGGTTCAGCTCGCGATCCATGGCTGCGGCCAGCTCCGGATCAACGGTATTGACCAGACCGATGGTGTCCATCATTTCATTGTACATAATATTCTACCCCTCTCAATTTCCGGAGAAAGCCCCGGATCTCTGGATCTCTTCAAGCCACCCTGCTCCGCGCACGAACCGAATTGCTTTCTTTTATCATAGCAGAAAGCTGCAGAATCTTCAACTTCCATTTTGCCAAAAGGCTTGCTTTTTTCGTCTGAAGTGTTTATTATACTTGTATAAAAATGCAGTGCCGTTTTTGTATATTTTTCAAGTCAGTCAACCTTCAGATGAAGCGAGGTGTTCTCTGGTGACGGTCAGTGAAGCAAAGCAGACCCAGCGCAAAGCGGGCCGTGCCGCACGCAAGGCTCTCGGCCCGGAAGAACGCAAGGCTGCAAATACCGCTTTGTGCGCATTCCTCTGGCAGCTGGCTGCCGTGCAGAATGCGCAGACCATCCTGCTGTACGCAGCGTTTGGTTCCGAAGCCGACCTTTCTGCCCTTGCGGAAAAGGCGCAGGCGCAAGGCAAAACGTTGGCCTATCCGGTGTGCGGCGAGGCGTATTCCCTTACAGCCGCTGTGCCCGGCCCGGACGGCTGGGAGATGGGACAGTACGGCATCCGTACCCCCATCCTGAGCCGGTCGGAGATTCTGCTGCCGGAAGCGCTGGATCTGGTCCTTGTACCCTGCACGGCTTTTGATGCAGACTGCTTCCGGGTCGGCATGGGCAAGGGCTATTACGACCGGTATCTTCCCCGCTGCAAAAACGCGGTGAAGATTGGCATTGCATTTGAGGCACAGCGGGTGGAACATGCTGCCGTAGACGAGCACGACCAGCGGCTGGATGCCTATGTAACAGAGAGGGGTATTTACAAATGGAAATGACTAAGCTGAGCTGCGAGAAATTTCTCGCAGAGCTGGCCAGCAAAGCCCCCACGCCGGGCGGCGGCGGAACGGGGGCGCTGGGGGGTGCAGCCGGTGTAGCGCTGGGCAATATGGTGGGCAACCTGACCACCGGCAAAAAGAAATATGCCGCCGTGGAAGCAGACATTCAGGCCCTGAACACAAAGGCCGATTTCCTGCGCAAAGAGCTGGAGGCGCTGGTGCAGGCCGATGCCGATGCCTTTGCGCCGCTGGCTGCGGCCTACGGCTTGCCCAAGGACACACCAGAGCAGGCTGCACACAAAGCCGCCGTGCTGGAAAAGGCGCTGGATGCCGCCTGTGCCGTGCCACTTGAGATCATGGAAAAGTGCGCCGCGGGCATTGCTCTGGTGGAAGAATACGCCGCCAAGGGCAGCGTGATGGCCGTCTCGGACGCAGGCTGTGCAGCCGCTCTGTGCAAGGCAGCCTTGCAGGCCGCAAGCCTGAATGTGTTCATCAACACAAAGCTGATGGCAGACCGTGAGCGCGCTGCTGCGTTGGACGCAAAAACAGACAAACTGCTGGATGAATTTGTGTCGCGGGCAGACGCTGTTTTTGCATCCGTGACGAACAAATTGCGGAATAAGTGAGGAAAAGTATTATGGCAACGATTTTGAAGGGCGCACCCGTTGTAGCCGCTATGAACGAACGCAATGCGGCGCTGTGTGAGCAGCTCAAGGCAAAAGGCATCACTCCCACGCTGGCCGTGGTGCGTGTGGGTGAGCGGGAGGACGACCTCTCCTACGAGCGCGGCGTGATCGCCCGCTGCGGCAAGGTGGGCGTGGAGGTAAAGCAGTTTCTTCTGCCAGCCGATGCTTCGCAGGACGATCTGCTGAAGGTGATCGCCGAGGTGAACGCAGAGGATACCATCCACGGATGCCTGCTGTTCCGTCCGCTGCCCAAGCAGTTCAATGACCGCACTGTGCGTGCGGCGCTGGCTCCGGAAAAGGACATTGACGGCATCACGGACGATTCTCTGGCCGGTGTGTTCACTAATACCGATCTCGGCTATGCTCCCTGCACCGCGCAGGCCTGCCTTGAGATCCTGAAGTATTACAACATTCCGCTTTCCGGCAGGCGCGCTGTCGTAGTGGGCCGCAGCCTTGTGGTAGGCAAGCCCGCAGCCATGATGCTGGACCGCGAGAACGCCACCGTGACCATCTGCAATTCCCGCACGCAGAACCTGCCCGCCATCTGCAAGGAAGCAGATGTGGTAGTAGTGGCCATGGGCAAGATGGGTGCCGTGGGTTCCGACTGCCTGCGTGAGGGCCAGACCGTGGTAGACGTGGGCATCCATGTGAACGAAAAGGGCAAGCTGTGCGGTGACGTAAAGTTCAGCGAAGCAGAGCCGGTAGTGGATGCCATCACGCCGGTACCCGGCGGTGTGGGCACTGTGACCACCTCGGTGCTGGTGGGCCATGTCGTGCAGGCTGCAGCAAAAAAGGCCGGGCTGTAACGAATGATAGAACTATAAAATAAAAGACGCTTGATACACTGCTGTATGCTTCCCTGCCGGGAAAACATATTCAGACAAGACCAAGCGTCTTTTTTGATTGCTATATTTTAGCCGCGGACAATGAGCAGCAGCAAAGCCGAAGCCACACACTGCATGATCAGCCAGCGGGCCACCACCTGCTCGTCGCTCCAGCCCTTATTCTTGCGGGCGTGGTCGTGCAAAGGGGTGCGGGTGTTCTTGAGGATGGAAATGTGCAAAAAGCGCTTCAGGCTGATCTTCAGGATGCCCAGACTGCCATCCACGATGAACACGATGGCTGCCAGCAGGAAGGCAAACGGATGGCCGCATTTGAGGGACAGCATTGCGATAAAGAAGCCCATTGCGCGGCTGCCGGCATCGCCCATCAGCAGGCTGGACGGCTTTGCGTTGGACCACAGATAGGCCAACAGCGCGCCCATGAACACAACGCCTGCGGTGCCATACTCGGCCAGCTCTGTTTTATAGGCCAGCAGGTAGGTTCCGATGGTCACCACTGCAACACTTGCCGAAAGGCCGTCCACGCCATCGGTGCAGTTGACCACATTGATGCTGGTCCAGATCAGAATAACGATCAGCAGCAGGTACACAGCATACGGCAGAGTGAAGCTCCACTGCAGGAAATTCACACCGCAGCCGTTGAAGTTGAGGTAGGTCACACCTGCAACAATGGCAATGGCAAAATCAATGATACCCTTTTTATACTCGTTCCATGCAGTTTCAGCAGCATCGTCAAAGTAGCCGGACAGCATGGATGCAATGAGCAGGATGGTGTAGATGACGTATTCCACCTTGAACGGCAGGAATGCCAGTGATACCAGTGCGATGCACAGCACGAAGATCAGGCCGGAACCACGGGCCTTACCCTTGGAAAGCGCACCGTTCACCGCAAATTCGCGGCCATGGTCGTGCGGAAGCTTATCGTGAAAAACGGAGTCCATCAAAGCCGTAAGGGCAAACGCCAGCAGGAATGCCAGAGCATCGACACCGCGCTGTCCTACGACCGAAAGCAGTGATTCGATCATATTCAAAGTTCCTCTTTCTTTTATGTTTGTGAGAGAAGTGTATCACGCTATCCATAAAAAATCAATCATTCCCGGAGAAAAATCCACGTTTGATTGACTTTCTGCAGCACCGCACTTATAATAGTATATCAGTCTGTCGAAAAAGTTATTGTTTCTATAAAAGGAGAACTCATGTCCATCTCTCTTGAGCAGCTTTCGGCGCAGATGCGCCGGGGCGAACAGGTGCCGCTGCGGCACACCATGCAGGTGGTGCTCACACTGAGCATCCCATCCATCCTGCAGCAGATCGTGGTAACTGCGGTGGAGTACATCGACGCAGCCATGGTGGGGCATATCGGTGCATCTGCTACGGCATCCATTGGCATCGTCAGTTCCAGCACGTGGCTCATGCATGGAATGCTGGCCGGTCTATATATGTCCTTTGCCATTCAGGTGGCACAGTATCTGGGTGCAGACCGGCAGAACGATGCACGCGGTGTATTGCGCCAATCTATGATCTTCAACCTTGTGGTGGGCCTTGCAGCTGCGGCCTTCGGCATTGGCATCAGCCGTTTTCTGCCCGGATGGCTGGGCGCCGACCCTTCCCTGCAGGCGGATGCATCGGCCTACTTTGCCATCTGGTCGGCTTCCCTGCCCTTTTTGATGATCATGGGAACCTACTCTTCCATGCTGCGTTCCTCCGGCGATGCCCTGACACCGGGCCTTATCAGCGTGCTGACCTGCGTGCTGGATGTGATCTTTAACTTCTGCCTTATCAATCCCACCCGTGAGATGGTGGTGTTTGGCCGCACAATGACCGTCTGGGGCCTTGGCTGGGGGGTACCGGGCGCAGCACTGGGCACCGCCCTTGCTACCGCTATCAGCGGTGTGCTGACCCTTGCCATCCTGCTGCTGCGGGACGGCCCGCTGTGCATCCGCAAGCCCGGCTCCTGGCACATTACCAAAGCCTGCCTGCAGAACCTGTGGAAGGTAGGCGCACCGCTGGCCGCAGAGCGTGCAGTTCTTTCCTCGGCGCAGGTGCTGCTCATCCGCATCGTATCCGGCCTTGGCACCACCGCCATTGCTGCCAACAGTCTGGGTGTGAGCGCCGAAAGCCTGTGCTACATGGCAGGCTATGGCATTCAGGATGCATCCCTTGCACTGGTGGGGCAGGCCGTGGGCGCAAACCGTCGGGATATGGCAAAAAACTTTGCCTGGCTGTGCACCGGCATGGGCATAGGCATCATGGCGCTGACCGGTGTTGGCATGTACATTTTTGCGCCAAACCTGATGGGTATTTTCACCGCAGATGCGGCAGTTATTGCGCTGGGCGCACAGGTGCTGCGCATTGAAGCACTGGCCGAACCGATGTTCGGTGCCAGTATCGTTGCCAGCGGTGCCATGCAGGGTGCCGGAGACAGCACGGGATGCTTTGTGCTGAACCTTGTCAGCATGTGGGGCATCCGGCTCACGCTGGCTTCCCTGCTGGCTCCGCATTTTGGGCTGGTGGGCGTATGGATGGCCATGAGCTTTGAGCTGACCATGCGCGGGGTGCTGTTCCTTGTGCGGCTGGTACGCGGCAGATGGCTGGACAAAGGGGCATTAGCCTGATCGACCGCTGGCGGATATATTTTCCTCTAAATAACAGCTCCCCGGCCGGGAACCGCACTGCGGGACCTGACCGGGGAGTTTTGCTGTGGTTATACGATTTGAGAAGAAGAAAAAATGGAGAACAAGTTACTTTCTGCCGTGCAGGATGGGAGACAGCGGCTTGTAGATCAGCATGCACAGCACTGCATCCAGCAGGCCTTTGACCAGCGTAAAGGGCATATTGAAGATGACAAGGCACTTGATGAGGCTGTCTGCAGAAGGCAGGATGGCCTGATACATGCCGAGGATGGCTTCCAGCGGCATGTGGTAGAACTGTACATAGGCCGGATAGGTGATGAAGTAGTTGGACGGTACGCTGAACACAGCCATGGCTGCAGCTCCTGCAATAGCACCAATGATGGCGGTCTTGCGGCTCTTGTGGTGCTTATAGATAACGCCTGCCACAGCGGAGAAAACCGCACCCAGCATAAAGTTGCACAGCTCGCCCACGCATGCAGTGGAAGTGCCCTTGATAACGATGTGCAGCAGGTTCTTCATAAAGCTGATGACCACACCGTACACCGGGCCGAGAGCAAAGGCACCCAGCAGAGCCGGCAGGTCAGAAAAGTCCATCTTGACGAAGGACGGGATGAGCATCGGAATGGGAAACTCAATGAACATCAGGATAAAAGCCACCGCGCTGAGCATGGCGGCAACAGTAAGATTGTGAGTCGTGCTTTTTTTCATGGTAATGATCCTTCCCGGGGTAAGATGCCCCTTACAAAAATTGTTCCGAAAGCTCTTTTCGTATCTTGTTTTTTGGAACGGGAAGGACAAATAGAAAAGCGCCCTGCTGCAACAAAAACACTGCAACAGGGCGCGTAGACAACGATTTGCCTGCCGTTTCTTGCATCCGGACTATACCGTTGGTCCCGGAGTTGCACCGGGTCAGCACCCTTGCGGGTGGTCGCGGACTTTACCGCCAGTGGGGAATCTCACCCCGCCCTGAAACGAACTTTCTGGCACAAAGTATAGCGTGGCAGGCCCAGCTTGTCAAGAGGGCATCTTAAAATTTGTGCAAAAAATGTCAAAGTAATTCTTTCAAGCTCCCTTCTCTGTAAGCTCTTGCCCGGGTGGGTGCGGTATGGTATCATAGATGGGTCGTATAAAATTCAGGAGGTTATCATGATCTTTTCTATTCGTGATCTTTCGTTTGAGTTTGGCTCTGTGCTGCTGGAGGGCTGGTTTGCACTGGCTGCGCGCGCAGGGTGCGCGCTGCTCATTCTGCTTGCCGCATGGCTGGTACGCCGCTGGCTGAGCAAAAAGGGCATTCCGGCACTGCTGGCCCGCAAGTGGCACTTTAACGGCACTCCCATCCTGCTGCGCAGCTTTGCGGTACCCATCCAGCGCATGTGCACTGCGGTTGGCGTATATCTGGCGGCAGCTTCCCTGCCCTGGGCCATTCCCGGCATTGCCAAGCTGCTGTTGGTCTGCTTCCGCCTTGTCATGACCCTGCTGGTCTGCGAAGGCCTGTATGCGGCATCGGATCTGGCCGACCTGCTGCTGGCTTCCTGCAGCCCGGAGATCCGCTCCAACAAAACACTCTGCTCTTTGCTGGACACCGCCTACAAGGTGCTGGTGATCGTGCTGTGCGTGGCAGCGTTGGCACAAGAAGTGGGCTTTCCCATCGGCAGCATTGTCGCCGGTGCCGGTCTGGTTGGTCTGACCATCTCGCTGGCCGCACAGGAAAGCGCCAGCAACCTGTTTTCCGGCATCGTGATTCTGCTGGACAAGCCCTTCTCGGTGGGCGACTGGATCACTGTGGGCGATGTGGAAGGCGAAGTGATCGACATCAACTTCCGTTCCACCCGCATCCGCTCGCTGGATAAAACCATCAATGTGGTGACGAACAGTAAGATCTGCTCTTCCACCGTGCAGAACGCCGCCCTGCGCACCATGCGGCCCTACAAGTTCAATCTGGGTGTCACCTATGGCACCACCCGCCCGAAGCTGGAACAGCTGATGAAAGACTTGCAGACCATGCTGGACGCAAGCCCTTACACCAACAAGGGTACCAACATCGTACAGCTTGCAAACTTTGGTGATTCCAGCATCAACATTCTGGTCTCCGCCTACCTGCTGACTAACGCCTACGCGGAATTTTTGCAGATGCAGAACGACCTGAACCTGAACATTATGGACATCATGCAGGCCGACGGTGTGGATTTTGCGTTCCCCTCCACCAGCGTGTATATCGAAAAGAACTGAGCAAACCTGTAAAGGGGCTGTTGCAAAATAGCGCCAACGAAAAGCGGAAAGCAAAAATCTCATCTTTTTCTCTCAAAAAGAGTAGAATTTTTCGGAACTGAAAATGCAAAAAGCTGAGCACCTGCTTTTTCACAGATGCTCAGCTTTTCTATACTCATTTTTTGAAATCTGCCTTTGAGGCCTCAACATTCTGCCCGTTTTGTACGGTGAATGCGGCGGCTATTTTCAATCAGTCAGCTCAAGACTGGCAGGCAGTGATCAGGCTCATCTTGTAGACCTCGTCGGCGTTGCAGCCACGGGACAGGTCGTTGATGGGAGCGTTCAGACCCTGCAGGATGGGGCCGTAAGCTGCATAACCACCCAGACGCTGAGCAATCTTATAGCCGATGTTGCCGGCCTCGATGCAGGGGAAGATGAAGGTGTTGGCCTGACCAGCCACCTTGCTGCCCTTGCACTTGACCTGTGCAACTTCGGGAGCAACGGCAGCGTCAAACTGCAGCTCACCGTCCACAGCCAACTCGGGATCCATTTCCTGAGCCTTGATCACAGCGTCATGGCTCAAAGCAACGGTGCCGCCCTTGCCGGAGCCCTTGGTGGAGAAGCTCAGCACAGCAACCTTCGGATCGATGCCGAACAACTTTGCGGTCTTAGCAGTCTCGATAGCAACCTCAGCAAGCTTTGCAGAAGCGGCGATCTTGACCTCGCCGGTAGCCTTATCAATGGTATCGGTATAGTCGATGTTAACAGCGCAGTCGCCCATGGCAATGCGCTTCAGGCCCTCTTCACCGCAGTCACGGTCCAGAATGAAGCAGGAGCTGACCAGATGTGCGCCCTTCTTGGTCTTGACCAGCTGCAGAGCGGGACGAATGGTGTCGGCAGTGGAGTAAGTAGCGCCGCCCAGCAGGCAATCAGCCTTGCCCATCTTCACCAGCATGGTGCCGAAGTAGTTGGACTTCTTCAGCAGAGCGGTGCACTCCTCAGCGGTCTGCTTGCCCTTGCGCAGCTCCACCATGGTGTTGACCATCTCATCGAAACCGGCATAGTTCTCGGGGTCGATGATCTCGGCAGCGGAAATATCAAAGTTACCGGCGGCAGCAGCAGCCTTGCACTCAGCCTCGTTGCCCACCATGACGACCTTCAGCACGCCCTCGGCCAGCAGCTTTGCAGCGGCCTCCAGAATGCGGGGATCATTGCCCTCGGTGAAAACGATCGTCTTGGGATTTGCCTTCAGCTGTGCTACCAGCGGTGCAAACATATCAGCCATTGTGATTACCTCCGAATTTACTTTCCAATATTCACATCCAGATATCTGTTGGACACAAGGATGCCTTTCTCTTTTATTCTAGCACATACGGCAAAAAGTTCAAGACAAAATTGGCTTTTTGTGCTACAATTTTTGTCTCACGCTTCATCGTTATTTTCCTGCCAAAGTAGTAAAACACGCCCTGCGTATTCCTTCACAATTTCCCGTAAACCACCTTCCACAAATTTCAATTTTAAGCTATGCACTTTTCATTCACGATTTTTCTTTTTTAAAAATGCAGAAAGCTCCAGTCAACTCATGTATTTTTTACGTTAAAACGCAAAAAAGAGCCATTCTCTCGATTCTTCGAGAGAACAGCTCCATAGTATTGGCTTTATAAATATCAGATAGAAATGGTGTTACACACGTCGATCAGCACCGGGTCAAGCGTCTTAGTCATTTCAAGAGCTTCATCCACAGGGTAATCCACCAGCTTTTCGCCCTTCATGCCGACGATGCGGTTATACTTGCCCTGCTCCAGCAGGCACACGGCATGGTAGCCCATTGCAGAAGCGTTCACACGGTCACGCAGAGTGGGAGAACCACCGCGCTGGACATGGCCCAGAATGGTGGCGCGGGAGTCGATGCCGGTGCGTGCCTGAATCTCGTTTGCGATTTCCTGTGCATGGCCGACACCCTCGGCAACAATAATAATGAAGTGACGCTTGCCGGTCTTCTGAGTCTCAGCGATCTTATCCAGAATATCACGCTGCATGTCAAATTCCTTCTCCGGCAGTAGAACAGCCATAGCGCCGGAAGCAATTGCAACATTCAGAGCAATATAACCGGCGTTGCGGCCCATGACCTCGACCACACTGCAGCGGTCGTGACTCTGGGTGGTATCGCGCAGCTTGTCGATCATCTCCAGCGCGGTATTCATGGCGGTATCGTAGCCAATGGTGTAATCGGTGCAGGAAATATCGTTGTCAATAGTGCCGGGCAGACCGATCATCGGAATGCCGCGGTGGGCCAGCTCACGAGCGCCGCGGTAAGAACCGTCGCCGCCAATGACCACCAGCGCATCAATGCCCAGTTCGCGGCACTTCTCTGCACCCTTGTCCTGACCTTCCTTGGTCTTGAATTCCAGACAGCGGGCGGTATACAGAATGGTACCGCCTGCAGAGATGATGTTCGACACACTGCGCAGGTTCATTTCAAAGCATTCGCCGTTCAGCAGGCCATTGTAGCCACGCTGAATGCCGATCATGCGGTAACCCTTATGCAGGCCGGTACGGACTACGGCGCGCACGGCAGCGTTCATGCCAGGAGCATCACCACCGCTCGTCAATACGCCAATCGTTTTGATCTGCTTTTCCATACGAGAGTTTCCCTCCAATTTGTTTCTTCATTTACCCAATGGTATCACAGCGTTCTCCGTTTTAACGCTGTCCAAAGCACTTCATTTGCCTTGAATCATTATAACACAAACGCCTTATTTTGGAAACAGCCATCCCGCCGGATTTGCGTTAAGATTCGTGCACGGAAATGTCATTTTGTTGCAATGTTGTCCGTTCCGACCAGCCTTTCCAGCTCTTTGAACAGCAGCGGATGGCCGGATGCGTACAGATGGCGCGGCACACGCAGATACTGCTTGGTATCGGTCAGATACAGGAGCACCGGCATGTCCCCATCAAAAATGCCAAGCAGATTGACCACCTTTGCATATTCCCTGCTGCTGCGGGAAGGCACACGGATATACAGCTTCTTTGCTGCCGTTTTCATCGGGTCCGGCCTGCCGTTATCCAGTCGGGCCGGATCGTAATTTTCGATCGGGACGATGCTCTCTGCCAGCAGCTTGGAAGCTTCATCCTCCCGTACCGACAGTCTGCCATCGATCACGACGACTGCATTTTCGTGCAGTGAATCCCGGAAAGCATCCAGCACCTTTGGGAATACGATCACTTCCATGGTGCCGGTCAGATCTTCTACGCTGGTAAAAGCCATCATGCTGTTGGACTTTGTGGTCATCATGCGGCTTTTTACCACCGCGCACACAATGCGCACTTTTTCTCCATCCCTCACATGGGCATCTTCCCCTGTAAGATCCTTGATGGTGTGGGATGCAATGCGTGCCGATTGTTCCCGGTAAGCATCCAGCGGATGACCGGACAGATACAGACCGCTGACTTCCTTTTCCTGCTGGAGCAGTTCCTTATGGCTGTATTCCGGCAGCTGCTTTATTTCATAGTTATCCTCGGAAGCACCGCTCTGTGCTTCCCCGCTCATCACCGAGAACAGATCCAGCTGTCCATCCAGATTGCGCCGAGAGTCGGTCTCAATGCTCTTCAGAATGCCCTCTACGGCCTCCACATGGCTGTGGCGGTTGTTGCCCAGATGATCGAATGCGCCGGCCTTGATGAGGCACTCCACTGCCCGGCGGTTCAGTTCATTGCCATGCATCCGCTTGCAGAAATCGTACAGGCTGGTGTAAGGCTTATTCTGCCGCCCCTTCACCACATTCTCGATCAGGTTGCGGCCCACATTTTTGACCGCATTCAGGCCAAAGCGGATCTGACCGCTTCCATCCGCCGTAAAGCCGCCGTTGGAAACATTCACATCCGGCGGCAGCACCTTGATGCCAAGGCGGGCACACTCGCCGGAATATTCAATGACCTTATCCGTGTTATCCAGCACACTGGTCAGCAAAGCCGCCATGAACTCACTGGGATAATGGCACTTGAGGTAGGCCGTCTGGAATGCCACATAGGCATAGCAGGCCGCATGGCTCTTATTGAACGCATATGAAGCGAAACTGGACATTTCATCGTAGATCTCATTGGCCACTTTCTCAGAGATGCCGTTTGCCACACAGCCGGGGCATTCGTTGCCGGGATCGGTGCAGCCGTACACAAAGTGCTCTCGCTCGGCCTCCATGACGGCATGTTTCTTTTTGCTCATGGCACGGCGGACATTGTCTGCCTGACCAAAAGAGAAACCTGCCAGCTCCCGGAAGATCTGCATGACCTGCTCCTGATAGACGATGCAGCCATTGGTCACATCCAGAATGTGGGCCAGCTGTGGGGTCTTATAGCTGATTTTGTCCGGCTCGTGGCGGTTGCGCAAGTAGGTGGGGATCGAATCCATGGGGCCGGGACGGTACAGGCTGATCAGAGCGATAATGTCTTCTAGGTTCTGCGGCTGCAGGCCCACAAGCACCTGCTTCATGCCGGAAGATTCCAGCTGGAACACACCCTCGGTGTCTCCCTGCCCCAGCATCCTGTAGGTGTCCGGGTCGTCGTAATCCAGCTTCTGGATGGAGAACTCCGGGTGGTGCTTCTGCACAGCAGTTTCCGCGTCATGAATGACGGTCAGCGTGCGCAGGCCCAGAAAGTCCATCTTCAAAAGGCCAAGTTCTTCGATCTCGGTCATGTTGAACTGGGTCACAGGCAGGCCGTCGTTGGTGGCCAGCGGCAGATAGTAGTCCGTAGGCTCCGGGGTAATGACGACACCCGCCGCATGGGTGGAAGCATGGCGGGGCATGCCCTCCACCTTCAAGGCCGTGTCGATCAGCTCTGTGACCTGCGGGTCGGTATCGTACATCCGCTTAAGTTCCGGCGATACCTCCAACGCACGCTTCAGCGTCATTTTCAGCTCCATGGGCACCTGCTTTGCCACAACATCTACCTGCTGATACGGAATGCCCATCACGCGGCCCACATCGCGGATGGCGTTGCGGGCGGCCATGGTGCCAAAGGTGACGATCTGAGCCACATGGTCGGCACCATATTTCCGGTTGACGTAATCGATCACTTCCTGACGGCGCTCGTAGCAGAAGTCCACATCAAAATCTGGCATACTGACGCGCTCCGGGTTCAGGAAGCGCTCAAAGATCAGGTTATAACGGATGGGGTCGATATCCGTGATGCCCACGCTGTAAGCCGCAATGCTGCCTGCGCCGGAGCCACGGCCCGGGCCTACCGGGATACCCTGACTCTTGGCGTAGTTCACGTAGTCCCACACGATAAGATAGTAGTTCGTGTAGCCCATCTTTTTGACCACGCCGATCTCGTATTCCAGACGGTCTTTGTTGGCCTGCGGAACATTGGGGCCGTAGCGGCGCTCCAGACCTTCCCAGCAGAGCTTTTCAAAAAACGCCTGATTATCCATACCGTTCGGCGCTTTGTAATATGGAATTTTAGTATGTCCAAAATCAAAATCAAAGTTACACTGTTCGGCAATTTTGGCGGTATTCTCGCAGGCTTCCGGCACCATGGAGAACAGCTCGTACATTTCGTCTGTCGTTTTGACATAGAACTCGTCGGTCTGGAACTCCATTTTATCCGCATCCTGAATGGTCTTGCCGGTCTGGATGCAGAGCAGGATGCCCTGCATTTTGGCATCCTCCTTGCGCAGATAGTGGGAGTCGTTGGTGGCCGCCATCGGGATGCCGGTCTCCCGCGCCAGTTTGATGAGCTGGGGCAGGACGATCGTATCCTCTTCGAGGCCGTGGTCCTGCAGTTCGATGTAGTAATTGCCCTTGCCGAACAGCTCCTGATACCACAGGGCCGTGGACTTTGCCCTCTCGTAGTCTCCCGCCAGAATGGCTTGCGGGATCTCGCCTGCGAGGCAGGCAGACAGGCAGATAAGCCCCTCATGATACTGCTCGAGAAGCTGCTTGTCTACACGAGGCTTGGAATAAAAGCCCTCCACGAAGGCAGCGGACACCATCTTGATGAGGTTCTTATAGCCGGTCTCATTCTTGCAGAGCAGGATAAGATGGTTGTTGCCGTCGATTTTGTTGACTTTATCGAAGCGGGTGCGGGTGGCCACATAGACCTCACAGCCTATGATGGGCCTGATGCCTGCCTTTTTTGCGGCCTTATAGAACTGGACACAGCCGTACATGACGCCGTGGTCCGTGATGGCGATGGCATTCTGGCCGCACTCCTTGACGCGGTCCATGAGCTGGTCGATACGGCAGGCACCGTCCAGCAGGCTGTATTCGGTATGGAGGTGGAGATGAACGAAGTCTCTCCCCTGACGGTTCCCTTCAGTCACATCGCTCATGCTCCTGCCTCCTTTATTTCAGTGTGTTCTTCGAGCCGCTGACGCAGGGCGTCGGCCAGCGCTTCCAGCTTTTTCATCCGGTGAGAAAGGCCCGATTTGCTCATGGGCGGGTCAAAGCATCCGCAGAGCGCCGTCAGCGATAAATCAGGATATTCCA
>OGPH01001172.1_pt1 | contig 21448 bp, 16 predicted proteins | sample 1552891 | NCBI WGS metagenome assembly OGPH01 (sample SAMEA2580272, study PRJEB22360) | human gut metagenome | biome: human gut; feature: human-associated habitat; material: faeces | place: Denmark | collected 2008/2010 | reverse complement strand
GTGGGGGCCACGATGGTCGTGACGGGATAGCCGGCGGCGTCCGCAAGCCGCGCCTGCAGGCGCGGAGATAGATACAGAGTATTCAAGTTCGGATAGGCGTCCATGAAAAAGCCCTCCTGAGGCGATGAACCATGATTTTTTATTTTAATCGCTTCCGGCTGCTTCGTCAATGCAGGATTCTCTTGACAAGGGTTTCCCGGACAGGTAGAATTTATTTGTTATGCAGTCACAGACGAACGGTGCGCACACAGCCGGAGGGACAGGCGTATGCTATTTGGGTTTTTGAAGCAAAAGCGGCAGGAAAAGGCCGACGATCAGCAGCATTGGCGCGAGCGCTGGCAGTCGCTGGTGCCGGAGGAGAACCGGAGCGTCCCCGTCACCGTAGACGGGCAGACGCGCATTGCCTACATCCAGATTAACCAGTTCGTCGTCATGCTGCAGGACGGGCTTCTGATGAAAGCGCATTTTTTCGATGTCTGCGAGTTTTTCCAAAAGGCGGGCTATCATGTCGTCTGGCTTATGCGCTGCGTGCAGGATGTGGAGGGCGGCTATCTGAAGCTGGTCAAAATGGAGGACGGCGGGGCCCGCTGCCGCTGGAAATGGCGCAAGCCGACGACGAACTTCGGCCGCTGGACGTCGGATAACTACAATGTCAGCATTCTTATCCAGCACCGGCAGGTGCCGCCGGAGATCACCGATCTCAAAACCTGCAAAACGCGCGTTTTACAGCGCGTCACTTGGGCAGAAAGCGACGATAACACGCAGATGGTTCCCGGGCGGACAGAATTTCTGACCGTCGGGAAGCCCGCCACGCCCGAGGAGCTGCTGCACTGGCTGACCGGCACAACGCTGGCAAATCTGTAAAGAAAGAAAAGGAGCGCCTATGTCTATCACGCTCGAACAGGTCAAGAAAAGCGAAGAGATCACAAGCTATATCCGCAAGGCGGACGAATCGCTGTCCGCGCTGGGCTTTACGGAGCACAGCTTCGCCCATGTGGGGCTTGTCTCGGCGCAGGCCAGCGCCATTTTGAAGACGCTGGGCTATGACGACCGCACCTGCGAACTGGCTGCGATCGCGGGCTGGCTGCACGACATCGGAAACGTCGTCAACCGCATCGACCACGCGCAGTCCGGCGCGGTTATGGCTTTCCGTATCCTCGACAAGATGGGCGCAAGTCCCGAGGAGACGGCCACCATCATCACCGCTATCGGCAACCACGACGAAAAGACAGCTTTCCCGGTCAACCCCGTGGCAGCGGCGCTCATTCTGGCGGATAAAATGGACGTGCGCGCGAACCGTGTGCGTGAAAAGGCCCGCGCGGCGTTTGATATTCACGACCGCGTGAATTACTCCGTCAAAAAGCACGAGGTCACGCTGACAGAAAAGGAGATCTGTCTGACGCTCGCCATCGACACGGAGGTATGCGCGGTGATCGAGTATTTTGAAATTTTCATGGACCGCATGCTCCTGTGCCGCCGCGCGGCAGAGAAGCTGGGCCTGCATTTCGCGCTCGTCATCAACGGCCAGCGCATGGCATAAAAAATTTTTCCGACTCCGGGAACCTTTCCCGGGGTCCGTTCGTCTTAAAAAATGGCGGAGACTCCGCCCCAATATACAAACAGGGAGAATCAAACATCATGGAAACTCTGGAAAAGCTGCGCAATGGGATCGACCAGCTGCCGAAATGGCTGCTGCTCGTGCTTGTGATTTTTGTTGACGGTCTGGTGGGCGGACTGTACCGCGCCGCCGGGAAAACCACGGAAGCCAAGGTCATCGGCTGGATCATGGTGGCAGCCTATGTGCTGTCGATTCTGTCCTTTGTCGAGCTGCCCGCGGTGCTTGCCACTGTCTCGCGCATCGTTACCGTCGTATGCCTGGTCGCCGATATCATCACCGTCATCACCAGCGGCAAAATCACATTCTTTGCCGACTGAGAAAAGAAGGAAATAAGAAAATGTTAGGAGTCCCGTCATGAAGCTGTTTACTATCATCCTCTTCGCCATCACCTACATTCTGATGATCGCGCTGCCAAAAAAGCGGCCCTATGTCGCGCTCATCTCCGCCGTCATCTTCGTTGTCTCCGGTGCGATGCCGCTGTCCTCTGTCTTTACCGCCATCGACTGGAACGTTCTTCTGATGCTCGCCGGTACGATGGGCACGGTCGCGCTGTTTATTGAGTCCAAAATGCCGGAGCGCATGGCCGATCTTCTGTTGCAGAAGACGCCCAACGTCATGTGGGTCGCGGTCGCGCTGTCCGTGTTCGCAGGCGTCGTGTCGGCGTTCGTCGATAACGTTGCAACTGTCCTGATGATTGCACCGGTCGCGCTGGCCATCGCGAAAAAGCTGAACCTGTCCCCGGTTGCACTGCTCATTTGCATCGCCGTTTCGTCCAATCTGCAGGGCGCGGCGACGCTCGTCGGCGATACGACGTCCATCATGCTGGGCGGTTACGCCAACATGGACTTTTTGGACTTCATCTTTATGGACGGCAAATGCTCCATCTTCTTTGCCGTTGAGTTGGGCGCGCTCGTGACCGTCCCCGTCATCATGTTCATCTTCCGCAAGGAAAAGGGCAAGGTCACGGTCGGCGCGCCGACCGTTGTGGAGGATCTGTTCCCGACGTATCTGCTGGTCGGCACGGTCGTGCTGCTGATCGCGGCGTCCTTCATCCCCGGCCGTCCTGCCGTTACAAATGGCCTGATCTGCATGACGCTGTTCCTCATCGGCCTCGTCCGCTCCATCCTCCAGAAAAAGCACTTCGGCCCCATCAAGTATGCGCTGGGCGAAATTGACTTTGAAACGCTCCTGCTTCTCATGAGCCTGTTCGTCGTCATCGGCACGCTGACCGAAACGGGCGTCATTGAGGACATCAGCGCCCTGTTTGTGAAACTCGGCGGAAACAGCCTCTTCGGCATGTACTCCATCATCGTCTGGGGCTCTGTTATCATCTCGGCCTTCATTGACAACATTCCGTATGTTGCAACGATGCTCCCGGTCGTGCAGGGGATTGCGGCTATGATGGGCTGCGATGCGCATGTTCTGTACTTCGGCCTGCTCGTCGGCGCGACGCTCGGCGGCAATCTGACGCCCATCGGCGCTTCGGCCAATATCGCGGCCATCGGCATTTTGCAGAAGGAGGGCTATGAGGTCAAGGCCTCCGACTTCCTCAAGATCGGCGTCCCGTTTACGCTCCTCGCCGTCCTGACCGGCTATCTCTACTGCTGGTTCGTCTGGGCATAAGCGCATATTTCTGAATCTACAGCGAACCCCCTCCGACTGCAAATCGGAGGGGGTTCGTTTTCTGAAACCGTATGAGATAAATGGTGAAAAACGCTGCACATAGACAAATGCTGTCTATGTGATTTGCTACACTGGACTTATAATCCAGAATCATCAAAATTCAGGAAGCGGAATGCAGGAACGTCCAGTGCCTGCGCGATAGCAAACAGCGTGTCAAGCGAGACGGCTTTTTTGATATTCGGCGCTTCTACATGGCCGACAAAGGCAGGGGAGCGGTCGATGCGCTCGGCAAGTTCCTCCTGTGTCAGACCGCGCAGCTTCCGGTAATATGCGATTTTCAGACCAAGCTGTAAGTATTCCTGTTCAAATTCCTGTCGCATGGGCTTCACCTCGATACTATGTTACCCAACAGAGACAAGGATTGACATGATTTACAAGATATAATATACTATTTAACAGATAGTAAATTGTGCTTTTAAGCGCATAGAAAGGACTCGGGATGGAAGAATTCAGCGAACTTAAATCCGCAAGACTGCTTTCAATCTACGCACGGCTCTTAAACGGCCGGGTGCTGAAAAAGACAGATCTGGCGCAGGAATTCGGCGTCACGGCACGCAGCATCCAGCGCGATCTGGAGTCGCTGCGCTCGTTCCTCTCCAACGAAATGCTGCCGCAGGACGTGGTCTATGACCGCGCGGCGGGCGTCGCTGAACCAGCATCGGCTGAAACTCTACGAGCAGCAGCTTTCTCTGATGCTCGACACGCGGCTCTACTATCAGCTTGACAGCGCATGGGTCGCGGTCGAACGCGCTGACCAGATTATCGGTGAGATGGAGGCGGTCACGCGGAGGAACGCATTTAAATATCTGGCTGCAGTATCCGGAGAGATTGCTGTCCATGCAAACGCAATCGCTGTGACCGCCCAACAGATGGGGCGGCAGGCGGCAGAAACGAACGCGCCGCTGCAGCGCGCCGCTGACGCAAGCGAACGGACACAGCGGCTGTTGACGGCGGCCGAGGAAAAACAGAAGATGCTTGAACAACTGTTGGAGGAATTAAAATGAACGAATATGAACTTGGCTTGACACAAAGCGCGGCGGAAAATGAACAGGAAACATTTGAAACGCTGATGACTGCCGCACGGGAGATCGCCCAGTCGCAGGAGCAGGACTTTCAGGCACTCAAGGATCGTCCGTGGTACAAGAGTCTTTTAAAGACACTGACCTTTTTCAATAGCAGCGAACAGAAAAACTGCTGGCAAAAGACATTTCCAGTCTCTCTAAGCTGAATGAGATTACATGGCGGGCGTTGTATCTGCTGAGCAAGAGCAGCGCGAATATGGCAGCGCAGATCGAGCAGAACGCAGCGAACATCGAACAGCTTCTGCGGCAGCAGGGCGTACTGTTCGACAGCGTAAAGCGAATCGTGGAGCAGGTTATAAACGCGCAGTCCAGAAGCAGACGGAAAAGCAGTCTGCAATCGCTGACGGAGCAAAACCGCAATTTGTTTGCGGGCACGCTCTACACGCTCTCCAAACAAATGCCGGAACAGCCGGAGTTTGCGCGGCAGTATCTAAGCAGGCTGCTGCCGGTTTTGAACATTCATGCGCCCGAGGATGACATTGCGCCGGAGGAACTGGAGACGCTGAGCAGGGAGGATGCGGAACTTCTGTATCAGCTGCTTGCGGAATATCAGCTGCTCACGGGCGGAGTGCCGGTCGATGAACTGGACATGGCCGAAACACTGCCTGTCAGTCCCAGACGGCGAAAGGAAATCTGGAAGAAAGCGCAGGAACTCGCTGGGGAATTTGGCCCAGACTTCTTCATTGCCTATTTCCAGCCGGACGTGCCGGCCGATCAAATCGGTGCAGATGAGATCGAACTGACAGCGGATGAAGCAGCGCAAACGCAGGCAGATACCGAACAGCCGGAAGAAGCGGAAGCCGCAGAAGAACCCGAGAAAACAGAAGAGTCGGTCGAGCCCGCTGAACTGGAACCCGTCACGCTGCCGGACACCTGGATTGTCGGCGAGGGGGAGTCTGTGCGCTTCCAAAATAAGATCATCCACCTCTCGTCGCCGATCGTCCGGTGCGAGGGCTCTTTGGAGTTTGTAAACTGCGTAATCCACTACGGCAAAACCGCAGACGCAGACGAGATCAATCTGAATGCCGCCGCAACGCTCCGCATGCGGCAATGTACCGTTATCTGCCACGGTGAGCAGAAGAAAAAGCTGTTTAATATGGGCAACAAACCCAAAACGACGAGTTTATTCCGTGACTGTAAGTTTATCAGATGCAAGAAGTTTCTTGTTGGAGTTGGAGATTTCCGAGGCTGCAAATTTGAGTCATGCGCAGAGTTCTTTTTCACAAGTTGGGAGGATGAAAACTTATTTGAGGCCTGCGTATTCGATGATCCGGGGAATAATTTAGTCTGTTGGTCGTCTCATTATTACGGCATGACAACTGTTACCTTCCGTGCATGCCGATTTAGGCTGACGCAGATGCAAGACGAAACAAAAAGAACCTCCGCCATAATATCCGCAAGGGAGTTGGTTCGTATGGAACGTTGCATTGTCAGAGGGCCGCTGGCGTTTTCAACCGAAGAGAAAGCAAAACTGCAGGATAATCTTTATTCTCCGATCTTTATTAAAGCCTGTACTCAGATTGAAAACTGTGTTTTCCGTGGTGTCCCAAAGGTTCTGGCGCGTGGTAAGCACGTTGTTCGGCGGTCTGTATTTGCGAACTGCATTAACGCAATCAAAGACTCGATAGTGACTTCGGAAAGCATCATACAGGATTGCAGGTTTGATTCCTGTATGGCGGCAATATGCCTTTCAAGCGGCAGACCCGCTGTCCGGAACTGTCAATTTAATACCTGTTACGGCGGTTCGTTGATTAATCTTTCCGACGGTGCAGAGGTTGACCTATGTGAATTCAATGACTGTGAACCTGTAATGGACGGCATAGCCTTAGCTGGCAAAGTCATTTTAAATCGGCCAATGATCACGTTGTCGTTAAGCGACAGATCTAAGAATGATTCCGGAAAAATCTCGGACTGCACGTTCAACGGAGTGCGTACAAAGGCCTACAGGATAATTGGGGCTACCTTTATAACGGGAAAGAAATGTGAATATGCCTACCGAGTTGAGGGCTGCTATTTTGTAAACTGCACGACCGGCCGAAAGGATAAACAGCTTATAGGCACAACCGGAACGTATTTGGGTGCGTTCAAGAAAGAAAAAACAGTCACGGTAATATCCCTTTCCGACTGCAAGGGACTGGATGCAGCTGCACAGCTGAACGAAGCGGATCTGGCCTGCAGCAAGCCAAAGCCGTATGGCCGCATGATAAAAACGCGCGAAGGCGGTGAGCGGATCGGCTGCCGAGAAGAAGATCTCCCGGCAATCAATCCCGGCGCTTTGCGCATCGAGCCGCAGATGTAACGGGTGCTGTAAACGGAACCTCCGGTTTTTGCCGGGGGTTCCGTCAGACTGCCAAAAAACTTATTGCCTGCTTCGAGCCGCAATGCTTTCAGTTGGGTTATAGGGGCAGACGGATCTGTCTGCCCGCAGAAAGCAGTAGTGTTTTATTTGAAAGTATCAGAGAAATTAAATTGGCTTTTAAAGATAAGCGCCCCTGTCCAGCTGGAGCCCAGCCGGACAGGGGCGCTTATTTATCCGATTACTTTTTCAGTTTGTTGTCTACAACGTCCTTGAGAACAGCGGTGAACGCATCGAGCGTCATGGCGCCGAGGTCGCCGTCCGCGCGGTGGCGCGGGGAGACGGTACCGTTCTCCATATCGCGGTCGCCTACCACCAGCATGAAGGGGATCTTCTCCAGCGTGGCCTCGCGGATCTTCTTGCCTACCTTCTCGTTGCGGCTGTCCACCTCCACGCGGAAGCCCTGCTTGCGCAACTCCCTGGCGGCCTCGGCGCAGTAGTCGGCGGCACGGTCGGTGATGGGCAGGAAGCGCACCTGCTCGGGCATCATCCATGTGGGCAGTGCACCGGCGTACTCCTCGATCAGATAGGCCAGCGTACGCTCGTAGCAGCCCAGAGAGGTGCGGTGGATGATATAGGGCAGGGCCTTGTTGCCGTTCTCGTCGATATAGTACATGCCGAAGCGCTCGGCCAACAGCATATCGATCTGGATGGTGACAAGGGTGTCCTCTTTACCGTACACGTTCTTGTACTGGATATCCAGCTTGGGACCGTAGAAAGCGGCCTCGTCGATGCCGATGGTGTACTCCACGTCCAGATCCTTCAGGATACGCTCCATGGCGGACTGGGCATGCTCCCACTGCTCGGCGGTGCCCTCATACTTGTTGTTGGGGTTGGCGGGATCCCACTGGGAGAAACGGAACGTGCACTTATCCAGCAGGCCCACGGTGCCCAGACAATACTTGGCCAGATCCAGACACTGCTTGAACTCCTCCTCCAGCTGGTCGGGACGCAGCACAAGATGGCCCTCGGAGATGGTGAACTGGCGGACGCGGATCAGGCCGTGCATCTCACCGGAGTCCTCATTGCGGAACAGGGTGGACGTCTCGCCCAGACGCATGGGCAGATCGCGGTAGCTGCGGCCCCGGTTCAGATACACCTGATACTGGAACGGGCAGGTCATGGGACGCAGGGCGAAGCACTCCTTCGTCTCGTCCATGGGATCGCCCAGAATAAACATGCCGTCCAGATAGTGATCCCAGTGGCCGGAGATCTTATAAAGCTCCCGCTTGGCCATCAGCGGGGTCTTGGTCAGCAGATAGCCGCGCTCCTGTTCGGTGTCCTCCACCCAGCGCTGCAGCAGCTGAATGACGCGGGCGCCCTTGGGCAGCAGGATGGGCAGGCCCTGACCGATGCAGTCCACGGTGGTGAAATACTCCAGCTCGCGGCCCAGCTTGTTGTGGTCGCGCTTCACGGCTTCCTCGCGCTGCTTCAGGTACTCGTCCAGTTCGTCCTTCTTGGGGAAGGCCACGCCGTAGATACGCTGTAACTGCTTGCGGTTGGAGTCGCCCCGCCAGTAGGCGGCATTGCAGGCGGTCAGCTTGATGCCGTTGCCCTTGATGCGGCCGGTGGAATCCACGTGGGGACCGGCGCACAGGTCGACGAACTCGCCCTGACGGTAGAAGGAGATGTGAGCGTCGGCAGGCAGGTCGTTGATGAGCTCCACCTTGTAGGGCTCTTCCTTCTCCTCCATGAACTTCAGGGCTTCCTCACGGGGCAGCTCGAAGCGCTCCAGCTTCAGCTTTTCCTTGCAGATCTTCCGCATTTCGGCCTCGATCTCCTCCAGATCGCCGGGGGTGAAGGCAAAGGGCGCGTCCAGATCGTAGTAAAAGCCGTTGTCAATGCTGGGGCCGATGGCCAGCTTCACCTCGGGGTGCAGGCGCTTCACGGCCTGGGCCAGAATGTGGGAGCAGGTATGCCAATAGGTCTTGCGGTAGGCTTCATTTTCAAAGGTGTAGATGTTTTCTTCGCTCATGGTGATATCCTCCTTGTGATTGGGGCGGGATAAAAAAATCCCCACCCCTGATGTGTTCAGGGGTGAGGTAATACAGTCATTACTCCACGGTTCCACCCTGCTTACGGCCTTACAGCCGTCGCTTTCGGCTCCTTTAACGGGAAGCGCCCGTCCTGCTCCTCGCAGGCGGCTCGGGAGTGGTACAGGCCGCGCCGTGGGCAGGATGCTTTCAGCCGGGACATCCCTCTCTTTGGCCGTTGGTGGACAGCTTCTTCTCCGTCATCGCTTTTGATTACCGTATTATAGCGCCGTTTTTTGCCCTTGTCAACGGGGAAACGCAGGGTTTTTACACAATTTCCTCCGCCGTATCCACAATCACCGCCGCGCCGGTCTCTGCCAGCGCCCGGCGGCCCCGGAAGCCCCAGCTGACGGCGATCAGGGGCAGTCCGGCATTGCGGGCGGTCTGCACGTCCACCTCGCTGTCGCCCACGTAGACGGCGGTATCCTTATCCGCGCCCAGCGCCGCCAGCGCGTGGAGCACCATGTCCGGGGCGGGCTTGCGGGGCGTGGCCGGGCTTTCGCCGAAGGTGGGCACGCCGGGGAAGAATTGCTCCGCCAGCTCACAGGCCGCGCCGTGGGGCTTGTTGGACACGATGGCCACCTTACACCCCGCCTGCCGCAGCCGCTCCAGCAACTCCGGCACGCCGGGATAGGGCCGGGTCAGCACGCAGGTATGGGCCTGATACCATGCCTTATAGTCCCGCATAATGGCGGCAAACTCCGGCGTGTCCTCCCCCTGAGGCAGCGCGGACGCCATCAGCTTCACCGCGCCGTTGCCCAGTCCTCGCCGCACCTCCTCGCGGGTGCGCCGGGGATAGCCGTACTGCTCCAGCGTATGGTTGACGGCGGCGGTCAGGTCGTCCAGCGTGTCCAGCAACGTGCCGTCCATATCAAACAGGTAGGTCTTATATGTCATAGGTCGTCTCCTCCCGAATCAGCTTTCGCCCGATGATATCACAAGCGGCGGCGGATTGCAAGTGCAAAAAACCGGCCCACAAAACGTGAGCCGGTTTTGTTTTATGGGGTCAGGAAGCGTGGGTCACGCTTTCTTGCCGCCTTTGAAGAACGCGCCGATGACTTCGATCACCAGGAAGACGATCAGGTAGTACACCACGTTCATCCGGTGGGAGTAGATGGCGGCGAACACCATGAACAGAGAGCACAGGATGGCCAGAACGGGCAGCACATTACCTTGGAAGCCAGTCATATCCTTGCGCTTCAGCAGGGCGATGTAGATGGGGATATAGATGGCGTACAGGGTGATGATGGGCAGCTCGGAGGAGTCGAACTTGAAGGGGCCGAAGCCTTCCATGATGGCGCCGCCATAGAAGTACAGCAGCCACAGGGAGCTGACCAGCAGGCCGAACACGGCGGAGTTGTTGGCCATGTTGGTGGTGGGGTCGACGTTCTTGAATATCTTCAGCTTGGGGCTGTCGCTCTCGGTAGCCAGATCGAACATGCCGCGGGTAACGGCCATGGTCAGGCCGTTGCAGGTGCCCCAGCAGGAGATGACCACGAACACGAAGATGGCAGCGCCGCCCACCTGACCGAAGATGTTCTGGAAGGCGATCTTGGCGCCGGCCTCGCCGCCGGCCATCATGACCTCGGACTCCACAGCGCCGGCCAGACCCACGTAATAGATCACGTACACGATGGCGACGACCAAGGTGCCGATCAGCAGAGCGCGGGGCATATTCTTCTTGGAATCCTTCAGCTCGGTGCCGATGGAGGTAGCGCAGATCCAGCCCTCAAAGGCGAAGGCCAGAGACACGATAGCGCCGAACAGGCCCTCGGTAAAGGGCATCTCGGTGACAACGTTGGAGAAGTTGAACTCGGTCATGCCGTTGGCCAGACCCACGATGGTGCCCACAACAGCCATCAGCAGCAGGGGGATCAGCTTGATGATGGTGGTAGCGATGGCGAACTTACCGGCCAGCTTGGGAGCCAGCGCGTTCATGGTATAGGTGACGACCATGAATACACCGGCCAGCATCATGGTGCGGCCGCCCACCACGGCGTCCTCCCAGCCCATCAGCACGCCGAAGTAACGGGCGGGCAGCCAGCTCAGCACGGACACCAGAGAGGGATAGTAGATGACCGCCATGAACCAGCCCACATAGTAGCCGTAGGTCTTGCCGCAGGATGCGGCGGCGTAGCCCACCAGACCTTCCACGCCCTCGTGGCTCTGGGCCACGGCGCCGAAGGTGCAGGCGCTGATGATCATGACGACGCCCATGATAATGAACGCCAGAATACCGACGGTCAGGTTGCCGCCGGTCTTGGTCAGAACGGCCTCGGCCTTGAAGAACACGCCGGAACCGATGACGGTGCCCACCACCAGAGCGATGGCTACGGGCAAGGTATACCGTTTTTCCATAGTAATTTCCTTTCTCACTTTCCTAAATCGCGGACAGTTTGTCATTCTTTTAACGATCCACATGTGTGAGTATACTATGACTTTTGGGCGGTTGCAAGCACTATTTTCGCAGGAGAGAGAGAAATTCACCGAATGATTTTGTGTAGTTTCCACATATCCAAAATTCGGAATATTTTTCGTATGGATAGAATTATCCCACGCCGCACATTACGACTGTTAAAAATCTACCAATTTCGACTGCAAAAAGTTTCTTTATAAGAAAATAAGAGGGCGTTCAAAAAGGAACGTCCTCTTATCCTTATGCGGTTTGTTTTCGGCCGCTCTGCCAGTTTTCCAGCACCACGCAGGCCACGATAAGCGCCGCTCCCGCCAGTCCTATCGCCGACAGCTTCTCCCCCCCAGCAGCAGGTAGGAGCATGCCGCTGTCAGGATGGGCTGGGTGCATTGCAGCAGCGACACGGTGTAGGAGGACAGCCGGGTCAGGGCCGTATTTTGCAGCACGTAGGACAGGCACGTACACAGCAGCGCCAGATACGCCACCACCAGCCAGCCGGTGACGGTCCCCTGCGGCAGCACCGCCACATCGTCGAAGATCAGCGCCGCCGCGCCGGAAAACCGGATGCCCAGACACCACAGCACCGTGATGCTCTCGAACCCGATCTTGGACAGAGGGTTGCCGAAGCCGTACAGCACGCTCTGCAGCAGGATCAGCAGGGCGTAGGGCAGCGTACCGCCCTGTTTCTTACACATTGAAGCGGAAGTAGATCATGTCGCCGTCCTTGACCACGTACTCCTTACCCTCGGAGCGCAGCAGGCCCTTTTCCTTGGCGGCGGCCACGCTGCCGCCGCAGGCCATCATCTCGTCAAAGTTGATGGTCTCCGCCCGGATGAAGCCCCGCTCGATATCGCTGTGGATCTTACCGGCAGCCTGGGGAGCCTTGGTGCCCTTGCGGATGGTCCAGGCACGGCACTCGTCCTTGCCGTAGGTCAGGAAGGAGATCAGGCCCAGCAGGTCATAGCTGCACTGGATCAGCCGGTCAAGGCCGGACTTCTCGATGCCCAGATCCTCCAGGAACATGGCCCGCTCCTCGGGATCGTCCAGCTCGGCGATGTCCTGCTCCAGCTTGGCACAGATGGGCAGCACCTGCGCGCCCTCCTTGGCGGCCAGATCGCGGACAAGGCCGAAATACCTGTTGTCCTCATAGTGGGCGAAGCCCTCCTCGTCCATGTTGGCGGCGTAGATAATGGGCTTCAGGCTCAGCAGGTCGGCTGTCTCCACGATGGCCCGGTCATCGCCGCAGTCAAAGGTGCGGGCGGACTTTCCGGCATTGAGGTGCTCGGCCAGCGCCTTGAATACCTCCGCCTCATGGAGGAACTTCTTGTCGCCCTTGGCGGCCTTGGTGGCCTTCTCCACGCGGCGGTTCACCATTTCCAGGTCGGCCATGATGAGCTCCAGATCGATGGTCTCGATATCGCCCAGCGGGTCTACCGGCACGTTCTGGCTGGCGTCGGCCACCACATGCATGATGTTCTCGTCGTCAAAGCAGCGCACCACGTGAACGATGGCGTCGGTGCGGCGGATGTTCTCCAGGAACTTATTGCCCAGACCAGCGCCCTGAGACGCGCCCTTCACCAGACCAGCGATGTCCACAAATTCGATGACAGCGGGGGTCTTTTTGTCCGGCTCGTACATCTCGGCCAGCTTGTCCAGCCGCGGATCGGGTACGGCCACCACGCCCACGTTGGGCTCGATGGTGCAGAAGGGATAGTTGGCGCTCTCCGCCCCGGCGTTGGTGATGGCGTTGAACAATGTGCTCTTGCCCACGTTGGGCAGACCGACAATACCTAATTTCATATATGTACATCTCCTTATTCAAGTGCGTGATATTCTAACATATTATTATACCAGATACCCCGCCGGGGCTCAAGCGTTTTTCCGCATTTTTCCCTCCGTGGGCATATTTTCTCCGCTCCGGTGCATAGGCTTGTCTGAAACGCCATTCCGTTTTTCTTAACAAATTCTTAACGCAAAATTGTCGAAAAATGTGGTATGGTATGTTTCAATAAAAATTTTCTTACATCACCCGATGGAGGGATCTCGTACCTATGAAAACCTATCGCGCCGGTATCGACATTGGCTCCACCACCGTTAAGCTGGTGGTTCTGGACGAAAACGACAACATCATCTACGGCGACTATCGCCGCCATCAGGCTCACACCCAGCAGACGCTGGCGGCTCTGCTGCGTGAGGCTCGCGAAGCGCTGGGTGACTGCGCCCTGACGCCCGCCATCACCGGCTCCGGCTCCATCAATCTGGGCCGGGCGCTGGACATTCCCTTTGTGCAGGAGGTGGTGGCGGTGGCTTCGGCGCTGGAAAAGCGCTATCCCCAGACGGACGTGGCCATCGAGCTGGGCGGCGAGGACGCCAAGATCATCTACTTCACCGGCGGTCTGGAGGAGCGGATGAACGGTGTGTGCGCCGGCGGCACCGGCTCCTTCATCGACCAGATGGCCGCCCTGCTGCAAACCGACGCCAAGGGGCTTAACGACGCGGCGGCGGACTACAAGGAGCTGTACACCATCGCCGCCCGGTGCGGCGTGTTCGCCAAAACCGATATTCAGCCCCTCATCAACGAGGGCGCTACCACCGCCGATCTGGCCGCCTCTATCTTTCAGGCGGTGGTGAACCAGACCATCTCCGGCCTTGCCTGCGGCAAGCCCATCCGGGGCTGCGTGGCCTTTCTGGGCGGGCCGCTGCATTTTCTGCCGGAGCTGAAAAAGGCCTTTATCCGTACGTTGAAGCTGACAACCGAAAACATCGTGGATCCCGACGACTCCCACCTGTTCGCCGCCATGGGTGCGGCGCTGGAGACGGAAGCGAACGCGGCGGCGCAGCCCATCGGCGAGCTGATCGACCGGCTGGCACAGGGCGTCACCATGGCGTTCGAGATCAAGCGTTTGCCGCCGCTGTTCGCCGACAGAGTGGAGTATGACGCGTTCTGCGCCCGCCACGCCCACGCGGTGGTGGAAAAGGGCGACATTGCCGACTACCGGGGCGACTGCTTTTTGGGCATCGACGCCGGCTCCACCACCACCAAGCTGGCGCTGACCAGCGCTGACGGCCAATTGCTGTGGTCGTACTACGCCAACAACAGCGGCAGCCCCATCAAGACCGCCATGGCCGCCATGGCGCAGCTGGCAACGCTGCTGCCGCCCACGGCCCGCATCGCCCGCTCCTGCTCCACCGGCTACGGTGAAGCGCTGCTGAAGGCCGCCTTCCATCTGGACGAGGGCGAGGTGGAGACCATCGCCCACACCACGGCAGCGGCGTTTTTCGATCCGCAGGTGGACTGCGTGCTGGACATCGGCGGGCAGGACATGAAGTGCATCCGTCTGAAAAACGGCACGGTGGACAGCGTCATGCTGAACGAGGCCTGCTCCTCCGGCTGCGGCTCATTTCTGGAAAACTTTGCCAATTCCTTAGGCTTTACGGCGGCGCAGTTCGCCGACGAGGCCTTGTTCGCCCGGCATCCGGTGGATCTGGGCACCCGCTGCACCGTGTTCATGAACTCCAACGTGAAGCAGGCCCAGAAGGAGGGCGCTGCGGTGTCGGACATTTCCGCCGGCCTTGCCTACTCCGTCATCAAGAACGCGCTGTTCAAGGTCATCAAGCTGGCCGACGCCCGGGAGCTGGGCCATCACATCGTGGTGCAGGGCGGCACCTTCTACAACAAGGCCGTGCTGCGGGCCTTCGAGCGTATCGCCGGGGCTGAGGCGGTGTGTCCCGATATCTCCGGCCTGATGGGTGCCTTCGGCGCGGCGCTGATCGCCCGTGACCGCTATCACGGCCAGCCCACCGAGACGCTGGACTTTGCCCACATCGCCACCTTGACCTACACCGCCAAGACTGCCCGCTGCGGCGGATGTGAAAATAACTGCCTGCTGACGGTGAATACCTTCTCCGACGGCGGCCGGTACATCTCCGGCAACCGCTGCGAAAAGCGGGTGAAGAACCCCAACGCCGCCCAGCCCGGCGCCAATCTGATGGCCTACAAACGGCAGCGGCTGTTTGACTATCCGGCGCTTGCGGAAAATGAAGCCAAGCGCGGCGTCATCGGCATCCCCCGGGTGCTGAACCTGTACGAAAACTATCCCTATTGGGCCACCTTCTTCCGGCAGCTGGGCTTCCGGGTGGTGGTGTCGCCCTTCTCCACCCGCGCCATCTATGAGATGGGCATGGAGTCCATCCCCTCCGAGTCGGAGTGCTATCCCGCCAAGCTGGCCCACGGCCACGTGGAGTGGCTGGTGCAGCACGGAATCACCACGATTTTCCACCCTTGCGTGTTCTATGAGTATCAGGAGACGAAGGACGCCCAGAACCACTACAACTGCCCCATGGTGGTGTCCTATCCCGAGAACCTGAAAAACAACGTAGAGGCCATCACCACTGGACAGGTGCGGTACATCCGGCCCTTCATCGCCTTTACCAGCGAGAAAACGGCGGAGGATCGGCTGGTGAAGCTGTGCCGGGACGTGTGGAGTATCCCCGCCGCCGAGGTTCGCGCCGCCGCCCGTGCCGCGTGGGCCGAGCAGCGCCGGGCCAAGGATGACATTCGCGCCGAGGGCCGCCGCCGTCTTGCGGAAATGGAGCAAAGCGGCAAGCGGGGCGTAGTGCTGGCGGGACGGCCCTACCACATCGACCCGGAGATCAACCACGGCATTCCGGAGCTGATCGCCTCCTACGGCCTGTACGTATTCACCGAGGACAGCCTGCCGCTGGACACGCCGCCCCAGCGTCCTCTGCGGGTGGTGGATCAGTGGGTGTTCCACTCCCGGCTGTACGCGGCGGCGGAGTTCGTGGGCAGACGGGACGATCTGGAGCTGGTGCAGCTGTTCTCCTTCGGCTGCGGACTGGACGCCGTCACCACCGATCAGGTATGTGAGATCCTGGAGAAGTGCAACAAGCTCTATACCGTGCTGAAGATCGACGAGGTGAACAATCTGGGCGCAGCCCGTATCCGTGTCCGCAGTCTGCTGGCCGCCATGAACATGCGGCGTGAACAAAATATCTGCGCCCGACCCGTGCCGCTGGATTACCACCGCACGGAGTTCACAAAAGAGATGTTCGAGCAGGGCTATACCATTCTGGCGCCCCAGATGTCCCCCATCCATTTTGATGTCATCGAGCCGGTGTTCCGCCGCCACGGCTACCATGTGGAGATTCTGAACAACGCCACCCGGAAAGCGGTGGATGTGGGCTTGCAGTACGTCAACAACGACGCCTGCTATCCCTCTATCCTGTCGGTGGGACAGCTGATGGAGGCGGTGCTGTCAGGCCGGTACGACACCGACAAGCTGGCTCTCATCATGACCCAGACGGGCGGCTGCTGCCGGGCCAGCAACTACGTGGCCTTTATCCGCCGTGCCCTGGACAAGGCGGGACTGAGCCACATTCCCGTCATCTCCCTGAACGCCAACGGCATGGAAAAGAACGAGGGCTTCCGGGTCTCGCCCGCCATGCTGCTGGCTGCTCTGCGGCAGCTGACCTTCGGCGATCTTCTCATGCGGTGCCTGTACCGCACGCGGCCCTACGAGGCCGTCCCCGGCTCTGCCAATGCCCTCCACGCCAAGTGGCGGGATATCGCCATTGCCTACGCCATGGGCGAAAAGACCGGCTATACCTACGGCGGCATCTGCCGGGGCATCGTGGCGGATTTCGACGCCCTGCCCCTGAACGAGAGTCTCCGCAAACCCCGTGTGGGCATCGTGGGGGAGATTCTGGTGAAGTACATGCCCCTTGCCAACAACTACTTAGTCGACCTACTGGAGCAGGAGGGCGCCGAGGCGGTGGTGCCCGATCTCACCGACTTCCTCATCGAGTGCATCTATCAGCAGAGCTACAAGCATGACTACTTGGGCACCGGCTGGACATCCAGCCTGTTGGCCAAGGTGGGCACCGACGGCATCGAAGCCGTCCGCAAGCCCGCGGTGCAAGCTCTGAAGGCCAGCCGCCGCTTCGACCCGCCCACGCCTATGGCGCATATTGCCGACCTTGCCAAGCCCTTCCTGTCGCTGGGCAACCAGTACGGCGAGGGCTGGTTCCTGTGCGGCGAGATGGCGGAGCTGCTGACGGAGGGGGTGCCCAACATCGTGTGCATTCAGCCCTTCGCGTGTCTCCCCAACCACGTGGTGGGTAAGGGCGTCATCAAGGCGCTGAAGGCCGCCTATCCCCAGGCCAACATTGCCGCCGTGGACTACGACCCCGGCGCCAGCGAGGTGAACCAGCTGAACCGCATCAAGCTGATGCTGGCCGTGGCAAAGGAGCACCAGCGGGACAAGGAGGAAGCCCAGGGCCGCGGCGGGGCTGCCGTTCCGGCCCGGGCATAGGGCCCCTCCCCGCGGGGCAGCGCCCCCGGGCCGCACCACCCTTGACAATTTCTTTTGGAGCCCCAACAAGGGCATGAGAGAGGATGTTTCAGCATGGCACAACGGAAAGTCATTTTGAGCGCCGACAGCACCTGCGACCTGGGCGAAGAGCTGAAAGCCCGGTACGACGTGCATTACTACCCCTTCCACATCATCCTGGAGGGCAAGCAGTACCAGGACAACGTGGACATCCATGTACAGGAGATCTACCAAGCCTATTACGACCGGAAGGCGCTGCCCGCCACGGCGGCCATCAACGTGGCGGAGTATGTGGAGTACTTTCGCCCCTGGGTGGACCAGGGCTATGACGTGATCCACTTCTGCCTGGGCGGGGCCCTTTCCAGCGCCCAGAAAAACTGCGCCCTGGCCGCCCGGGAGCTGGACGGCCATGTGTTCCCCATCGACAGCTGCAGCCTTTCCACGGGCATCGGCCTGCAGATCATCGAGGCGGGGAACCGCATCCAGGCGGGGATGTCCGCGGCGGAGATCGCAGAGGCCATGAAGGGGATTGTTCCCCGCTGCCACGCCAGCTTCATCCTGGACACCCTGGAGTTTATGAAGGCCGGGGGCCGGTGCTCCAGTGTGGTGGCCTTTGGGGCCAACCTGCTGTCCCTTAAGCCCTGCATTGAGGTGGACAACGCCGACGGCTCCATGCATGTGGGCAAGAAGTACCGGGGCACCCTGAAAAAGGTGCTGCCCCTCTATGTGCGGGACAAGCTGACCCAGTACGGCAAGGTGAAGCAGGACCACCTGTTCATCACCTACTCCACCATCGACCCCTCCTATGTGGAGCTGGTGCGCCAGGCCGTGGAGGAGGTTATGGAGTTCCGGGAGATCCATGTCACAACGGCCAGCTGCACCATTGCCTGCCACTGCGGCCCCAACACCCTGGGCATCCTGTTCGAGACAGAGTGAGAGCCCAAAAACCGGTAAAAAACGCCGTCCCCCAGGGGGCGGCGCTTTGTTTTGCGGGCAGGCCCCTTTGGTTTGGGCTTCTGGAGGAAAAGCGGGAAGGGCGGCCTCCAGCTTTTGCGTGAAATTGCCGAAATTGCACAACGCTCTGGGGAAAAACGCAAAATCCCATTGACATTTCCCCTTTCTTGCGTAAAATGAAGCTGTTTTTGAATTTTTGCATGCGAGGTGCTTGCGCAGTGACAAAGGACATGACCTCTGGCTCGCCCATGAAGCTGGTGCTGCATTTTGCCATTCCCCTGATGTTTGGCAACCTGTTCCAGCAGTTTTACTCCATGGTGGACACCGTCATCGTGGGGCGGTTTTTGGGCACCAGCGCCCTGGCGGCGGTGGGCTCCACCGGCTCCATCAACTTTTTGATCGTGGGCTTCTGCATTGGCGTTTGCTCTGGCTTCTCCATCCCGGTGGCCCAGAGCTTCGGCTCGAAGAGCTTTGAGGACCTGCGGCGCTTTGTGGGGAATATCCTTTGGCTGGCGGTGGGCTTTTCGCTGCTGTTCACCGTGGCCACGGTGGCCCTCTGCCGCCCTATCCTGGAGTGGATGGACACCCCCGCAGACATCATCGACGACGCCTACAACTACATTGTGGTGATCTTCCTGGGCATTCCCACCATCATCCTTTACAACGCGCTGGCCAGCCTGCTGCGGGCCCTGGGGGACAGCAAAACGCCCCTGTACGCCATTGTGGTGGCGGCCCTGATGAACGTGGTTCTGGACCTGCTGTTCGTGGTGGGCTTCCACTGGGGCATTGCGGGGGCGGCCATTGCCACGGTGGTCTCCCAGGTAGCCTCTGCCATTTACTGTTTCCTGAACGTGCGGCGCATCTCCATCCTCAGCGTGCAGCGGCAGGACCTGCGGCCCGAAAAAGTCCTCACCCTTACCCTGCTGAAGCTGGGCTTCCCCATGGCGCTGCAGAACGCCATCATCGCTGTGGGCAGCATGGTGGTGCAGTTTGTCATCAACGGCTACGGGATGCTGTTCCTGGCGGGCTTTACGGCCACCAACAAGCTTTACGGCATTTTGGAGATCGCCGCCACCTCCTACGGCTTTGCGGTGACCTCTTATGTGGGGCAGAACCTGGGGGCGCGGCTGGTGCACCGCATCAAGCAGGGGCTGCGCTCGGCGGTGGCCATTGCCCTGGTCACCTCGGTGATCATTGGGCTGGCCATGCTGCTGTTTGGCCGGCTGGTGCTGGGGCTGTTTATCTCTGGCGAACCCCAGCAGGTGGAGGCCTCCATGCAGATTGCCTACCACTACCTTTCCATTATGAGCGTGTGCCTGCCCATCCTGTACATGCTGCATATCTACCGCTCGGCCCTGATGGGCCTGGGGGACACAGTGGTTCCCATGTTCTCCGGCGTGGCGGAGATGGTGGTGCGCATTGGCGTGGCCCTGCTGCTGCCCCTGGCCCTGGGCCAGGAGGGCATCTACTACGCGGAGGTGGGCGCCTGGACCGCCGCGGCCGTCATCCTGGTTACGGCCTATTACCTGCGGATGAACGCCCTCTCCAAGCGGAAGGGCTTTGCCTTGGATGAAAAACAGTGAAAGGAGCGCGTTTATGGAGCAAACGGTCAAGGAAAACAGCATCACCCAAGGGGTGATCTGGAAACAGCTGCTCATCTTCTTTTTCCCCATCCTGATCGGGACCTTCTTCCAGCAGCTGTACAACACGGTGGACACCATTGTGGTGGGGCAGTATGTGGGCACTAGCGCCCTGGCGGCGGTGGGCACCACCAGCACGCTGATCAACCTGCTACTGGGCTTTTTTGTGGGCGTCTCCTCTGGCGCCACGGTCATCATCTCCCAGTTTTTCGGCGCGGGAGACGCCAAAAACGTCAGCAAGGCGGTGCACACCTCCATGGCCCTGGCCCTGGCGGGGGGCCTCGCCATCATGGTGCTGGGGCTGCTGACGGCCCGGCCCTCCCTGGTCATGCTGGGCGTGCCCCAGGAGATCATGGGCGACGCGCTGACCTATGTGAACGTGTATTACTGCGGCATCATCGCCAGCATGATCTACAATGTGGGCACGGGCATTCTGCGGGCCATCGGCGACAGCCGCATGCCCCTGTATGTGCTGATGGTCTGCTGCCTGGTGAACATTGTGCTGGACCTGCTGTTTGTGCTGGCGTTTCACTGGGGCGTGTTCGGCGTGGCCATTGCCACGGTGCTCTCCCAGGTGGTCAGCGCGGTGCTCATCATGGTACGGCTTATGCTCACCCGGGAGTCCTACCGGGTGGAGATCCGCAGAATCCGCTTCGACCGCGGCATCCTGCGCAACGTCATCCGCATCGGCCTGCCTGCGGGGCTGCAGTCGGTGCTGTACTCGGTCTCCAACCTGGTGGTGCAGGCCAGCATCAACTCCTTTGGCACGGACGCCATCGCCTCTTGGGCGGCCATCGGCAAGATTGACGGCTTTATCTGGATGGTGATGAGCGCTTTCGGCATTGCCATCACCACCTTTGTGGGGCAGAACTTTGGCGCCCAGAAGTACGGCCGGGTGAAGCGGAGCATCAAGATCTGCCTTGTTATGGCCCTGAGCACCACCATTGCCTTGAGTATCCTGCTGCTGCTGTTTATGGAGCCCCTGCTGCGGTTCTTCACGGGGGATGAAACCGTTATTGCCATTGGCCAGAACTTTTTCTGGGTGCTGGCCCCCAGCTACTTCACCTATGTGTTCATTGAGATTCTCTCCGGCGCCATCCGGGGCGCGGGGGAGTCCTTCCAGCCCATGCTCATCACCTGCTTTGGGGTGTGCGGCCTGCGCATCATCTGGCTGGCGCTGGTGGGCTTTATCCCGGCCATGCACTCCATGCAGATGGTGGCCATGAACTACCCCATCACCTGGGTCATTGCCGCGGCGGTGTTTATCGTGTATTACCTGCGGATGAACTGGCTGCGCCGCTGCATCCAGCGCAGCGGCC
>OGPH01001171.1_pt1 | contig 21466 bp, 20 predicted proteins | sample 1552891 | NCBI WGS metagenome assembly OGPH01 (sample SAMEA2580272, study PRJEB22360) | human gut metagenome | biome: human gut; feature: human-associated habitat; material: faeces | place: Denmark | collected 2008/2010 | reverse complement strand
ATGCGCTGCTGGTGCGCTGGGCCGGGGCGGTTTTGCGCGGATTCGGAGAGGATTGAATCCCCCGCGGCGTCCCGAAGGCCGACCAGAAAAGCCGTCCGTCGAATTAGGCGCCGTGCGATAAGGACACAATATAAGCATAGGGGAAATAGTGTTTTTGAGAGACGCGGGCAGCAAAGCTGCCCGCGTCGTTCTGCCGTTATGCAGAAGCGGCAGTGTCAGACAAGAGATTCTCCATATCGAGCTCTTCAGCAGTATCCAGCAGCCCGACGTCGCGGTAGTAGATCGAGACCTCCTGCGCAGCACAGCGGGAATATTTCGCGGAACGTTCGCCAATTACAATCTTGTCAATGAACAGCCGGAGCAGTTCCGGCGTCAGCTCTGTAATCGTGCTGTACTGCCTGGCCCGCTCTACAAACCGGGCAGCGTTGGCGATGGAATCCCGCAGCTTTTCCTGCTGCTCTGCCATCTGAGGGATCTTCTCCTGCAGCAGCGTTCGCTCCTGTGTGTATTCGGCGGAAAGGATCCGGTACTGTTCATCCGGGATGCGGCCCAGAACGTTGTCCTCGTAGAGCCGTTTGAAAAGTGCCGTCAGCTCCTGTTCTCTGCGGCGTAGTTTGTCCAGCTCCCCTTGAAGCAGGCTGATCTCCTTCTTCGCCTGTGCAGAATTTTGTCTGGCTACATGACGAAGCAGCAGGTTTTCCTTCTGCCTTGCAAATTGCGTCACCCGGCGGAGATCGTCCAGTACAATTGCCTTCAACTGACTCTCGCGGATGTAGTGCCCGCTGCAAGCATCTTTTCCCCGGTTGCTGTAAGTACTGCACTTGAAATTGTTGTAGAAATGAGCAGTTTGAGTCCGTGTCCGATGCAGCCGCAGGGGCGCGCCGCAGTCAGCGCAATAGAGAAGGCCGGAGAATAAATTGGGTTCCTCGAATTTCTTTGGCGCCTTTCGTTTGTGCCTGCGGACTTCCCGCACCAGTTCCCAGAGCTCCTTTGTGATAAGGGGCTCATGGGTATCCTCAAACCGAAGCCACTCTGTTTCCGGCCGTTCGATTCTTCGTTTGTTTTTGTAGGACTGCGTTGTATACCGCAGGCTGATGGTATGTCCCAGATAGATTTCATCCTCCAGTATTTTGGCAACGGTGGTCTCGCTCCATTCGAAAGGGCGTGTGGTATCAAGCCCGGTCAGCGCAACGCCGTACTTTTTAAAATAGTAATTGCTCGGATTGAGGATTTGTTCCCGTTTTAACAGCCTTGCGATCTGGCTTGGCCCTTTTCCGGAAGCACAAAGCAGGAAGATCTTCTGCACTACATCAGCTGCCTGTGGATCCCGCACGATTTTTTTAGGGTCGCCGTCAGCCTTGCGGTAACCGTACCTTGGCCGTGTGGCGAGTCGTTCACCCCGCTGGGCCTGAGCCTTCTTTACAGCCCGAATTTTCCGGCTGGTATCCTTGGCGTAGAATTCGTTGAACAAATTTTTGAAAGGTACAAAATCGTTTTCTCCGTAGAAGCTGTCTACGTTGTCGTTGATGGCGATAAACCGTACACCGTAGCTGGGGAACACCAGCTCAGTCAGTTTCCCGACTTCCAGATATTCACGTCCAAGCCGGGACAAATCCTTGACGATCAAGGTCCGCACCATACCGCTCTCAATGAGGCGCATCGCTGAATTCCACCCGGGCCGGTTGAAATTTGTTCCGGAAAAACCATCATCATACAGGAAATATGGATTGGTGAACCCTTTCTCACTGGCATATTGCTCCAGTATCATCCGCTGGTTCTGGATACTGTTCGACTCGCCCTCCCGTTCATCCTCCTGACTGAGACGCGCATACAAAATATCATAGGGTTCGCGGTTTGCCTGTTTCATCATATTCTCCTTTCTGTTACGGCAAACCAATACGGATCAACTCAAACATACCGTATCAGGGCCCGAAAGTCTATCCCCAAAGGGGATTTTGTTTTTCTTTTCCTGAATTTCGATATATTCCAATAACCGGGCCGTAGGCGTTTGTGCGGCAGCAGGAAAAAAAGACCGGACCAGAAATTTTCGCTTGCCTGCCATCATGGCTCTGCTTACCAGTTTCCCTTCCGGCACATCCGTTATTCTGGAATCACGGAAGTCAAGCGAAACAAATCCGTCTTTTTCCGGATGGATCACAGCCTCCGTATCACCGCATCCGCCTGATACGCCGGTTTCCAAAAAACTCTCAAGTTCTGTCCCAATATTACTCAGTGTACATCTCTCCCTTCTGTATTTCCTTATCACAGCGAATGCTGCCAGACCGATTCATTCTCCTGATCATCTGGTTTGTGCCCAAGAGCAATTTTCTTCCTCCGTTGTGTTTGCCAAAGTTTGCGGTCAGTATGCCTGGGTTTGACTGTAGAGTCTTTCACAGGAAAATCGGACGGAGCAGGCTCCAAAGCTTTTCCCAACTGGACCATGCTACCCAAAGCATACCGCCAAGAACCGGGAACGCTGCCAGTCCGAGAATCAGGCTGCGCCAGGGGATTGGCGGCAGCTCCAACCTGGGCGCAGAGAAACGCCGCGCGTTCTTCCTCCCATCCTGTTGCAGCAGCGTCCGTATCCGGGCCACATCCTGCGACAGGGCCTCTATCCGGGGCTGGGTGGGGCAAGCAGCCGTCCGGATGGAAAGCTCCCGCAAAACGGCTGTCTGGTCCGAAAGACGGCGCTCTAATCGGTCCATTGCAATCAGCAGTTCCCTCCAGTCCTGTTGTGTTGGCGTCGGCGGAAGTGTAGTCCGCATCTGCGGCAAAGAACACCGGGATGGATTCAGCCGCTTCAGTTCTTCCATGGATAATTTCTGTTCGGGTCCGCAATTCAAGTTCCATGACCTCCTTCCTGTATCGTTCACTGTGGAGCCGGTCGTCTCTGCACTTCATTCCCTGAGGTGTGGTGTAGGTAATGCTCTTTCGGCTGTCCGTCCAACGAACCCCATATCCATCACTCTGCATCAAAGCGATGAACTCTTCTTTGTTAGACGCATACCGCATACATTGATCAATGGTGTCTATAAGGCGGAACTTCCAGCTCTTGCCCTTGGCCGCAGAACGGTATTCCCGTCCGTCCATACCGTGGGTTCTGTTCTTTCCCTGTTCCCGAGGAAGAACAGAGAATCCATATTTCATACACAGTTCATCTGACATCTGCCGCAGAGCGCGCAGGGTATCGGGCCCCTGACGGAGCATCCTGCCCGTTCCATAACATACCGAATTGACGATGAAATGGGTGTGAAAGTGCGCTGCGTCTAAATGCGTGGTGATGAGGACCTCATTGCACGGCCAGGCCCGCGCCAGCCGGTGAGCCTGCTCCCCGGTGATTTTTTCTTCCGGGGAAAAAGATTGGACATAGTGGTAAAACCAGACCGGGCTATTCTTGCGGTGTGTGGTCCGGGTGGCTATGAACTCCTGGGCCGCCAGACGGGGCGTACAGTTCAGCCCGCTTGCCAACGGATGACCGGTCTGCGCAACAGTCTTTTTCGCCTGAGATACATACTGGGCCACACTGCGGAGTGTCCCGCCAGTCTGTCTTTTGTACTTAATGAATGTGACTGTAGCCATCAGCGTTTTTCCTGTTCCGTCAGCTTCTGCAATTTAAGATAGATCCGGCTGAGCATCTGCCAGACCTCTCCCAAATGGATCTCTTGGATCCTTCCCATATTGGACAGAACCGCCAGCTGGTTAATGCTTCGGCCAATGCCCTTGAGTTCGTGGGTGATTTCTTCCAGCCCATCGATCACTACTACACGATGCTTCAAAGCGGCCGCACGGACATAGGCTCCTATGGACATATGCGCCGTTTCTGCTTTGAACCGGATTTTTTCGTATTGCTCCGGCGTAAGACGGAGCGTGATGCGTTTTTCCTTTTTCTGTTTCACTGATACCTCCGTAAAGTGGGTACGGGCTTCCGCCCGCAACATCGCCGGTCGGCCGGCGGCGCCAAGTCCGACAAAGTCGGACAGGCGCTCTGCTTGCCCTCCCTGAAGGGAGGATTTTCCGTTCATCGGAGCCAGCCCCGTTCTTCTCAGACACAGGACTGCATAAAAGGAAGGATGCAAGGGTGCAAAGTTTTTAGAACGCTGCATCCTTACATCCTTGCTCCGGCAGCATCCAGTACCATTGGCTGCCGCGTTTCTCTGAAACGATTCCCAGGTTCTTTTTGGCGGTCATCAGAGTCCGTTCGGATACACCCAGTTCTTTGGCACGATTCAGAACCGCCTCCGCAGTAGCGGCTTCCCTGAGCATTCGCTCCAATTCTTCCTCCATCTGGAGGGTTTTGGTCTGAAGCTTTCCGCTCCCGCTGAGTACATCGTCTACTGAGAGATCACAGGTCCCTTTCCATTTAAATCCCCGTTCTCCATCCAACTGAAAGGCGATCGATTTGCCTTCAGGGGCCAGACTGTTTTTGTCCTGTGCAACGATCCGAACGGCAGGGTCATCCCTGAGCCGCCCCACTACCAATACGCTTCGGGCTGCTGCCCGAAAGTCAATGGAACCCAATCCACGGTAGCCTGATTTCAGCCCCTGGGCTTTGTTCATGTGGCCGATAAGGATCACCGCACAGCCGGTACGCTCCGCCATGGCCGCCGTCCGCTTCAGGATGGGCCGCACCTCGTTGGCACGGTGCATGTCCACACCGTCTCCCAGATATGCTTGAATGGGATCCAGGACCATGAGCTGCGCACCTGTCTTTCGCAGCGCCTGTTCCAACCGTTCATCGGAGAGGTTCAGCTCCCGTTTGCTCTCGTCAATGACCAATACCCGGGCGCAGTCCGCTCCGGCGGCCTCCAACCGCGGCTTGATGGTGTCTGCTAACCCATCCTCCGCTGTCTGGTAGATCACGTTTACAGGTTCAGGAGCCTGTTCGCACTCCGGCAAAGGCTCACCCCGGGTCAGAGCTGAGATGACCGCCAGCACAAATGTAGTTTTTCCTTCGCCTGGATCTCCCTGCACAATGGTCAATTTCCCCCGCGGGAGGTAGGGGTACCAAAGCCATTGCACATCCTCCGTTTGGATATCCCGCATGGAAATCAGTTTTAGTTCTGTGTTCATGCTTTCACGACCTTTCCCAAGAAAATAGCCGTCCCCATGAGAATGGGAACGGTCGGGATGTTTTCTCCCGCTTGATTATTCTCTGGATTTTGATAGAATGAGAATGTCGCAAGACAGTATCCGAACAAATATGCGACAGAAGGTGAAGCTATGCCGCTGGGACTCAGACAGAACAACAATCTTCTGCACCTGACACTGGATATCTGGCAGGAACAGATTTTTTTCAACGAGGCTGCGTATCCATCCGGATATTTCGCTGCTGAAATTCTGAACGTCAATGACGAAACTTTGAGGGAACTGTTCACTCACGGCGGCGGGATAAGCCATCAGATGGAGTCGTTGGTGTGTGCAGAGCAAAGCCGGTTTGTCAAATTGCTGCCGGAGCTCCGCTCTTCGGTTGAGAAAATTCTTGACGCCTTGTGGCAGTGCCCGCCGTACAGCATGCTGGATAAGGAACAGGAGCTCCGCGCCATAGAGCTCCTGTTTTCAGATGCATCCGTCAGAGATTTGATGGAGCCTGAATCTCCCGCCCGTCAATTTTTCTTTCGTTACCTGACAGCTGTATTCAGCATCCCCCTTGGGATCTTTCATTTTTCCGTGGCGGGCCGATATTTTGAGGAGGGCTATCTGCAGCGGCTGAAAAAACGGACTGAGACATCTTTTGCCGTGGCGGCGCATGACTGCTTCAACAGCAGCGACTTCTGGACGATGATGGAGCAGCTACCCATGGCAGGTATTGAAGCATTCACCGTTTCGCCGGCCATCTCATCCTCCTACACCTTTGCCCGCAGTCCCAGGGACGAAAAGGAAATGGTGTTCGTCCAACGAATCAGCTTTCCATCGCCGATCCATTTTTACAGCTTCGATTTAATGAACGGCCTGCATCATGCCCATGCCCCCAGCCAGTGCCGGAACTGTGGGAAATACTTTCTCACCACCAATGGCCGTATACCCAAATATTGCAGCGGCAACGCGCCTCAGGATGCAGGCATGACATGTCGGCAGTACGGAGCCATGATGCGGCAGAAGGAGCAGAACAGGGAGCACCCCATCTACCGTCTGTTTTCTACCCGGACCAACACCATCCGCAAACACCACCAGAGGGGGAAAATATCGGACGACCTGCGCCGGGAATCGCTTCGCCTTGCGGAAATCTGTCGGGACAAGGCCCTTATGGACAACGGGTATGCGGCGGCCGGCTATGCTCGGGACATGGAGCAGGAGCGGCTTTATGCGGAAGCTCGAAAGCGGGTGGCTCCGTGACAAAGCAAATGTATTCCGTTGCAGGAGGGGGGCCCGGCAACGAAGAGCTGGCGAGGCGGCTGCAGACAGGGGACGTGCTTGCGGCAGCTCAATTGGTTTCTCAAAACGAAGGTTATCTGACGGTTTTAGCCAGAAGCTGCTGCGAACCCTTTTCTCAGCATTCGCTGGAAGAAGACCTGAAGCAGGAAGGTGCGATGGCGCTGCTGTCGGCGGCCGGACGTTTTGACTTTGATGCGGGGACAAAACTCCTGACCTTTGCCACACCCATTGTTCAAACCGCAATGCTGGACTGCGCTGCCAAAAGTTTTTCCGCCCTGCCGCTTCCGCCCAGCCGTTATTATCAGCTGCGTCAAACAGCTTTCCTTTGTGCAGTTCACGGACAGGCTGCGGAACCCGATCTTCTAATGAAGATTCAGGACAAATTGAATGTCTCTGGCCGTACCGCCAGGCGTTTGCTGGAAGAATACCGTACGGTATTCCAAACTGAATCACTGGGAGAGCGTATCTTTGAGCTCGGATGCGGAGGAGACCCGGCTGTATCCTATGACCGCCATATGCGAAGGACACTGCTCCGCCAGAGAATAGCGGAAATCTTGAAACCACGGGAACTGACTTTGGTCCGCAGCTATCTGGGACTCTGTCATCCGGATCAAAAAGGCATGTCCTTTCAGGAACTGGCCGTTCGTCTGAACTACAACGGACCCAGCGGCGCGGAAAAGGCCTACAAAAATGCCATCAACAAATTAAAGAAGCAGCTCCATGGCGGGGCATACGGGCGATGGTTGGATGTCCAGCAGGCCATCCGGGAGGCACAGTGCGGAACAAAGGCGGATTGAGAGCATGTTCTGCCATTGTTTTCAGAGTGCCCGATTGGTGACTTTGCGCTTCTTTACATTAAAGCGTCTTCTTCTACATAACTTGTTGCATTCACATTTATATTCTGTATACTGAAATTACCAAATCGTGGTTGCCCCGTCGTCCGGCAACTGTCGAAAAAACAATTCATTTTTGGGGGTGAGAATTTTGAGCATTGCAGCTTAATACCATTTCGAAAAGCGCATAAAATCAGCCCACCTAATATGATCCACTGCGGATGTTTTTCGTTCATTCTGATACCTTTCAAGTAAGAACAAATTTTACTGTTCTCACAAATTTTAAGCGTTATACTATTTGAGTATTGAACATGCTTTTCACAAGCGTACCGGTACAGGCGTTTTCAGCTGAAGAGCCAGCACCGCGCATCCCTGTTTCAGCGCCGTTTGAACATCCGGAGTCTGTGGTCTATGAAGCGAAGCAGCAGGAGGCTGACGAATCTGCCAGCGCATCAGCGTCCACGTCGGACAGTACTCCGGCGGAATCCGCACCTCCTGTTTCACCCAGCGCTTCGCAGGCGTCGTCGTCTTCGCAAAGTGCTTCGGCAGAAACGACGGAGAGTATCAGTATACCGTCCAGTAGCTCGAATGCGCAGACGTCTGGAGACAGCAGTACATCTCCGGAATCCGCGAATGCTTCTGAGAGCGCAAGCGAAATTGAAGCGGCAGAAGATGTAAGTAGCCCTGTGGAAACTCCGGCAGAAGGAACATCGGAAGAGCCACCGCTTACGCAATGTCGAAAATGCTGACGCTTCCCGAAAACCGGGACTATACTCTTGCCGAACTGCTCCTTATCAATCGAGAGAAACCCGACACAGTGCGTGAACCGGTAAAAAGCTTGAAACCGCAAGCACGCTCATTGCGTATCACGCGCCAAATGCTTCAGCAGCGCACCCATGGCCGGGTTCTGCAGCCCGGCCTTCGAGGGCCGGAAAACCAGCAGACTGCCGCATGTGGGCTCCGGCGTCAGCAGGCGCAGGTCCGGGCCTGCACAGCTTTCGGCCACACGCCGGGAAAGCATCGCAACGCCCGCGCCGCTGCGAACCATACGGGCGATGTTGCCCGCGGCCGCGCCGGTGTACCCAACCTGCGGTGAAAAGCCCGCTTTGCGGCAAAGCTCTAGGCTGGTTTCCAGCAGGCCGGTGCCGGCGCTCAGCAGCAGAAAGCGCTTGCCGCTGAACAGCGAAAGCGGGACGGCGCCTTTTGTGGCGCAGAAAAGTTTTTCGGGCACCAGAAGAACAAGTTCATCCTTGCACAGGATGACGTCCTCCGGCATCACGGGACCGTCCGGGACGCGGAAAAACGCTCCGTCACAGCGCCCGCTCTGGATGAGCGCGGGCATGGCGGTATTTTCCCGTTCCTCCACCATGAGCCGCGTGCGGGGATACGCGGCGGAAAAGTCCGCCAGCATTTGAGGAAAGCCGTAACAATCCGCGACGGGGAGCAGCGCAAGGCGCAGGCTTCCGTCGGGGTGGACGGCCTGTTCCAAAAGCTGATATTGGCGCGCCAGCGCCTGTGCCGGAGGATATGCCCTGCGGCCAGCGTCCGTCAGCTCCGCCCTGCGATGGGCGCGGTCAAACAGACGGACGCCCAGCTGGAGCTCCAGCTTCTGTACCTGCTTTGAAATCACCGGCTGAGAAAGAAAAAGCGCGTCCGCAGCGGCTGAGAAGCTGCCGGTATCCGCCACGGCCAAAAAGGCTTGCACCCATTCCAGATCCATACGCCGCACCTCGCAATATATTCCGTTCTGGAATATATTGTACAGTAAACCAAAATTGATGGCAAGAGCTATGAGCGCTACAATAAAAGAGAAGAAGCAATGTGTCTCAATTTTATGGAAGGGATGGTCAAGGATGAAAACAGTTTGCATGTTTTTTGCGGCACGCCGCTATTGGGCGGATGAAGAAAAGCTGCGTTCCGCCTATGAAACGCTGGCGGCTCAAATGGGGGAAGGTATAGAATGCTGCCTTGCAGCGGACGCAATGGAAGAGGATAAACTGCCGCAGGGCGATTGCCTGATCGCGGTGCCCATGAGCGGCGCCGTGCAGCAGAACATCCTGGCGGCGGCAGCGGCCTATGAAAGCGTGGTGCTGTACGGCGCGTACATACGAGGCAATGCGCCCGGGGCACTGTGCAGCGAGATGCTGCGCTGCAACGCAGCCCCAACGCTGATGGATACGTGGGCCGTGCTGCGGCGCACGACGCCCGGCACACAGCTTGCGCTGAATGAGGCGCAGCTGAAAGATGCTTTGCAGGTATTGGCTGCATACAATGCGGTGCGGGGCGCTACTTTGCTGCAGATCGGGCATACTGAGCCGTGGGTCATCAGCAACGCGTCCGAGCCGGCGGTATATGAGGCGCGTTTCGGCGTGAAAATTCGTTTTGTGGAACAGGACGAACTGGCGCAGCTTTATCGCGGGGCGCAGCGGGAACAGGCGCAGACATATTATGACTGGTTCGTGCAGAACAGTACCGGATGCGCGGAGCCCACGGACGGTGCATTGTGGGATGCCTCGCGTATGGCATGGGCGCTGATCACGCTTTTGGAGCGGTACGGTGCACAGGGAGCAGCCATCGCATGCTTTAATTTGCTCAGCGAGGGGACGACATCCTGCCTGGGCGTGAGCTATGTGAACGACTGCACGCCCATGGTAGCCGCCTGTGAAGGGGATATGGACAGCGCAGTCACCATGCTGATGATGAAACATCTAACCTCCACAAAATTGTGGATGGCGAATCCCGGCCTGCAGCCGGACGGGACGGTGAACTTTTCGCATTGCACGGCGCCCATCTGCTGCATGGGCGATTCGCTGCCCTGTACGCTGCGCAGCCATCATGAAAGCGGCATCGGCGTCAGCCTGCAGGTAGAGCTTCCTCAGAAAAAGCGTGTGACCGCCTGCCGTATTTCCGACGAGGCTTCCAAAATGACGGTCCATCTTGGATACTCTGCAGCGGGGCCTTATGAAACGGCATGCCGCACACAGATGCATGTGCGGTTCGACGATGCGCCGCATTATCTGCGCACAGTGCTTGGGTGCCACCAGGTGTTTGCTTTTGAGGATGTGGAGGAAAAACTTCTCAGGCTGGCGGCCCTGTTCGGCCTGGATGTGCTGTAATAGCACGCGGTGATTAGAATTTTGGTGTTTCGCAGAGACAGATCACCGAATGGAACAAAAGGAAAGCAGAATACATAGCTTGTTAGGAAAGAAGGAACGTCTATGCGTCTGGCAATAATCGGAAGCTCTGGACATTATCCTGTTGTTCTGGAGGGACTTTCAGAGCAAGAAGAGATGACCATATGTGCCATTGCACCGGGCTGCCGTGAGGAAGACATAACGCCGTTGGCTGAGGCGTGTGCAGAAAACGGACACGCGCCTGCCGTGTGGGAAGATTGGAAAGAAATGCTGTCTGCAGAGCAGCCAAGCCTTGCGGTGATAAATTCCTGGTTTGGGAAAACGGCAGATATGGTTTGCTGGTGTTTGTACCACGGAATTCCCGTATATGCGGAAAAGCCTCTCGCCGCAAGCCCAGAGGAGCTTGTCCAGGTGCGCCGGGCATGGGAAGAAACAGCCTGCCCTTTAGGAGTGATGTTGACTCTGCGGTATGAACCGTGGTTCCTGACGATGCAAAAGGCGGTAGAAGCTGGACAGATCGGAGATGTAAGGCTTATCCATGCGCAGAAAAGCTATAAGTTAGGTCGGCGCCCGGAATTCTTTCAGCGCAGAAAGGACTTTACGGGCCTGATCCCCTGGGTAGGCATCCATGCAGTCGATTGGGCAGTGAGCTTTGGCGGAAAATGCGTACAGGCAATGGGCTGGCATACCACGATGCACAACCGTGGAATGCATGATATGGAGATGACGGCCGTCGCCATGCTGCGGTTTACGGATGATGCTTTTGCGACAATCTCAGTGGATTATTTACGGCCGGATGGGGCCGCGCGCCATGATGACGACCGTTTGCGCCTAACAGGTACGCTGGGAACAATAGAGGCCGTGGATGGGCAGGTCTATTTGGAAGACCGTACAGGTCCCCGGCGCGCCCTGCCGTTGCTGGAGGGGCAGAATCCGTTTGCGGCATTTTTACATTTGCTGCAGAAGGGAGAGACGGCCGGCTTGACGCAGGCGGGTATAGAGGCGACACGCATCGCGCTGGCGTTGCGTGAAGCGGCGGATACAGGAAAAATACAGGAGGTTTGAATCAAATGAAACGGTATCGTATGGCAGTCGTGGGCCTGCATTTTGGGAAATGGCTGATTGACAACGAGATAATCAAAGGATATGCCGCGCCTTATTTTGAGCTTGCCGCAGTTTGCGACCAGAATGAAGTACTGGCATGCATGTGCGCGGGAGTATCATGTAAAAGCTTACACCCGCCTGGAGGATGCGCTGGCAGACCGGGACATTGACCTGGTCACGCTGATTACCGGTCCCAACCATCGCGCGAAGCTTTTGGACAAAATCGTGGATGCAGGTAAGGCCGTGATGACGACAAAACCCTTTGAAACGGACGCAGCCGAAGCGCTACGGATATTGAAAAAGGCAGAAGCTGCAGGCGTTCCGCTGTTTATTAACTCACCCCAGCCGGTCGCGCCGGATGATATTGCTTGTATCCAGGAATGGCAGGAAAAATACGCATTGGGCCGTTTGGTCGGATATCATGCCAGCAATTGGGCGAGTTACCGTGAAGATCCGGATGGTACATGGTACGATGACCCGGAGCAGTGTCCAGCTGCGCCGCTGCTGCGGCTTGGAATATACTGTATGAGTGATTTGAGCTGGTTTATCCCGGAGGATATCGAAGAGCTGACGGTTGTGCAGTCGCGCGTTTTTACGCGGCGTCCAACGTCGGACAACGCACACGCAACGGTCAAACACGCAGACGGGACATTGGGAAGTATTTATTCTTCTTTTTGTGTTGGAGACGGAGAAGTCTATCAGAACCGTTTGGAGCTGCAATTTGAAGGAGGAAGCGTGACCAGAAAAATCAATAGCATGCTTTTGCTGGAGGATGATTTTATAGAACTTGAACTTTCGACGCAATATCATGGAAAACACCTGACAGAGAAACGCACCTTGCCGAAATACGGAAGCGGCTACCGTTGGGATTGGATGCATCATGTATTGAACGGGGAATCGCTGCCCGAAAAGCATACGCGGCCGGAGCAAATTGCCAAAAGCATCCGCTTGATTGAAAAAGTAAAAGAAGCTGCCCGTGAGCAGCGGAAATAATTCAAAGGGCCCGGCTTCTGCCGGGCCTTTTGAATGAATGGTCAAGATTCTTTTCCTGCGAATTGAGAGGGCGTGTATCCGGTGTGTTTTTTGAATACCTGACTGAAATATTGAGGATTTCCGCCCAGGCCGACTGCTTCGGCAACGTCTGTGATTTTTGTATGCGGGGTGTTTTGCAGTATTGTTTTTGCCCGTTCCATTCGCAAAGACGAAACATAGGAAGAAAATTTTTCTCCGGTCTTTCGCAAGAACTGTTTGCTGACATAATTGACATTCATGAACAGGACATTCTGCGCGATCCCTTTCAGGGAAAGATTGGGGTCTGAAAGATGATCGTTTACATAGGTCAGAACCTTTTGAATGTAATCGTTCCCGCCGCATTCGCCATTGTCCTGGCGGGAAAGCCTGCTCAGATGCTCCAACAGAAGAGACTGCACTTCAAATACACTGGAACAGGAATAAACAGCAGCTATGACAGGCGCGGCTTCGGTGCCGACATCAGAGACGTGAGCGGGAAGAAGCTGATAAAGCATTTTGGTGGCAACCGTTCTGGCTGTATCGATGTCGTATACTTGTGCGAACAGCTGGTTCAATTCCCTTGTCTGAGCATCGGCGGACAATTGGGGGAAGGTCTGCATCAAATTGCATCCTGCCTCCAAAAGCTTGTGAACAGATGCGGCGGTATTGTACAGCTCACGAAAGCTTCCATCGGGAAGATATTGATTTACACTGTCGCAAACACGAAGTTCCGGTACAAGAGAACGAAGCATCAAATCTGCGGAAGGGTAGTATTTGGCTGCACAGGTAATGGGGCTACCATCTACCTCAAGCTGTGAAAGCTCGGCTTTTAGCTGCTCTGTATCCTCCCGTCCGCTGATGCGCAGTACAAGAATGGCGACATTTCGGATTGCAAGCAGCCCGAAGAACAAGCGGGCGCGATGGCGGGCGATGCAGGCATGGATTGCATCGGACAGGCCCGGGGGCATCATACCGCCTCCATGCGCCAAATAAAATGTGGCAAAGTCGGTATCCGGCGCTTTCAGCATAGCGCAATAATCGTCAATCTCTTTTTCAATATCGCTGTCCGGCAAAAAAATGTCGTTTAAAAACTGTTCCTGCATGGTGGCTTGTACGCGGTTTTGCAGTAGCATGTTTTCCTGACGGAGCACCTGAAGCGTTCCCAGTTTTTCTCTGCGCTTTTTCACGCTTGTAACAGCATTCAAAATCTGTTCCCGGTTGCAGGGCTTAAGCAAATATTGGTGTACTCCATATTGCAGTGCGCGCTGTGCAAAATCGAACCGCTCATAGCCGGAAATAATAATAAAAGAGATTGTCTCGTCGATGGAGCGGATGCGCTCAATCAGATCGAGGCCGTTCATTCCGGGCATATTGATATCGAGAAGCACGATATCTGGATACTCATCAAGAATCATATTGCAGGTTTCGATGCCATCCCGGCAGGTGCCGAGCAATTGTATTCCGTTGCTGTTCCAGTCGATGATTCGGCTGATTGTCTCCCGGACCAACGGTTCGTCATCGGCAATGATCATACGCAGCATAAAGTACCTCCTGTTTCAATGGCCGGAAAGCGGAACAAGGATTTCGACTGTCGCGATATTATCTGAATTGGAAAAAGAAAGTCCGTACGCATCTCCAAAAAGCAGTTGAATGCGAGAATGAATATTCAGAAGCCCAATTCCGAACCCATTGGGCGTTATTTCTCCGCTTTCCAGTTTTTTTAGAATATCAGGATCAATTTCAGACCCTGTATTGCTGACGGAAATTACCGCACAGGTTTCATTCTTCTGCTGTGCAGACACAAGAATAGTGCAGGTATCTGCATAGGGCTCCAAAGAGTAGCGAATCGCATTTTCAACCAACGGCTGTAAAATCATCTTCGGCACGGGGACTGGCAACAGAGAAGGCATGATATCTGTGTGATAAACCAAACGGTCACCATACCGTATTTGCTGAATGCGCAGATAGTGATGCAGCAATTCCAACTCATTCTGCAATGGGAGCGTTTCGGATTTTTCACTTAGGGTGCTTCGCAGCAAAGCACTTAAAGATTCGACAATGGCGGGTATCGTGGGAGCATTGAGCGCTTCCGCTTCCCAGTTGATGGCGTTGAGCGTATTGTATAGAAAATGCGGGTTGATCTGCTGCTGCAGGGCTTTGAGCTGCGTATCTTTTATCAGAAGCTGTTTGATATAGTTGTCCTCAATGAGAGTATTGATCTTGCAGACCATATCGTCAAACTCATTGTGCAGCATGCCAAGCTCATCATGCCGTTGTGTATAATCATAGGAGGACGCTGGAGTATGGTTCTGGCCGGCATTCCCCTTATAATAATTGATTTTCTCTATCAGCGTGCCCAAATGACGGAGCAAATTGCGCACAAATAAATGGCTGAAAGCAACGGTAAGCGCAACAACTGCAAGAACAATGACAGCACATAAAATATTATTGCGTACCAGCGTGCGGAATATCTCGCTGTATGCCGGAGCCAGAATACAGGTATAAGGCGTGGAGGAAATGGGCTTTTGTACGATGAAGCGCATGACGCCGCCTATGCGTTCGAGCCTGTACGAGGTGTCTCCTGAGTTGGAAAGATACTGTTCCACGCCCGCGTCTCCATATGGATAGATCGCCTGCTGGCCATGCGCCAGATACAGTGCAGTGTTGTCGATGCGGGCAAAAGAGGTGATGCTGTCTTTTACCATCTTGTCCAGATCCAAATAAAGTGTAAGGACGCCAAGCTCGGACAAATCCATATTCCTAACACGGCGTATGGTGCGGGTGCAGACAAGCTGGGGCTGTCCGTCCATATCTTCCAGCACCAGAAAAGAGTATGCGCCCTGTTGGAAATTTGCAGCGGCATGAATTTCTTCTTGGTTTTTCTCTGTATCCGTAATGGTGCGTTTCCCTAAAATCAGGCTGCTGGCTCCCCCGTAATCCAGGTGGATGCACTCAATATATCTATTATGATTACTGTATCCGGTCAACTGCCGGCCGAGCGTGGTCAATGCAGCTTTGCGGGCGATCTGATCTTCACTTTCGCGGGCGGTGACAAGCGCCTGTTGAATCGTTTCATTGGTAGCGATCTGCCGGGAAAGTTCAGCGGTGGTTTGGAACAGTGAAGCGAGATTTTCAGCAGAGAATGTAAGGGCGTCTGCCGTTCGCTTATAGATCATCTCGTTGTAGGTGTCGGCCAGGCGGAAAGAGGCCCAGATGAACGCCGCGCACAGTATCCCCACACAGGAGAAAATCAAAAATGTAAATTTTGTTTGCAGTTTCATGTCGCGGAACCAACGCTTCAACACACAGCATCACTCCCTTATACGCTACAGCGGTATCCCGTTTATTATTGTAAAGAACCGACAGGAAGAATGCAATGCAGCGAAATGGAGTAGGGACAATTATTTTCGGAAAACACACTTTTTTAAACGGAAGAACACGCTTTTTTGAACGTGAAAGAAAAAAAGACATTTTTTTTGGAAATAAACAAAGCGATTCTTTTTCTTCACGAACCCGTATATTTGCGGTATGCTTAAATCACGGAAGCGCAAAAGAAAAACTGCGCTGGAGAAAAACGGAAAATTAAGGAGGAGCGTACATGAAAAAGTTACTCAGCATCGTATTGTCTGTCGTGTTGGCGGCGGGCCTGCTGGCTGGCTGTAGTTCAAGCAGCTCTGGCAGCACAAGCACTGCCAGTCAGGGTTCGACGCCTGCAAGCACTGCGTCAACGGACAATGGGGAGAAGAAAGTCATTCGCGTTGCGTGGTGGGGCGGCCAGGCGCGTGCGGATATGACGACGCAGGTCTGCGAAATGTATATGGCCGAGCACCCGGATGTACAGATCGAAGTGGAATTTTCCGATTATACAGGTTATTTTGACAAGCTGGCTGTTGAAGCGGCGTCCGGAACGATGCCCGACATTTTCCAGGCGACCCGTGATAATGTGGTCGAGTTCAGTGACAAGGACCTGCTTCTGCCACTGAATGAGTATGCTGACAGCGGCGTTCTGGATTTCAGCCAAGTGTCTGAAGATGCAAAATCCACGCTGACGCGCGACGGCAACCTGTATGGTATCATCTTAGGTTCTATCGCGGGCGCGATGAGCTATGACCCGGATGTCGTGAAAGAGGCAGGCGTTGAGATTTATGATGCAATGCCCTGGAGCGAATTCGTACAGGCCGCGAAAACGATTTATGAAAAGACGGGCGTCCAGACTTCGTTCGACAGCGGAGATCCGATTACGCAGGTGGCAATGATTGCCCGTGCCAAAGGGTATCAGCTTTACAGCGAAGATGGAAAATCCCTGGGTTTCCCGGATGCTAGCATCCCCACGGAATATTTCCAGCGTTACGAAGACGGTTTGAAAGAGGGCTATATCGTCGATCCTCAGATTTATGTAGAGCGCGACGTGGGTGCGGTAGAGCAGCGCCCGATTGTAGACGGCATGGTGTGGAACGATTTTGGTTGGTGCAACGCACAGGGGCTCTATGATGCGATGCAAGGAGCCGGCCGGAATATGGCTATGGTGTCCTACCCGGTTGCCGATGATGCGACCACGCCATCCAACTACCTGCGTGTGGGTACAAGTTTCCATGTAAGCGCAAACACGCAGTATCCAGAAGTCTGTGCGGATTTCCTAAGTTATTTCATGAACTCTGTTGAAGCCAATAAGGTACTGAACGCCGAGCGCGGCGCACCTGTCAACAATGAAGTTTTGGCAGCATTGTCTGCTGATGCAGAAGGCTTCCAGAAGGACATGTTGGACTTTATGGGCAAGGTAGGCGAATATTGCAGTCCGTATGAAGTGTTTGACCCTGCTGCACAGACCGAAGTTATTGACGTGTTGAAATCTTTGCTGGAGCAGGTGGGCTACGGTAAGATGTCCGCGCAGGAAGCCGGCGAAGAATTCTTCACCAAGGCAAATGATATCCTGCAGGCAGCTTAACATCAAAAAACAGATGCCTGTTTTGTTCTGATCAACATCACCCCGGCTTGCGCGCCTTGCAAAAGACGCAAGGCCGGGGTGCTTTTTAAGGAGGCGTTTTTAAACGTGATGCTGCAAAGAAAAAGCGGCGAAAAAAATCGTTTGCACAGATTATGAACTCGGAAAGTGTAAGCGGATATATTTTTATTTTACCGTTTGTAATCGGATTCTTGGTGTTTACCGTATTCCCCATGCTGGCTTCATTGGTGCTGTCTTTTACGGACTATGATATGCTTTCCGCTCCGGTATTTGTCGGTCTGAAAAATTATAAGCAGATGTTTACGCAGGACCCGCTGATTTATAAAACATTATTCAATACATTTTATTTTACGATCACAAGCGTTCCTTTGAAATTGGCGTTTGCGCTGATGGTTGCGATGCTGCTGGTGAACACCAATAAAATCACGAGCATTTACCGTGCAATGTTTTATCTGCCCTCTATGGTAGGCGGCAGCGTGGCAATTGCGGTACTGTGGCGCAGGATGTTCGCGGGCGATGGCCTGGTCAATGCGCTGTTGGGAGCTGTAGGTCTGCCAGATGATGTGTATTGGCTTGGAAATGAAAATACTGCAATCTGGACCTTGATTATCCTGGCTGTTTGGCAGTTTGGGTCGCCCATGCTTATTTTTGTTGCGGGCCTCAAACAAATTCCTTCCAGCCTGTACGAAGCGGCTACAGTGGATGGAGCAGGACCGATAAGAAAGTTTTTTAAGATCACATTGCCGATGCTCAGCCCGACGATCTTTTTTAATCTTATCATGCAGATGATCGGCGCGCTTACGGCATTTACCCAATGCTTTATTATCACCAACGGAAAACCGCTGGATTCTACACTGTTCTATGCGGTTTATTTATATCGGCAGTCTCTTACCTATTCCAATATGGGCTATGGTAGCGCGATGGCGTGGCTGATGGTAGTGATTATTGGTATACTGACAGCTATTGTATTCAAAACATCCGACAAATGGGTGTATGAAGGCTGAGGCCGGAAAGGAGCAGTTATGACCTCAATCAAAACAAAAAAGATACTCTCCAAGGCCGGATACTATATTTTTGTGTCGCTGCTGGCTTTTGCGATGTGTTATCCGCTGATCTGGATGCTGTGCAGTTCGTTCAAAGAAACGAACACAATCTTCGCAACGGCAACAAGCCTTATTCCGGATCCGTTTGTTCTTAAAAACTATCCTAATGGCTGGAAAGGCTTCGGCGGAATTTCTTTTGCGACCTTTTTTAAAAACAGTGGTTTCGTAACGGTGCTTTCCACCATTGGAATCGTCGCATCGTCTACGGTCACAGCGTACGGCTTTGCACGCATTCGTTTTCCCGGCAGCAAAATATGGTTCAGTTGTATGCTGCTCTCGATGATGATACCGTTTCAGGTGTTGATGGTCCCGCAATATATGATGTTTAATCTGTTCGGCTGGACCGGCACCTATCTGCCGCTTATTGTCCCCTCCTTTTTCATCAATGGGTTCGGGATTTTTCTTACGGTACAGTTTATCAAGGGCATCCCGAGAGATTTGGATGAAGCGGCCAAAATAGATGGTTGCAGCACCTATACTATTTTTTTGCGGATCATTGTTCCACTAATCGTACCTGCAATGGTGACAAACGGTATTTTTGCATTCATTGGGAAATGGGACGATTTTATGAGCGCACTGCTTTATCTGAATAAACCCCAGCAGTACACGCTTGCACTTGCGCTTAAACTGTTTTGTGACCCTTCTTCCACATCGGATTGGGGCGCAATGTTTGCGATGGCAATTCTATCTCTGATTCCGGTATTCTTAATCTTTGCGTTTTTCCAGAAGTATTTGGTAGAGGGAATCAGTGCGTCCGGCCTGAAGGGATAAGCGCCAAGGTTAATATGAGAAAGGTGATTTTATGGAAAATCTTTTTCTGGAATCAATGATCGAGAAAATCATCCACAGTCTCCAAACGCTTGAGGGAACTGTTGTGGAAAAGGATAAGAGCTATGATGTTTCTATGCGAGACTGGGCCTGGCCGCAAGGCGTTGCTCTTTTTGCAATGTATCAATACTATGCGACGAAGCGGGACCCGGCGCTTTTGAAATATCTGGAAGACTGGTTTGCAGAGCATTTTGAAGCGGGGTTGCCACCTGTAGACGTAAACAACACATGCCCAATGCTTACGCTCACGTACCTTTACGAAGAAACGGGAAATCCGGAATATAAAAAGCATCTTGATAAATGGTGCGACGAAATTATTGCACATTTTCCACGTACAGAAGAAGGCGGATTCACGCATTATATTGTTACACTCCCCAATGAGGGCCAGCTTTGGGATGACACCCTGTATATGACTGTTTTGTTTTTGGCCCGAATGGGACAGCTTCGCAAGGAGCCTGCGCTTCAGCAGGAAAGTATCAGACAGTTTTTGGTACACATCAAATACCTTACGGATACCCGTACCGGTTTGCTGTTCCACGGTTGGGACTTCAATGGAAGGCATAATTTTGCGCAGGCTCGATGGGCGCGTGGAAACTCCTGGTATACGGCGGGCCTTGTAGACTATCTTTCCATGACACAGCTGGAGTCGGGCGTAGAAGCGTATCTGTTCAGCACATTGGAACAGCAGGTGAAGGCTTTGGAACAATATCAGGCGGACAACGGCCTTTGGCATACCATCATTGACAGGCCGGATACATATTTGGAGACTTCTGCCAGCAGTGCGTTTGCCTATGGTATCCTGAAAGCCGTGCGTGAAGGAAAGCTGAGCGCGGTTTATGAACGAGTTGGGCTGAAAGCCGCTCAGGGTGTTTTGGATATGATTGCCCCTGACGGAACAGTTCAGGGCGTATCTGCCGGCACACCTGTTTTCCGTACGGTTGAGGAATACAATGAAGTAGAAGTGCGGCCGATGCCGTACGGACAGTCCATGGCGCTGCTGATGCTGGCAGAACTGATTAAACATTAAAAAACGGGAGGCTGCGGGAAATGGAGATGTTTGCTCAACAGGCCAGAGAACTGGTAGCGCAAATGACATTGGAGGAAAAGGTGAGCCAGATGCGGTACGATGCACCGGCAATAGAACGATTGGGCATCCCCGCGTACAATTGGTGGAATGAGTGCCTGCATGGTTGTTGCTTTTCAAAAAGAATGAGAAAAGTTTTCAGAAAGAATGAGAAAAGCATGTTGCAAAATTGCAACAAAAAGGCAAAAAGAAAAGGGCGTTTACAACGGGTTAAAAAGCCCATGTAAACGCCCTTTTAAAGTGTGTAAAAACGACTGTTTATGGTGCGAATGAGAAAGCATACAGTGCTTTCATTACACCCTTTTGTCATGCATTCGGAGGCACGCCGCTGATGTGTACCGTAGCTTTGTTTGCAGGATCTGCCGCTTCAACAATATCTTCCAGAACAATCTCCCCGATGTCGGGGCTCTGCAGGCGCTTAATAAAGTCGCTGGTATAGTTGGAACCTCGGGAGACGACGATGCCAGTGAGCAGCATGCCCAACCAAGGAAGCGTGAAAGAGACGCCCACAAGGGTGTACAGATCGACCCCCGCCGTAAAGCAGATAAAGACTGAGAGCAGGATCGCCGCCAGCTGCGTGGCGAAGGTCTTGTACTGCTTTTTTTCAAGCATCTCAATAATGGTTTTACTGTACTGGATAATTGCTTCGACCGTGATGGCAAGCACAAGAATCAGAACAATGGTCTGCATAAAAACATCCTCCTTAATGAAAAAGTATACATAGAAATGACAGGATACTGACGACGTTAGACGCCCGCAACATACGCCTTAATATCCAACAGTTTTCTGTCCGAAGCATCCGCGCGCTGCTCAGCTGCGTCGGCGCGCTTGTCCGCTTCATCCGCGCGGTGGGCCTCGGCATTCGCCCGGGCGTTCGCTGCTTCAAGCTGCGCTTTAAGCTCCTCTGTGCCGCCGCCTGCACCTCCCTGCGCCACGCAGGCCGCGAAGGCGTCGCCAGGGGAGAGCGTCACAAGCTGGCAGCGGTCGGCCAGCACGGCGGCGTAACGCTGCACTCCCGCCCCGAGCGGGGCTTG
>OGPH01001167.1_pt1 | contig 21569 bp, 14 predicted proteins | sample 1552891 | NCBI WGS metagenome assembly OGPH01 (sample SAMEA2580272, study PRJEB22360) | human gut metagenome | biome: human gut; feature: human-associated habitat; material: faeces | place: Denmark | collected 2008/2010 | reverse complement strand
GAGTCATGATAACGAATAAACCCAGAAGCCTCTTACGCTCCGATAGGCTCATCCCTTCGTAAGCATCATGCCCGGTAAGCAGCGGCCCAGCATGGAAAGGGACATCAGGAAGTCCATAGTCAGCCAACGACTGGCGGTACCGCTCTAAGGCAAGACTAATATCCTTAGACTGGTCATGAAAAACAAGAGTAATTAAATAATATTCTGATCGTTTACCCCACTCACCGCTCTCATCAGCGAAGATGCTCAATACAGACGGCATCGCACCCCCGTCCCCGTTGACAAAAAATGCCGGGGGAGCCCCCCGGCGACTTGGAGCCTTTCTCGTTTCCGAGTAAAGCAATATATTTATAGCATTTTCAGCCCCTAGCCCGCAAGCCACAAACGGCTATTCCGCTGACAGCTGCTCATATTGTAGCCACGCCATCTACTGCAACATCATGTCACGGTGCTTGTGCCAACGGAACAGACGCTCACGATGGCGGTTCAGCGTGAAACGATCCCACATCTGGTCCTCGGCCCACTCAACCATGCCATCATGTTCTTCATCTTCGGGATTGCCCAAGGTATCAAGGAACCGCTCGAACCCATACACCCCGCCGACATCCTCCGGAGGCGCATCCCCCGCCCCATCCCAAAGCTGAGGATCCGCAACGTGCACGCTGCGGTAGGTACGCAGCAGCTTAATATCATGGATCCAATCGTCACCATAATCGTAGTAATAGCGAGCGGTACGCGCCTTGGGAAACACGTCGCCCAGCTCGGTTTCCGAAGCAATGCGAACTTCCGGCAACGGCTCCACCGGCATATATTGTTCGTATTTCGCCTCATGGTATGAGGGCTCTTCTCCCCACAATTCTTCCACTTGCACCTGCTTCCCATTCGGAAATGCGGCGCAGAAGCAGAACAGATGCTCGCCGTACCACATAAAGCATTCCTGCAATACCGCATGCAAATCGAAGAACGTCAATGATGCCGGCACCAGAATCTCCCGCCAGCATTCACGCCCGTCAAGGCGCAAAGTGACTCGGAAACGAAATGCCGTGTTGCCATTGCTTGCCATGAAGACTCCCTTATCAACGATGAAGTTATTATCACCGTAACAGAGTCTGGGGCAAACCACTGCGTTACGAATCTGATTCGCGCCCTCAGAAAAGGCCGAATCATCTGTTCAATCTCCGTGTCCTGTGGAAAAGACTCTAACAATAACTGGTACTGTTCATCATCAGCAAGTCCAATATGCCATGTGACCAGGTGCGGGACACTCATGTGATCAGTCGCTATGGTGGTGAGACGTGACTTCGGTTCGTACCGTCGAGCAGACGCGAATGGGATAGCCGCGCCGCTCGTGTCCAATATCGGCTGGGGCGTGCTGCCGCTCTACTGGCACGCGCTGTCCGGCATGAATGCCATCAGCGTGCTGGCGTATCGGCTGATCGCCACGCTGGTGGTCATGATTGCGCTGCTGATGGCGTTCCGCCGCTATCGCGCATATCATCGCGCGATCGCCGCGCTTTGACGCGCACAGCGGAGCAAAAGGCTGTTCGCGCTGGAACTCGCCGCCACCACGGCTATCAGCGTGAATTGGTTGCTGTACATATATCTGGTGGTCAACGGCCAGGCGCTGCAGACCTCAATCGCGTACCTGACTACGCCTCTGCTCAACGTGGCGCTGGGCGTGGGCATGTTCACTGCGCAGTCACCGACGTCCCCGTGGATGGCGATCGTGCTCGCCGCCAGTTTCTCCGTCTACGGTCTGCTCAAACGCTACGTGCCGTTGGACGCCATTGCACAGGCTGAGAACGACAAGGACATGCGGCAATGGGAACCACTGAACAGCATGCTGTTGATTTCCAGCACACTCGCTTTCGCTCGATATGATGACAAACGCATGTGGGCCTATGACGTGATCGAGAATGCGATGACGCGCAATCTGGGATACTCGTTCAGCGAAGAATACGACGAAAGTGCCGAGGATAACGAGGATACGAACGAAGTCGGTGGACAGCCCGGCCCGCGTCTGAACTACGGCCCGACCTACTACGCCGCCTTCGTGCACGATCCGGAAGGCAACAACATCGAGACCATGCTCGTCTGAGTGTCCGACAGCTCAACAGCGACAAAACCAGATCCCGCCATGCGCAATGTTCGCATGGCGGGATCTGTCATATTCCCAGAGAATCAAACATCTCAGCAGCCGTATGGAAACGCGGGCCGTTCTCCGCTGAATATTCATGGATTTCCCGCAAGGCAGAAAACGTATCAGTAGGAACGGCGCTCTGTTGAGGAAGGTCTAATGAAAGTCGGAACTCGTACGTGTCTGGATTGGAACACATGTGATTCCCCCCCCCCTAGCCCCGGTTACTTGAACAGGTCGAACAGGCTGAACGTGGTCTTCTTGTAGATGGTGTTGTACAGCTTGCGCTTGGGGTGCAGCCATCCCATGCCCTTCTTGCCGTAACCGGGAATCAGCGCACGCTTGACCGCACGGGTGGCGCGGCCCTTCGTGCGCGCGGACAGGCTCTTCTTCCAGCTGGGTGTCCTCATCCCGTATTTCATGGCGGCCTCTTTTCGGAGGACTACCTCACATTGTGCCGCGCCCACAGCAAACCGATAAGTCAGGAACCTATACTTGGCTATGCTCCATCACTCGTCCAGGCACAAGGGGGCAAGGATGCGGTGCGGACCACACCCTATCAAAACATGAACATCAGGAGCCTGCAACTGCATCTCGGAACATGCGATAAGGTGGAACCAATGGCAGAAAGGCGGTGCGGCTATGAGTGCTTGGATGATTCGCGCGGGACACGGTGGGGTGTACGCGGAAGACTGGCTTGACAAGGGGAAGATCGGCATCGGTTGGGATTTTGGAAGCAAGGATATCGCTTCCATGAAACGCGAGCAGATCCGAGCCACATATCTAGCCGAACATCCCAATGAAAGTAAAAACAGGGTGGCTGCCATCGTCAGTCAGGTGTACCGTTTCGCACACGAGATGACACAAGGACAGACCGTCGTCATGTACGATCCGGCGAGTCGTCTTTATCATATTGGCGTCATCACCGGTGATTGCGTTCCCACGCGTGATGAAGATGACCCCGCCTATACCCGTACCGTTCGTTGGGACACATCCGCATCACGCGATGCGCTCAAGCAATCCTCCAAAAACTCCCTCGGCGGCATCCAGACTATTTTCGCCGTGTCGGATGAGGTCATGAACGACCTCCGATCAGCCACGGGGACTTTGCAGCCGATTCCGGAGGAAGCGGCAGTCGAAGACGCCTCCGACGACAATGAGGACGCCCGCGCCGCCACATATGATAATGGCATCGAGCTTATCAAGGACCGCGTGAACCAACTTGACTGGGAGGACATGGAACGCCTCGTGGCAGGACTGCTCAAAGCCATGGGATATTGCGCTCGGATCACGCCGAAAGGGCCGGACGGCGGCCGCGATGTCATAGCATCTCCCGATGCCCTTGGACTGGAATCGCCACGTATCGTGGCCGAAGTCAAACACCGCAAGGGTGCCATGAGAGCACCTGCGATCCGTTCCTTCATCGGCGGCCTACGCGCAAACGACCGCGGACTTTATGTCTCCACCGGAGGTTTCACCAGAGAAGCCCGATATGAGGCGGACCGCTCCAATGTTCCCATGCGCCTGCTCGACCTTGATGGATTTGTTCGTCACTACGTTGACGTGTATGACAAGACCGATGAGGAGACGCGCGATATTCTGCCGCTGACACGTATTTGGTGGCCTGCGTAGAAAAGACACAGCCGCCTAATAATACTCATCGTTGCTTATCAAGAAGATGCGACTAGACTCATCGATTTCATTCTTGACTTTCTTATTCATACATAACATCGCACAAAAACTGTGAGTATATGAGTATATGACAGTATTACTTATCAAAGTATCTGCCATCTTCTCAGTACTTCTATTTACTGGACTCTGCTTGGCTTGCTGCTTTTAATAGAGAAGTTATAGCGGACAGATTCTTCTCCGAAAAACCACGACCGGCAATTGCTTCTGCAACAGCTGACTCATTTTCGCCAATATCTCCTTTAACGAAGATGCGCTCAGCAATTTCCTTGGTAATTGATTTTTTATCCTCCGTCTCAAGATTTGCTATAAAAGGCTCATACTGACGTAATGTAAGTTCCGTCCTTTTAGCTGATTTCGCTTCTCTCTGATTAAAAGTCCCCCTCCTAAATAAAAAACCAGCAATGGTGAACGACGCGATAGATACCGTCACCCGAAAAACAGAAATGGCTGTTTCTTTATCCTCAACCGCATTGAGAGCAAATCCGACAAGGAAGATTCCCACTACTGAAAAAGCAATGGCAAGAATGTCGTATACGAGTGTTGCAACCGTTTTATTCCTTGCATATTTCCCATATGAATCAGCGATGACCCATCCACTAATACTGCTTGATCTCTTTTGGACTTGCTCAAGTAATATTTCCGCCGAACGATTAATTTCTTTAATATTTTTTAAATAACTTTCAGTGATTTGTTCTATCGATTTCTCAGCATTTTCTTTAGCAGACACAAGAAAATCTTCATATTGTTCACCCATCTCCTTACGCCTTGCATTTATTGCCTCTTCAATTTCATCGGTTCTTTTTTCCACCACCTCTTTTGTTTCAACAATTTCATTTTTTGTTGATTCCAAGAAGTCATCAAATTCATCTTTTAAAGAATCAATTTTGTCAGCCTGATCGCGAATTTCCTTGATTCTTTTTTCAGCTTCGTCAACATAATGATTGTACGTTGACTGCGCAATATCAACTACTCGTCGTCCATTATGTGCTGGCCAAGAAGAAGCAAGATGCTCAAATGCTCGATCAATATATGATTCAAGACTACTGCTTGAAAGATAATCCCGAATATATCCGAGATCATTATTTAACGTATTTAAAGTAGACTCAGACACATAATAGCAGTTTGTATTTTTTCTTCTCTCGATGTCCTCCAAAAGATACATCAGATAATTCCGCATTCCCGGAGACAAAGAGTTAATATACTCATCTTGTTTAATCTCTGAGACCATATTCCATACTGAACTATTTTCATACGCATTTCTATCTCTCATAGAATCCTCACAGACTATCGTTCAATTCGCCTATACGTGACCTTGCATTCCTTGACGCGGCGGAGCTGCTGATGGCGCAGCAGCGGGTTAAGCCAATCGCCGTCAACGATTTTTTGGAAGATGTCAAGCCCCCGGCCGGGAAGAATCTCCCATCCGGTATCCGAAGTAATGGAACGGTCGTGCAAAGTGTCTCTGAATTCGTAGGTGAGGTTCACGCCCAGCTGTGAGAACGTCGATGCCAGTTCGTTCAAACCATTTAACTGCGCTTCCACGAATTCAGGATCATTATGTCCGGTCACCAGATGAACGGCTACATCCTCATCGGAATTTTTGCATCTGAGCAGCATTTCCAAGAACTCGGCCAGATTACGCAGCTGGTACGGCTTACGCACATACGCATCCTCTACAACGATTTTCTTCGCACCAGCCAAATATGGCCCGAATAGTTTGTAATACGTGATTCCACGTTGGTTTTCGACCAATTCCCACTGCTTTCCGTCGGCCTTTGCCGCAAGGCGCTCGACTGGAGTCATCGCGGCTGTTTCTTGCTGCCTCGCTACGGGAAGGGCATTGGCGTTCTCAGAAGCACCGGCTTCGCCCTCGCTACCCGCAATTGCCACGTCATCACCGGCAACAAACGATTCCGCCTCGCTCTCATCTTCCGAGTTCTCAACTACACGCCCACGCCAATACAACTGCGGGTAGTCAAGCTCTTCCAAGGTCTGCACGGCGACTATTTCGCCGTCGCTCACACGCTTGTAGGTAAACTCGACCTCCTCCATGGTGGAGTCGATGCGGCACAGCTGGTCCTTGACACGCTTGCGGCCCTCGATGGCGCAACGCAGCAACGGCTCCATCTGTTCGGGAGTGGCCTTGCCGTCCGGGTAGATAAGCTTCATCAATCCGGAGAACGTCTTTTTGATGCCGTCCTTATCTCGCGTGGACAGTGTGGAAGACAGTTCGAAATACTTTTCGAACCGGTCGCTGTAATCGGCATCGCGCAGGTTGTGCAGAATCTCCGCCAGATAGTCGACAACGAAACCGAATCCGCTGGCGAACATCTCGGAACGGATCTGTTCGAACTCCCAACCCGGCAGATAGAAGTGAATACGATCCAGGAATGCCGGATCGTGATACTGTTTCGGCAGTTCCTCGAACAGGTCGGAGTTTTTCAGCATGTACGGCACGTTATGCGAGGTGTTGCCTACGAACGCCATGCTCGCCTCGCCTTGGAACGTCTCGACGCCACGGGAGAACGACTTGTTGGCCATGTAGTTCTTCATGATGTCCACCAAGTCCCGGCCGGCCTTCTTGGCCTTGCCTGCGAACTCGTCGAACGCCACCGTATCCCAATAGCCCACAAGCCCCAGATGTCCGTTGGAATTGTTCACGAACAGTTTGGCCACTGTCACTTCCCCGCCGGATATGAGCATGCCGTGCGGCGAGAATTCCGAGTAGATGTGCGACTTGCCGGTGCCTTTCGGCCCGAGTTCGACCAGATTGTAGTTTCGTTCCACAAACGGCACCATGCGTACCAGATGCAGCAGTTTAGCCCGGTCGGAGAATAGATCGGAATTGAACCCAATGGATTGCATCAGCAGATCGATCCACTCGCCGTCGGTGAATTGCGAACGTTGCTGCATGTAGTTTTCGCGATCATCGCGCGACATCTGCACAGGCTTGAGCTGTAGCAACTGCCATGGCACTTCGCGCGGGTCGCCGGAATATGCGTAACCGATCTGACACATGCACCAGATGCCCGTCACCAGCAGTTTCGGATAAGCCTTTACAAGGCTTGGATCGACAATGACCTGGCTGATGCCGAGATTGGAGAATGTCGCCTCATACAGGTCGGTCTTCTCGTTAAGGGCCACCTGTACACGGTCGATAATCCTATGGCTCCCTTTCTCGCGGATCTTCGACTGGATAAGATTGGCTTCCTCGCGATGCACATAGTTGTTTGCAAGAATGGCACGCACTCGATCCACACCCGACTCGATACTGGCCTGGTCGGTGTTCGTGGCATATGCGCTGAGCAGGAACTCCAGCACATATGAGGGCACCAACGCATTGCCCTTGACCTTGTTCACCAGATCCTTGCGGACGGTGACTCCGGGGAACAGATCGGTGATCTTGACATCCAACGCGCTCAGGGAATTCCCATCCGAGTTGTGTTCAGGACTTTCAATCCAACCGTTCTGGCTCATATCCTGCTCATTCATTGTGTTACCTCTTACTGTCGCTTTCCTCTGTACTCATCCAATTCAGTCGAAGAATCCGGCATCGTCGGCCACCACGCCCTGTTTGAAGAAGTATCGTGCCTTCTGGTCAAGCACGACCAGCACATTTGACCCATCTGTCTTCTCACGCAGGCGCAGTTCGATATTCGTTCCATTGAATCGTTCCGCGTCACTGGTCAGCATGAGCGTAGCCGTCACATGGCGTTCGCTTTTCTCCTGCCCGAGCAGATCGAAGGCGACCGGTGTCTCATTGGAGATGAGCACATCATTGCCTGCCGCATCACGCCCCCACAATCCGGCCAATACGGTACGTGCGCGGATTTTTCCTCCAACGGGCTCGTTCTGGAAGAATTCCACAGTCAACTGTCTGCTGGAAAGCCTGTCAGTTCGTTGCAGAATAGTGAATTCCGCGGGTCTCACATCGTCGGCCGCGGAACGCCCCTTACTGACATGCAGCACAGGAACGACGATTTCCTGCAATGCTGCTCCTCCATGCACATACTTCACACCGGCGCCCTGCATGCGCAAGCGCATGATGGAGTTCGGCACTTGAATGCTTATGCCTTCATTCCGAGCATCGTCCATTCCTATCTGCGCGGCATTGAATGTCACGAACGCGCGACCCGGAGCAAGATTGGATCCGATGGAGAATCGCCGCTTTCTCACCCATACCGTATCACCCTTGGGCTGTTCGCTCAACCATTCCGTACCGTCCAAATCTCGGTCCTGATAGAGGAATCCGTGATCCGCAGTGATGATCATGTTATGGACGTTGCCGCTGGCAAGTTTTTTGACTACTTCACCCAGTTCCTTGAACGTCTTCTCGCATGCGTCCACTGTTTCCGATTCCGTTTTCTCCGTATCACCGGTAGCGTCGATATGATTGTGATACACATACAGCACGTTGCAGGATTTGTATAGTTCTTTGATTTCGCTGACTTTCAGCTTTGTCAAATCGTCATATCTAATCGCTTTGCCGCCTACGGCCGAAAGAATGGCAGTGCGCGCTTCGATTCCTTTGGTGCTGCGTCCATCAGCCAGAACATATAAACGGTCTTTGCTGTCGAATTCGAGCGAGCCGTGCGGCAGCAACGCCGCCATGCCAAGTTGCGTATAGGATGGCAGAACGCTGTATTGCATATTCAGTTTCGTACTGAAACGGCTTTCCCTGTCGATGCGTTCGGACAGTTCCTGCGCAACCTCGTAACGTAGCGCATCGGAAATGATCACGGCGATTTTTCTGCCGGACTTCAATACCGGCGCGATTTCACGTTCATAGAAATTGGTTTGCGCGTCCATGTCTATGAACTTCCATTGGCTTAGCGTATCGACTTGTTTTTGCCATGTCTGACCCAGATCCTGCTGATATGCCTCGTAGGCGCTTTGCAGATCATCGTCCACGCTCACCGCATCCGGGTTGGCACGATGCCATGCGAGCACATATTTTCTGTATGCGCCATCGGCCTTGTACAGCTTTTCGGCATACAGCTTCATCCCTTGTTCCGGTGAGCTGATGGTGCTGATGAGTTCACCGCATTCAGCCAGAACGGCACGGAGCCTGCTTGCTGCGGCAATGCACTCATATTGGTCGGTATATTCTGCATACCAGAGCTTTTGCTTGCGCCCATTGATGATCCGTTGCACTTGGTCGTCTGTAATGGACTGCGAACCCAACCGTTCGAACAGCTTGTTGACGATCATCTCGTCCACGTCGCGGAACAGGTCCCGGTCGGCAAGCTCCTCCACACTCATATCGGCGATTCGAGTGGACAGGTGCAGTTCCTCCACGGCATTCTCGGAAAGATTCTGCAACACCGTGCGCATGTCGATGTTCTTATACCAGTCGTCCCAGTCGCGAATAATGTTCGCATAAGCGGAAACGGCGTTCCTGCCATCGGAGAATCCGTTCCATGCGAGCTGGAACAGCCATAGCACGAAGTCCTTCACCGTTGGCTCGCTGCCGGCATCAGTATCCACGTCAAAACGATAAATGCGCCGTGTTCCAGTCCAATGGAACGTGCTTAATCCCATGCGTTCGATCACGGTGATACCGGAATCGTCACCCTGCGAATATTGCGTAAGTAGCTCAGCCCAGATGTCTTGCATGCTGTGCCGATCATCTTTCAGTTGCAGCAACGTGGCGATCATCTTCGCTTGGAAATCGGTAGCGTCGTCATGTGCGTTAAGACGTTTCGCGAAGCGCTTGGCGCGTTCTTCGCTGTCGAAGAACTTCGGCACACGCTTCATCACTTCCAACCACACGTTTCGCGTGTCGGCAGAAGCTTCCGGCAGTGTTTCCGTGAGCGTCACGACGAGTTTGTCCATGGTGAACGTGGGGCCGTATGCCAGCTCCAAATCCAACAGCCAGTTGTCTTGAACCGCCGGGGCCGGCTCCGTCAGATATACGAGGAATTTCTGATTCGGCTGCTCGTGGAACATGCGGTAGCGCACCGTGAATGGAATGTACCGCCTATCGTTCTCATCACCGATTTCCGGGGTGATGAGTTCAACCTCGCGCAGTACCTCATCAGTGGCATGCTCGCCTACCAATGTTGCCGCATCATCCACGTACTGCTTCTTATCGTCGCGCCAAAATACTATGCGCCCGCGTTCGCCCGGCTGGCTGAAACGTTTAGCGAGCAGTCTTGTTACTTGGCTATTCTCACTCATGCGGTTCCGTCCTTTTCTTCGCTTCAGCGTATCGAGTGGCGCGGGCAGCACCAATTTTCACTGCACTGCCTTCCTCTACCAGACTCTTCAATATTCGTTGAGCCTGTCTTTCCTGCACGCCCAGTATCCGTATGGCGTCAGAGATAGAAATGCTCGCATTCTTACGCAGCGCATCAAGAATACGCTCCTTCTGGGATGGAACCACTGTAATGGTGGCATTCGGAGCAGCATTCGTTTTGGAAGTTGTTCTTTCCGCAATCCCGTCATCAGAAAGCGAATCCCGTCGTAATCCCGTCACAATCCCGTCATCAGAACCTGTCTCCGAGCCATTGCGATAGATGTTGATGCGCAGATCCGTATCGCCGCCAAGGAATTCCGGTTCAGGCAATCCGGCATCACGCACCTCCTGCATCACACGCAGGATGCCGCTCCCCCAATGTTCGATATAGCCCATGTATTCAAAAGCAGAGGCCAATGCCTCGTTGCGGATCTTCGAATAACCCTGCTTCATGCGTTCAATGGTCTGTCCCAGCGGCAAGCGCCCGGGCGAAGTGATTTCCAATCGATCATCATAGATTGCGATCTGAATGCTTGAATGATCGATATAGCTGCGATGCACTATCGCGTTGACGATCAGCTCTCGAATGGCATCCGGCGGAATCTCATACACGTCCTGCCGGTACACGCCCTTGAATCGGGCGCCCATATGGATGTTACGCAGCACATACTGGTAGGACTCCTCAATAAGCTCCTGCGGAGTGCCCGTGAACTCACGCCGATCCACAAACACAGCTTTGGTGGTTCCCTTGAACACTCCGCATTGCACCACGGACCGGACGGCCGTATTACCAGTGAGAATCGCATAGGCGTTGGTAGGCCCCAATTGCCTGTCTTGTTCCACCAGCACGCCCCATTGCAGCAACTGTTTCTCCGTAACCGTTTTGACTTTCGAGGGGTCTTCGGCATTATCCTTCGCGGTTTTCGTCAGACTTGCGCACAGTGCCTCGATGTCTTCTTCCGTTATGGACAATCCAAGGCATTGCACTTGGTCGAAACTCCGGTTGCTACCTTCGATAGTCAGTTCCCGGATAGTGGGCTGATCTGCTTGACGCGTGGTGCCAGCTACGCGGACGAACGTTCCTTGCTCCTGGCCGAACGACTTGATATGGTACGGACGCTGCAAGCCGGGAGCAATCTCAGCCACGATAACCGTCTTGCCGTTCACATCATGCATGGTGATATCGGGAATAATCAGCGGCTCGCAGCTATTGACAATGGCGTCCGAAATGGAATCCATTACCGTGAACACCTTGTCTTCGGCAATACCAACCACGCGAAGCGTTTGGTCTTCGACACCGAACACCAAACATCCACCTTGTCCATTGGCAAACGCCACCGCGGTTTTGGTGTAGTTGATGCTCCTGGAGGGAGGCGTGAGTTTGTACTCCACATTCTTGGATTCGCCATTCAACAATGTCTCAATGCTCATTAGACGTTTGCCCTTCTGGCTCATTTATACGGTTAATCCAATTCAGTTTTGTCTCTATCCCCATACGCTTCAGCTGTTTTTTAACAGAGCATAACGCAACCTTGCTGAAAAAGGGAAGATCATGACTATGACTATCTTGCTTGGGAACTATGGCGAAAACGACATCATGAATTTGATTCTGATTCAACAGAAAATTCTCAACTGAGGACAGCCCCTCTTGTTTGCCAACCTGCTTGATTTTTTCATTCACTTTTTCCGCATAATCGGCAGCATCCCGCTCCATAGAAGCTGAAACAAGCCCCTGATTAAACAAATGGCTCATTGTTGCCGAACCCGAATATCGCTTTATATGAATTCTTTTCCCATCATCAGCAAGCACATCACAAAATTCAATTCGACTACGACCACCACCATACGAAATTAATCTTTTATCCATTAAGAGAAAATGATTAGGGAATTTTTGAGCAAGAGCCTTCTCAAGCTTATAGTTATATAGCCCTTCCTTCTCAAGTTTTATCTTTTTCCCGTCAAAATCATCAACAAATTGTTCTTCATCATTTTGAGGATATGGAATGAAATCTATATCCGATTCGTCCGTATCCATAAAATCTTCATTAATTCGATTAAGGTAATCCGAGCGAATCTCATACCAAGCGCCATCAAGTACACAATATGATTCCCCACCGTATGCCAAATCACCAACAAGACACTTATGCGCTTGCCAACCTTGATAAGGCAAGCCATTTTCTTTTGAGATAGCAGTTACTCGTTTATGTTTAAGTTGGTCAATAGAAGTAAGAGGCTTTTTAAAAGAACGAAGTACATCTGCTAAAAGTACATCATCCTGAAGGATAGGCTCATCATTCTCATCGGTTTGAGACCCAATTTGGAAACCTTCAACTCTATCCCAATCAATAATATCAGGAACCGCCATCCACAAATCATGCTGACTGTCATCGTTATAGCTATAGTTTGCGATTTGCCGAATAGATTCGTCCCATAATTTTTGTTCTAGAGCGGGATCTTTTACAGGAGCGATATTGTCAACCCAATCAAAATCTTTCTTGTAAGTTTCTTGACAGAACAATTCATAGAGAGATTTAAGAAATTCTTGCACATTATCTATATCAATTTCTTTTGTAACAGCAAGCGAATCACCACCAGTCACCGTTCCACACAGCAACTCATCTTCTCCGCATTTAGCCGTTACCTGGCTTAACAAATTCCTTTCAGTATCGATTGCGAAATCATCGATATCTCCTATTCGTGACAACTGTTCACTTGAACGCTTGGCACTACCCGAGACATCAGCGAAATGAATCGCCCTCAATGTATCATTTTTTACAGAATTAAGTACACATTTCAGACCAAAACGTTCCTCTATTGCCGAACGATTAATAAGCGTACGACCATATCCAAAAGTAAGAACAAAGTAACGCCGATTTTCTTCACCAACAGACGAAAAAATTTCATCTGCTTTTGCATCAAACGAATTATTCTCAATAATAACTGGAATGACAAAAGCCGCTCCGATATTGGCAACTTTAAGGGATTCGCTTTCTACTGCTGAATTAAAAAATGCGTTAGCCCATTCAGGTTCATGCGGTTTTGTGGCACGAACGAACAGTTTGTAACTCTCATGCCCCTTAATTTGCAATTCGATAATAGGATTCCCATCATCTGAAGCAGGAGGGACTATCTCCCCTACTGGGAAATCTTGTTTTATCAGGTAAATGCTGAGCTTATTCTTTGCCATTACTGACTTCCTTGTCTTGTTCCTTCAGCGGATGGATGGGCCAGGTCCAGGTGGAGACTTCTTTTCGCTTTCGCTCGATGGAGGGGATGGAACGCAGAGCCTTGCCCATGCGCAGGTAGTTCACCAACACACCGTCGTCCAAATCCATTTCCAGGTTGCGGGTAGCTAATGGGTACAGGGTCTGGTCCTCGTAATCCTTACACTCGAGAACGGCCTTGTGCAGTTTGGCGGCCTGTTTCTGGTCCGCGGCACGATCCGAATGTTCCAAGCTATCGGCGATGTCGGCGATTTTGCCGGTGTAGTCGCGCAGATAGTTGAGTACCACGTTCGTGGTTTTCGGCGTATACCGGTGCAGGTACACGAGCGCCTTGAACGAGCCCTTGTTGCTGGTTTGACTAGAGTACTGCCAGTAGATCGGACGATTCGAATACATCCTCACGTGGTCGTTGTAGAAATCATTCACGAAATACTTGCGGATGCTCTTGCCCAGCACCTGTTCGATGTAGGCGATGTTCGCGGCCAGATTCTCCTTGCCGAACGCCACAGAGAGGAACCTACGGAACCGTGTCACGATATCGTCCTCGAAGCAGTCCGTTTCCGTGACCGGAATGACATTGTCTTCATCCGGCTCGAACGATGGGTTCGGAATCTGCGCGTGGAAATCATCAAGTGTTTCACCCTGCGAAGCGAGAATCAAACCAGGCTTATCGAGCGAATACCTGCCGAACATGCAGCCCACCGCATAGGAAATGAGTTCCCTGACGACATCTTGGGCGAATTTCTCGTTGCGCGCTTCCGGCGTATCCTTCGGACATGCGAACGCGACGTTACGCTTCAATGACACGCGTTCCAGCGGCACATCGCATGGCACGTCATCACGCACGCCATATGCGTCCGCAACCATCTCGTTATTACGGATCTCACGCTGGCGCTGTTCCTCAGATACACGATCCCAGTACTCGCGAAGATGCAATACCGCCTCTTCAAGCAAATCTCCCACTTGTGCACCCTGATTAGGATCGAGCAACGTGAATCGCTGGAAATCCCACGATGTCTCGAACGAGTTCCAATCCTTCGCGGAGACATTAATTATCTGTGTAATGATGGATTCAGCTAGATCAGGTAACTGACAGAAAGGCAACTTAGCAATTTGTCCAACCTCGTAATTGAGCGTTGGAGACAATGCCGAGAGCAGAAGCTGAACAGTTGACGAATTTACCATACCCAATAAGTTCAACAACTCGGTATTTTCGCATGGAAAAAACGAACAACCAGCAACATCAAAAACAAATCCTTCTCGGTAAAGCCTAAATGCAGGTTGGCCTGAAGAAATTTTCGACCACGAAATAGCTGGTTTAAAAAAGTAATCTCGTCCATCGTGCCTAAAACCAGGCAGATTCAGCATCCGTTTCTGACCCATGGAATCATACCGCAAAATAAATTGTCTATTGCCGAACCACTTTCTGTATTCCCCACCTTTGTTGTATGGGAACCACCCGTTTGCATGATATGCTTCCTCACGCGTTTTATAATACAGATAAACTCGCTTATAGCTCACTTCAGACCACAGGCGAAGCATTGATTCATTATTGCCCGTGGACATCCCATGCTTGCAGACAGCTTTTGATGACAAACTTTTTAAGCTAAAAAGCGATAAAACGTCCTCACTGAGCCAATAGACAATTGGCGAGCCGGGGATTTGCGCGAACTCGTTCTGGTTCACCTCGAAAAAATACTTGCGCATACCCGAATGGGCAGATTGCTCATTATTGTGCGCTTCGATAATTTCCAATGCACGAGGACCTTGCTGCTTCGCTCCTACAAAATCACTAAGCCTGACAAATGCACCCTTCCTATCGCTACGACCCTTTCCTAGAGTGAAAGCACAAATAGGCACGGTGGCACCTTCGAATCCGGAATATTCCAGTTGAATCAATGAACTGATGTGTTCCTGTCGGATAATCCGTTGACGCATCTGCTCATAGGAAGATATGAACATCCACACGTAAGGAGTCATGAAGCCAAGCTGCCCATGCTTAGGCACCAACTCAAACAGTCTATAAATGAATGCCGCAAAGAGATCAGCCTTACCATCCTCATAATGGTCCTGTACGAACTGTTTGAGCTCGCCGCTCATGTTCTTTGCGCCCATGTATGGAGGGTTCGCCACCACTGCCGCGTATTTGCGGGCAAGATACCTTGTTTGAGCGAAAACCTCCTCCGCATGTTCACGCAGAAGCGGGTCGAACAGCGTGCCAATGTCATCAGCATTTTTCTGCGCTGACGCCGCCAATTCAACAAGCTCCTGCGGCGGTTGAATCAGCGAACCATATACATCAGCCTTCGCATAGGTATTCCATACCGTGAAGTCCAAATCCACTTGGTATAGGTCATTCAGATCGGCGACATCGCCTTCCTCGAACGAAATCGGCGCAATGCGCTGAATGTTCGGCTCCACCTGTTTCTTGAAGAATCTGCGGGAACGGGAGCGTGCCTTCATGGTCAGGGCAAAGGCGGCAAGGCTTGCGGCTCTCTCGTCGATTTCCATGCCGTATAAGTTGTGTTTGAGAATCAATCCGGGAATATCGCTCGGCGCATACCCTTCTTCTTCGTAGATCTCATACAGCAGGTCGAACGCGTAGGTAAGCATGTGGCCGGAGCCGCATGCGGGATCGCACACGGTTAGCTCTTCAGGCGTTTGAATGTTGAGAATATCCTCGTTCTCAGTAGAACCATCCTCCGAAGGCTGAATATAGTAGTCCCAGTTCTTGTACAGCTGGCTGTCTGGATGGGACTGCATCCAAAGGCTGCCAACCGTGTTCTGCACCAGGTAGCGCACAATCCAGTCCGGTGTAAACAGCTGAGTGGCTGCGGGAATCTCATCGGCTCCAGCCTTGCGATTCCTCTTAAACCCGTCCATTACCTCGTTCTTGCGTTCCGAAATGTAGTACTGGTACAGCCAGCCGATGATCTCCACATTGCCGGACGGATCGTCAACACCACAATCCTCCGGGGTCATGATCTCCACCGCATTCCTCAACACGGAACCCTCGGCGAGCAGATCAGCTGGCATGAGCAGTTCATCCACCCTGCCGGCCTCCTTGCCGACGTTTTCGAACATGAACGGCAGGTTACGATTCCAGAACCGGCATTCGGATTGCAGCAGCAGACCATACGCGCGGCCCTGCGGATCATCCGCCATGATGGAACCACTCAGCAATCCTTCAATGCGCTCTTTGGCCTTATCATTCACCCGCAACGAGAACACCCTGCTGTCATACTCGCCTCGTTTCGCCGCTGCAAGCACTTCCGGCAGACCATTCGTGCTGGTCAGGCCAGCTGGAGAGACCACCGGCGTGCCGGTGAACCCGTGCACATCCATGTAACGGAACGCGATGATGCGGTTGAACCACCGGTACGCATAACGTTCCACCACATGCTTGCGGCCCTCTACGCCGCCACCGGCCTGCCCGATCTCACGCTGCAGAAAATCGAACGCACGCGGGTCATCAACCTGGGCGTCGGAATTCGGAACCAATGCGGCGTCAAGCCGAGCCCTCACCGCGTTCATGAGCTGGCGGCGCGCATCCGTTGCGAAAGCTTGTAGTTTCGACGTGTTCATAGCAGGATCTTCTTTCCATTCTCAATGGCGGCGATAAGCTCACGGCGGTAGGCATCAAGGAAGTCGTCCACATCATCCTTGGTCTCCAAAGCGTCTTTGGTGTGAGGCCTGCTGATGGTAGCGAACGATACGGCCACGCGCGGGGTTTCCTTTTGTTGCGATTCAGGAATGTTCGCTTCCATCGGCGTAGTAACTGTAGCAGCCTGCGCCTCTCCTGCGAGCGCGGTCTTCGGCCTCGGCGCGGAGGCTGCTAGTGCGTTGATGAGTTGCGGGTAAGTGCGTTCGCTCAGTTCGTGTACGCTTTCGCGCATTTTGTAGATGAACGGTATGCGCTGCATGCGTTCCGCCACTTGGTCCAGTTCCGTCTCGACCTTGGTTTGCGCGGCTTGTGTTGCGTGCTGATATTCGGTGGAATCGTGGATTCTGGTGCGAATATCTTCCACGTCGTTAAGCGCGTTGGCGCGTTCGGTTTGGATGGTTGCGTCTGTTGCCTCACGCAGATCGTCAATGGCAGTCTTAAATTTATTGGTTTTGCGGAAGATGTTCGGGTCGTTTGCCAGCTGTTCCGCGGATTGGTACAGGCTTGCTGCCGTAGTGCCAGATACATAGTCGATGTTCGGCTTGTTGTTTTTCAGCCATTCCAATCCGTCTGCAAGAATCCTGGATTGGGAGCCGTTGAGGAAAGCGACAATCGGGTCGATTACGTCTTCTTTAAACTCGAGCAGTTCTTCGGAACCGTTTTCGGTTTCTTGTGCGGTGAAATCGCCAAGCAGCCAGTCCTCACCCATTCCGGAGGCATAGTTGATTTTCTCAATGGCCTTGTCGAGCTGCTGCACAAAGCCGAATCGGGCATTGCGCACGCGCAGCTGGGTCAAACTCTCCGCCTCCCACTTAAGTCGCGTGGTAACGGCCTCCGCCAGATCAATCGCATTCGATGGCAGGTCCGCGGCGGTGAGCCCAAGGAAATCCCTGGCGAAGTCACGCAGCTGTGAAACTTTTCTCGTGTCGAATACGCGTGGCAGATCCACTCGGATGGAATCCTGCTTCTTCGTTTCCCTAAGCAAACGGGCGGCCTCGCTGCGCTGCACCGGCTTGCCATCCAATGTCAGCGTGATTCTGTCGGAACCATACAGGTGGCCGATGCATGCGAGCGTGGCGGCATACGGCCAACCATAGGGAACGCTGCCGTAGGCATCAAGAAGGCTCTTGACGGTGGCGACCATGCCTTTGCCTTTGTCACGACTGATCGCGGCGAACACATCATCGGCGGGAACGTCGAGCTTGTCCTGCACTGCGTTCATGCCGTCAAGCATGCCAGGCTGGTGCTGCGAAGCGTTCATGATGATGCGAGCGAGATCCGTTTCCTCGTATCTTTGCCCACCAAGTAGAGAAAAGTTCGTGTAGTACCGGCCGATGAGCGTTCCAAGCCCTTCCGCCATACGCGCCTGCACCTCGGTGGATTTCACTTCCACTTTTCCGCCGTTATAGTCGAACTCGCCATTGGCCGCGGCTTTGACGATGCGGGTACGCAGCTCCGTGTAAAGCCTTTCATTGGCGACGCTCTTGCGGGAGATGATCTGCTGGCGCACTTCTGACTGGCTGTTCTTGTCGGTGCGCATGAGGTATGTGTAGGTTTTCACGTACATGCGCAGATCATCGAACAGTGTTCTGTCGGACATATCCAACAGCAAAGTGATGGTGTCGCGCATGCCCATGCCCATGCGAATGGCGTCCGCACGGTCCTGCGCATTGGTCGATGTGACCACGTTCAGCCAGATGAGCTGCTGCGCGGACTGTTGCACCCCATCGATGCGCAAACCATAGCGGAACTGGGCACGCTGTTCGCCGTATGCCACGGTCATCTTGCCGAGCACGTCACTGACCAAGATCTTCTTCAGCTCGTCGATTTCCTTGCTGGAGTCGATGTCCGTGCTTTTGATCTCCTGCTCGATATCCTGCTCTTCGTTGGTCAGATAGTTGTAGGTATCTCCCACACGCTGTACATACGTATCTTTTTCCAACTCTCCCAGAACATACTTGATGTTCCGTTCCAGTTCCATCACGTCCATGTCGAACTGGTCGGTCAGCAGAATGCGCAGGTTATGCGGTGTGGTGGGGAATCCGTCGACATGCTTGACCAGCAGCAGCACCTTCAGCAGGCGCACGCCCAGCTCCTTTATATCGGAGCCGAGTCTCTTTTCGGCTTGGTTGATGCGGAAGTTCGAGGTTGATTGGATGGCGTCGGCAATACCGTCATATAGTTTGTCGAATGGCATCAGGGCCCCGACCATCTCATTCTGGCCGGATCGCAACGTGCTGCTGATGGTGGAAAGCATAGACCGTTCACCCACAGATGCGTGGCGTCCGGAGAACATGTTGTACCGGCTCATTTCCCGCAGCACGTTCTGGAACAGCTCGAACTCATAGTTCACAAACGGATACGATGCGATGAAATCGTCCTTGCTGTATGCCTTGTTATTACTGAATTTCGAAGTCTCACGAGTGAATTCGAACATGGTGCGCAGGTTCGCGTTCTGCTCATCCCACAGCTCGTTCATCACTGACTCATATTCCGGTTTCTTGGTCAGCAAGCGCTTCTGAATGACCTCCACCACGTCGGCACTGTTGAGCTTCAGCTTGATGGAGAACCTGCCCTGGATCTTCGAAAAATCATAGCTTTGTTGCTTGGTCCGATCGCCAACAATGGTATCCATGTCTTCCTGGGAAGTGACCACCACCCATGCACGCCCGTTGGTCTTGACAGCAAGATCCTCGGCGATGGATTGCAGTGACAGCATGAGCTCTCTGTTCTCACCGATGAACTGGCCTACCTCATCCACGAGGAACAGGATGCGGCGGTTCGGTTCCTGACGGAACAGCCACACGTTCACGTCGTCTGCGAAGTCGCCGACCGTCATCGTGTACGTATCCTCGTACCGTTGGATGATGCTGTCTTGCTCCGGTTTGCCTGTCACCGCGGCATAGGCTTCGCAGATCTCATCATCCCATAGCACGGCCTCACCACGGCCTTCGCTCCATGGTTTGCCAGCCACCTGTTCGAACTCTTGTTTGAAATCCTCGAAATAACCATTGCTCGCCAAATCGCGTTCGAATTTCGCAACGTACGGATTCTTGCCGTAGAAACCACGCGCCTCATCGAATACGCGAACAAAAGCGTACAGCAGCATGTCGGAGGCATTGGATTTATCCGCCTTCTGATCGATGTTGAATAGAATCGACGTGGCTGGTATCGTCAAAGCCTTTTCAAGCTGACCTGCAAGCATCTGGTCATCCTGTGCTTCGGCCTTGCCCATGAAGGCATGAACAATCTGTTCGCGACTCATGGTCGGCTTATTGCCCTTGTCAACGAGTTCAGCCGGGACCTCGCCCAGAATATGCGACAGCATCTTCAACAGGTGCGATTTACCGGAACCGAAGAAACCGGAAATCCATGCACCGTTCTGTTCGTGGTTCGACGGGTCGTTGTATACGTCAAGGAATTTGGCCAGATTGCGGCAAATCTCCTCCGTAAGCACATACTCGTTGACCTCATCGTTAAGATTTTTCTCATCATTGGCCTTGATCACACCATTGATGTTGCGGTCAATGTCCTTGCTGAACAGCTCCTTGAAACTGATGCCGTTTTCCCCGTTCATTTGTGTCCCTTCTTCTTTGAACGAATACTTCGCAAGCGTTACTCGCATTCCACCTGAATCGGCAAAACAACCCTTAGGCCGTCATTCCTGTCATTCCTCCAGTCGCACACTCATCTCACGCAGATTTTGCGCACGATAATAATTATCCCCAGGCAAACAGCCGAATAGCGACATGACCGACCCCGCGGAAGCGCTTCTCGTAAACGTACCCGGATAGAACAGCACCAATGGGCGATCATCGATGCGCCCTTGCAACGCGTTAAGCAGTGTATGCGCACGAATATACGGGTAGACCTTGCCGATTCCCGTAATGAATACGATATTGGCTCCGCCCTCGCTCTTGGCCTGCTCGTAATGATCACGAATGGTATCAGGCAACTGAGCCGTATCCGCGCCCAACACGTTATCGAGCAGTCCTAAAAACTTATCCGTATGCGCATCCGACGAGACTTTTCTGTGGCGTTTTGCCTCCCTGTTAAGCACACGATCCAGAATGCCACGATTACCAAGAATCTCCAGAACAACATCGAATAAATCCAGCGTGAGCACCTGCGGAGCATAATCGCCGTCATATTTCGGCGTCATCGTCTGCAGCTGACTCACCAATTGCCTGATATGTTCGGCGACCTCAAGCTCCTGCCTAGGCGGATAGTCATAAATGTAATAAGGCTGCTCACCGGCCAATCCACTATTGGTTCTGAACGAACGGGACTCCATAATCTCGCGCAAATGAGCGAAATCAGCATCAATGTCACGGTGCTCATCGGCAGCTTCAACGCCTGCGATGAAATCAGTCATGCTATCCCCCATTCGTACTCACAAGGATGATTCACGCATCGGGAAAAACCCGAACGAATCTGGTCTTTTCATAAGGATATCCGCCAAAGAGGGACTGGGTAGGAAGGAAACCACCGTGTCGGAATTTTTATCGAACAGATGGGCCTCAACCATGGCCTTGAACAGATTGGACCGGAGTTTCTTCGCCGTTCCCTCGCTTATGGTTTCCAGCTCGGGATGCCATGTAGCCTTGTTCGCAA
>OGPH01001165.1_pt1 | contig 21645 bp, 28 predicted proteins | sample 1552891 | NCBI WGS metagenome assembly OGPH01 (sample SAMEA2580272, study PRJEB22360) | human gut metagenome | biome: human gut; feature: human-associated habitat; material: faeces | place: Denmark | collected 2008/2010 | reverse complement strand
AAAGGAGAAGGTATATTTTAATGACTGATAAATGAGTCAATTATAATATACCAGGTAAAAAAAATGATTTTAGGTATTATTTTAGAGTTCATTGTTGTTTCTTGTATCATAGTCAAGATTTTAAACATAAAGTATCGTAATCAAAGTTATCTTAAAAAAGCCAATTCTCTTTTCACTGCTTTGTTATTGATTTATCTACTGATTATCAACACGCAAAGAGATAGTGTCATCTCTTTTATTTCTTCTTATTCTATGATATATATCATAACTTTGATTATTTATATTGTTCTTATCATTATTGAAACCATAAACACGATGAAGGGAAAAGGATAATGTATAAAAAATAATGGTCAAGTTTTATCTTTTTACTATCACTTTTTTAAATGTTATAATATTGATAAGGAGTGAGTGCATATGAAAAAGCTGATTATTTGGGTTGTGATGCAGTTTTTATATCGTGGTATGAAAGTTCTTTATCATGATGATACACGTATGAAAGAAGAATTAGATGGATGGAAACAAGATAAATTTTTAACATTACAAGTCATGCATGGACCTTCTATCACAATCAAATACACATATCAAAAAGGATTACAGAAAGTCAAAAATGTAAAACCTGATATTTGTATTACCTTTAAAAGCATTCAGACAGCTTTGCTTGTTTTTACAGGTATGATGAGTGTCAAAAGTGCTTATTTAGAACATCGTTTTTCTTTAAGAGGAGATGTTTTTGAAAGTATGAGATTTGTCAGATGTGTTGATTTGGTGGAAACTTATCTTTTCCCTCGTTTTATGACAAAACGTATTTTAAATCATCAGGAAAAGAAATATAAACCGACTTTATTGATTTATATAAAAGCTTTATTTGCTTAGGAGGGATCATTATGTATTTTGAATTTGTCAATAAAACAAAGGTATGTGCTGGGCAAAATGCTTTAAGCCAACTTGAATACGAATGTCAACAATATCATATGAAACATCCTCTAATTTTAACAGACCATGTTTTATATCAACTCAAATATGTTAATATTCTTACCAAACATTTATCATTAGATTATAGTCTATATACAGATATTCCTGTTGATTCTTCTATTCATACAATTGAAGATATTCAAGATTATTATATGAAAGAAAATTGTGATGGATTGATTGCTTTAGGTGGTGGAAGTGTTTTAGATACTGCTAAAGGTGTTTATTTGATGTTATCACAGGAATGTGAATCCATTGAAGATATTTTAGGTTTTGAAGATTTAAAACTTGGTCAAGATGTGCCATTCTTTGCGATTCCTACAACAAGTGGGACTGGTAGTGAAGCGACATGTGTCGCCGTAGTCAGTCATCCTGAAAAGCAAGTCAAACTGGAAATCATCTCACAGCACATTCAAAGTCATGTGGCTTTTCTTGATCCTGTTTTAACACAAAATCTTCCATTAAAAACAACAGCTTCTACTGGTATTGATGCTTTAACACATGCGATTGAAGCTTACACATGTTCACAAAAAAATCCTATCAGTGATGCCTATGCAATTTTAGCTATCCAAACCATATCACAAAATATTTTAAAAGTTGTTGAAAACCCTAAAGATGAAAACATTCGACTGAATTTAGCTTTAGCTTCTTATGAAGCAGGATGTGCTTTTTCAAATTCAATGGTTGGTATTGTTCATGCGATTGGACATGCTTTAGGAGCTGTCTGCCATGTAGCTCATGGAGATGCCATGAGTATGCTGCTTGTCCCTTGTATGCGTTATAATCTTGAAATCAATAAAGACTTATATGGGGATTTGTTATTATATCTTGGACAAAAAGAACTTTATAGTCAAACACCAAAGGAGCAGTTAGGACAAAAGGCGATTGATTATATTGCAAGTTTATTACAAACTTTACATGAAAAGACAAATCTTCCTGTATCACTGGAAAGTGTTGAAAGTTTGCCTGAAAATATCAATGAAGTGGCTGAGAAGGCTTTAAATGATGGAGCTTTAATAGTCAATAACAAATATGCAAATAAACAAGATATTATCAATATATTGGAGGGTCATTATGGATATTAAAGAATTAGTGAAAACTCAACGTGAATTTTATCAGACACAATATACTAAAGATATTAATCATAGAATACAGACTTTAAAAGCTTTGAGAACTTGGATTTTAGAACATCAAAATCGTATTATTGAAGCCTTGAAAAAAGATTTGAATAAAGATGCTGTCGAATCTTATATGTGTGAAATTGGTTTGGTTTTAAGTGAATTAAACTATCAGTTAAAACATATTAAAAAATGGAGTCGTAATAAATATGTCTGGACGCCAATCTCTCAATTCTATGGAACAAGCTTTGAATCTTATGAGCCTTATGGTGTGACATTGATTATGAGTCCTTGGAATTATCCTTTCATGTTATCAATTGAACCAGCAGTTGGCGCTATTGCAGCTGGAAATACTGTAATTATCAAGCCGAGTGCTTATGCTCCAAATGTTTCACATGTGATTAAACAAATGGTGAGTGAAAGCTGCGATGAAAGATATGTGGCAGTTGTTGAAGGTGGAAGAGCTGAGAATACAGAACTTTTGGAACAACGTTTTGATTATATTTTCTTTACAGGTAGTGTGAATGTTGGCAAACTGGTTATGGAAAAAGCGAGTCGTTATTTAACACCTGTAACTTTAGAATTAGGTGGGAAAAGTCCTTGTATCGTTGATGATGCTAAGAGCTTGAAACTTGCAGCAAAACGTATTGCTTTTGGTAAGTTTTTAAATGCTGGTCAGACATGTGTGGCTCCTGATTATTTATTAATCAAAGACAAATATAAAGATCAGTTCATCCAATATATGAAAGATGCTATTCATGAATTCTTTGGTGATCAACCTTTACAAAATCCTCAACTTGTTAAAATTATTAATCAAAAACACTTTGATAGATTATCACATTTATTAGAAAATCAGGATATTGTGATTGGTGGAAAAGGAAATCTAGAAACTTTACAGATTGAACCAACGGTTGTTGATCATGTTGATGGAAACAATCCATTAATGCAAGAAGAAATCTTTGGTCCTATTCTTCCTATCTTAACTTATCAAAACATTGATGAAGCTATAGCCTTTATTAATCAAAGAGAAAAGCCACTGGCTTTCTATATCTTCTCTCAAAATAAGGCGATTCAAAAGAAATTATTAAAACATTGTAGCTTTGGTGGTGGATGTATTAATGATACAATTATTCATCTTGCGACAAGTGAATTAGGTTTTGGTGGTGTTGGAAATAGTGGTATGGGATCATACCATGGTAAAAAGAGTTTTGAAACTTTCTCTCATACCAGAAGTATTGTCAAAAAGGCAACTTGGATAGATTTACCAATGCGTTATTATCCTTATAATTCAATGAAAGATAAACTGATCAGAATGTTTCTCAAATGATTTCACATATTGTTAATATTGATTTAAAATATAATATATATCATATATATAAATACAACATAAAGGAGGAAATATGATGAAGTGTCCTGTATGCAAAGATGTGACATTGCTTATGTCAGAAAAACATGGTATTGAAATTGATTATTGTCCTGAATGTCGTGGAATTTGGTTAGATCGTGGTGAACTTGATAAAATTATTGAACGAGCTTCAGGAGAACAAAAACAGCATTCATCTAAAGATCATGAAAAATCACACAAAAAGAAGAAAAGTTCTACTTTAATTGATATTCTTGAAATCTTTGGTGGAGAATAAAAGCTGTCAGGGATAAGTGAAATGCTTATTCCGACAGCTTTTTTTAGTCTTCTAATTGTGATGTACAATGAGGACAACGTGATGCCTCAATATGAATTTCTGATTTACAAAACGGACAAATTTTCTTATCAGGAATAACTTCATCCTCTTTTTTACCAATACTCATGAGTTTATTCACAGCCTTCATAATACAAAATAAAACAAAAGCCATAATAAAGAAATTTACTAATGATGAAAGAAATGCTGATGCAAAACTTGCAATATCCTGTAATGTATATATTTTTCCACCAGTGACAAAATTTAAAATAGGGTTAATAAAATTGTCAGTTAAAGAGGTCACAATGCCAGTAAAAGCTCCCCCTATAATAACCCCAATCGCCATATCCAGCATATTTCCACGTAAAGCAAACTTCTTAAATTCATTCATAAAATTCTTCATATCTTCACCTACTTTTTCATAGAATAACATATTCCAACAAGAAAATACAGAATATCTTATTGAAAAAAAGTCAAACAATATCATGTCTGACTTTAATTATTAACCCCATGATGTGGAGTAAATGATGTATCATCTATTCCTTTAAATGTATAACCTAATTTTTGATAATGTTCTATAATTTTTGGTAAAGCTTCTACAGTTGTTGATTTCGCAGCTGTATCATGCATTAATAAATTAATATTTTTCGCTTTACTTTGGGTTGCATTTTTCACAATGACAGAAACAGGTCTGTTATTTCCAGCAGCATCTGTTGAATCTGCATTCCAGTCATAATATTGATATCCTCTATTTTGAACTTCTGATACTAAAGTTGTCATCAAACCTTTACTATATTTTGCTGATTTGGTATTAGAACTTCCCCCAGGGAAACGAATATATTTAGGTACAAAACCAATCTGTTCTTTAACCATTTGTCCAATTTTATTTAAATCATCAAAATAAGCATCCATTGATGAATAAACTTCCTTATAATCATGACTATAGGTATGTAATCCTATCGTATGTCCTTTTTCATAAGCTTCTTTAATATACTTATTACATTTTTTATTGTTACCAGTCACAAAGAATGTTGCTTTCGCATCATATTTATCCAATATATCAATAATTTTCTTGGTATTTTCAGATGGTCCATCATCAAATGTTAAATATACAATTTTCTCTTCACTTGATGGAACAGCCTTTGTCACAACTTTTTTCAACACTTTAACATTTCTAGTAAAAGTATCAGCATTACCACTTCTATCTTTAACTGTATATTTAACTGTATATGTTCCTGTTTTCTTCAAATCAACATCACTTGAATCTACAGTAATTTTTGGACTAGGATCTCGATTATCTTTAGCAGTTAAACCTGAAAGATAATCAACATCTCCATTAACTTTTACAGTTAAATCATGTAATCCTGTTAATTCTGGTTTTTCAGTATCTTTAACAATATTGACTTCTATCTCTTTCTCTGTTTTATTGCCACCTTCATCTTCCACAACAACAGTGACATTTTGTTTACCTTCTTTTGTAAAATCATAATCTTTTTTAAAATATGCTTTTGTTTTTGTTGCATCTTTAATGTCTGAAACAACATCTTTAACATCTACTTTCATACCAACATCTATATCTAAATTTTTAACTTTAAAAGTAGGTGCATGTGTATCTACAACTTTAACAGTTAAATCATATTTTTTATCATTTAATGCATACTGGATAGTATATTCACCTAATTTTTTTGTATCCACTTGACTTGCATCAATTTTTACATCGCTGCTTTTATATTTTCCATGTATCTCTTCTATATAAGAAGTTGGATCAATACTTTCATTTATTTCTACTTCAACCGGATTTTTCTTAAATGCAATCATAGGTTTATTGAACATTTTAAAGATAAAAAACACAACTGTAACAATACATAATATCCCAACCAATAATATAGCTTTTTTCTTTATATCCTTTTTTAATTTTAGACTCATATATAACACCTTTCCACGTTTTTCATGATATCAAATTGTTTTGAATTTCTTGTGGATATTTCTACTTATTTGTATTATTTTGTGCTGAATCTTTTAAAAGATGAGTTTGAACTTCATCAATAATTCCATTTGCTATAGCTTCTCCCATTTTTTGTAATTTTTCATTATCACTCAAATAACTATAGTCATTTTTATTATTGAGATATCCCATTTCAATCAAAACAGACGGTACTGTATTATCTCTTAAAACTTGTAGAGATTTCCCTCCATCTATAATACCTCTTTTTTTTGAATAATTTAATGTTTCCATATGTTTTCCAATATTTTGAGCTAATGATTCGCTCTCATTATTTTTTTTATAAATTTCAAATCCAGAAACTTCATCAGATTCATCAAATGAATTCACATGAACAGATACAAAATAGTGTGCATTATTTTCAGCACTTGTCGCTGCCCTTTTCTTTAAATCTTCTATTTTATTATTAGATAAAGAGACATCACTTTCTCTTGTATAGACAGCCTTAATATTGGCTTCTTCTAAGGCTTGACCAATTGCTTTTGCAGTTGTTAATGTTATATCCTTTTCTAAGACATCATTGACATTAGCGCCTGGATCCCAATCTCCATGTCCAGGATCTAATACAACTGTTGCTATATATTCTTTAACCTTTTCTTCCTCTTTTTCTTGGACAACTTCTTGTTGAACTTCAGGTTCTAATAAAGAAGAAATTGTATGAATCATCCAAGATGTTCCTTTATAAATACCAAAACATATAACTAATGCTAATACACAAACAATAATCACTCTATCTTTTCTAATTCTTTTCTTTTTTCTAACCACTTTTTCACTTCCTTTGCAATCGTTGTTATTTTATCATTTTTTGTCGTATAATCAAATGTTTTCCATAAAAAAATCATATTGACTCTCATCAATATGATTTATTTCTTTGATTCTATAAGTTGAATCGCTTCATCAAGAACCTTTTTCCCATTCATCATCCCATAATCTTTCATATCAATAACGGCAATAGGTTTATTTTCATCAAATAATGAGCGAATATGTTCTTCCTGAAAACGAACTTGAGGTCCTAACATGATTGCATCAGCATCTTGACCATATTGAACTGTATCTGCAATTGGTCTGGCTTCAATATCAACATCTAATTGTCTTTCTTTAGCAGCAGCTAACATTCTTTCAACTAACAAACTTGTTGACATTCCTGCTGAACATACTAGTAAAATTTTCATAAGCATTCCTCCATTTATTATGATAACAATTTCAAAGGAAGTTGTAAAATTTTTTAATCAGTTTTTGAAAAAAACATAGAGATAACTCTATGTTTGATGTGTTGTTTTCACATTTATTCTTGTTATTGCTTTTTTCAATGCAATTTCAGCACGTAAAACATCAATGTCCTGTGGTGTTTTTAAACGATCCTCTGCTCTCTTTTTAGAATTTTGAGCACGTAATAAATCAATTTCATCACTTGATTCAATAGCACTTGTGATAATGGTTGTATCTTCTTCACCCACATAAACAAAACCACCTGCAATCGCAAAATAATGTTTATCATGATGAGAATCAACATAGTTCATTTCTGATATATCTATGCTACTGGCTAGAGGAATATGATGGGCAAGTATACCAATTTGCCCTGTTGTTGTTCGTAGATTTAGCATTTCAACATCTACTTCCTGATAAACACCTTTAGGTGTTACAATCTTTAATTTAAATGTTGCCATCTGTTAAAGTTTTTGCTTTCTCAACTGCTTCTTCAATAGATCCGACATTATGGAAAGCCTGTTCAGGTAAATGATCCCATTTTCCTTCAAGAATTTCTTTAAATCCTTGAATTGTATCTTGTACACGAACATATTTTCCTTCTAATCCCGTAAACTGTGAAGCAACAGTAAATGGTTGTGATAAATAATTACGAACACGTCTTGCTCTAGCAACTGTGACTTTATCTTCTTCACTTAATTCATCCATACCTAAAATGGCAATAATGTCCTGTAAATCCTGGAATCTTTGAAGAATCTGTTGAACACCATGAGCAACTTCATAATGTTCTTTTCCGACAATCAATGGATCCAATGCACGTGATGATGAATTCAATGGATCAACGGCTGGATAAATACCCAACGCAGCAATAGAACGATCTAAGACAACTTTTGCATCTAAGTGAGCAAATGTTGTTGCTGGAGCAGGGTCTGTTAAATCATCTGCCGGAACATAAACAGCCTGAACTGATGTAATAGACCCTTTCTTTGTCGATGTAATACGTTCCTGTAATTGTCCCATTTCTGTAGCTAAAGTAGGCTGATATCCTGCTTGTGATGGAACACGTCCTAACAATGCTGACACTTCTGAACCTGCCTGAGTAAAACGGAAAATATTATCAATAAACAATAAGACATCTTGATGTTGTTCATCTCTAAAATATTCTGCCATTGTCAATCCAGTTAAACCTACTCTTAAACGTGATCCTGGCGGTTCATTCATTTGTCCAAAGACAAGTGTTGTTTTATTTAAAACGCCACTTTCCTTCATTTCATAATACAAATCATTACCTTCTCTTGAACGTTCTCCAACACCTGCAAATACAGATAAACCACCATGTTGCGAAGCAATATTATTAATTAATTCTTGAATTAAAACTGTTTTTCCAACACCGGCACCACCAAATAAACCAATCTTTCCACCTTTGATATAAGGACAAATTAAATCAATAACTTTAATCCCTGTTTCTAAGATTTCTGTTTCTGTTTTTTGATCAGCATATGTTGGAGCATTACGATGAATTGGCATTTTTTGAATATCTGAAGGTAATGCCTCTTTTTCATCAATCGGTTGCCCTAGTACATTAAACATTCTTCCCAATGTTTCATTTCCTACTGGTACACAAATAGGATGCTCAGTATCTTTGGCTTCCAAACCTCTTTTTAAACCATCAGTTGACCCCATCGCAATACAACGAACCACATCATCACCAATGTGTTGTGCGACTTCTACTGTCAATAATGAGCCATTATTATCAATTTCAATAGCAGTATTTAATGCTGGTAAATGTCCATCATCAAAAGCAATATCAACAACTGGACCTACCGCACGTACGATTTTTCCTATATTTGACATGCTGCACCTCCTTATTAAGCATTGGCTCCTGCCACGATTTCACTAATTTCATTCGTAATAGCACTTTGCCTTGCCTGATTATATTTCAATAATAATTCTTCTATTAAATCTTCTGCATTATCTGTAGCATTTTCCATAGATGTTCTTCTTGAAGCATTTTCACTTGTCACTGATTCTACCAAATATCCATAAATAACTGACTGTAAATACATAGGTATCAAATCATTCAAAACAGCTTCTGGACTTGGTTCAAATAAAGTCGCTTTTTTAGTTAAAGTCATATTTTCAAAATCCTGTGTATGAACAGGCAATAAATCCATCACACATGGCTGGAATGTCAAGTTATTAACAAACTTTGTATAAATCATTTGAATACTTGCAATCTCTTGATTTTGATAACGTTTTGTTAATTCATGAACAAGTCTAATGACATCTTTGAAATCTAATGTTGAATTTAATTCTACATATTGTGAATGATAGTCAATATGATGATGCGCTAAATAGCTTGCACCTTTACTACCAATCATATAAATTTCATCATCTGGCTTTAAACATTCAACCATGGTTTTAAAAACATTTGCATTATAACCACCACATAATCCTAAACTTGACGTTACAATAATATAAATATGTTTTCCTGCCTGATTTTCTATTAAATATGGACTTTCCACCATACCTTTATTGCTTTCTAAGATTTGTCCTACCGTTTCTTGAATTTTACTATAGTAAGGTCTTAATTCATCCATCTGATTTCTTGCTTTTCTCAACTTAGAAGTTGCGACAAGCTGCATTGCTTTTGTAATTTTCTTTGTTGATTCAACGGATTTTATACGTCTTTTAATAGACTGCATATCATTAGCCATAAACTAACCTTCCTTATTCACTTTTAAGAAATTTTCTACAAAAGCATTGATAACATCTTTCATTTTTAAAGATAATTCATCGCTGATTGATTTTTGTTGTTGAATATCTGTTATCATTTCAGGATGTTGATTTTGAATATTTTGATAAAGTTCATCCATGAATTGATTGATTTTAGCAACTGGAATTTGTTTTGTATAACCATATTTTAAAGCAAATAATGTGATAACCTGCTGATCTACACTATGTGGAGAATATTGAGCCTGTTTTAAAACTTCTCTCACTCTTTGTCCATGTTCCAAAGTTGCTTTTGTCGCAGCATCCAAATCACTACCAAATTGTGCAAATGCCTGCATTTCACTATATTGTGCAAGTTCTAATTTTAAAGAGCTTGATACTTGTTTCATAGCCTTAATCTGTGCTGATGAACCAACACGACTGACAGATAATCCAGTGTCAATAGCCGGTCTTATTCCTGAGTTAAATAAATCCTGTTGTAAGAATATCTGTCCATCTGTAATAGAAATCACATTTGTTGGAATATATGCTGAAATATCCCCTGCCTGTGTTTCAATAATTGGTAAAGCTGTAATTGATCCTCCCCCATGTTCATCATCTAAACGACAAGCTCTTTCCAGTAATCTTGAATGTAAGTAGAATACATCACCTGGATAAGCTTCACGTCCTGGTGGTCTTTTTAATAATAAAGAGACTGTACGATAAGCAACCGCATGTTTAGATAAATCATCATAAACAATCAAGACATCTTTACCTTCTTCTAGCCATTCTTCTGCCATAGCACATCCTGCATAAGGCGCAATATATTGAACAGGAGCTAATTCACTGGCCCCAGCAGATACAACAGTTGTATATTCCATTGCTCCACCTTGACGCAATTTTTCAACAATTTGAGCAACAGTAGAATTCTTTTGCCCAATAGCAACATAAATACAATAAATATTCTGTCCTTTTTGATTTAATATTGTATCAATCGCAATAGCTGTCTTTCCTGTTTGTCTATCACCAATAATTAACTCACGTTGACCTCTACCGATAGGAATAATTGCATCAATACATGTAATTCCTGTCTGAAGTGGCTGATCAACAGATTTTCTTGTCATAACACCTGGTGCAATCTTTTCAATAGGACGTGTATGCTGATAAACAATTTCTCCTTGTCCATCAATAGGTTGTCCTAATGGATTGACAACACGCCCTAATAATCCATCACCAACAGGAACTTCAATAATTCGTCCTGTTCTTTTGACTTCATCGCCTTCTTTGATAGAACCTTCATCACCAAGTAAAACAGCACCTACAGCATCTTCTTCTAGATTCATAACCATTCCATAAACATCACTAGGAAATAACAACAATTCTCCTAACATGGCATTATCTAAACCATGAATCAATGTTACACCGTCACCTACTGTCATAACAGTTCCAACATCTTTTGATTCTATTTGATCTGCAAAATGTTTAATCTGTTCCTTAATTAACGAACTAATCTCATCTGGTCTTAAATCCACACTTTCACCTACTTTCTTAATAATTCCTGTTTCAATAACCCCATCTTATAAGATATAGAATTATCATATACATGATGATCAATCTCAACTTTAATTCCACCAATTAAAGATGGATCGATCGCTTGTTTTAATAAGACTTTCTTGTTTGTCTTCATAGACATGGCTTCTTGAATTTTCTCTATTTCTGCTTGAGAAAGTTCATAAGCACTCCATACTTTTCCAACTTGAATACCCAAGTATTCATAACATAAATTTTGAAATTGATGACAAATCAAAACAATATATTTGATTCTTCTTTTTTTAATCAGCAATAAAAGAAATTGATAGACATATGTTTCAATTTGTCCTTTTAAGCATTGATTCAATACCTGATATTTATCTTCATCATGAATCGCAACATGACTAAAAAACTGTAAAATACTTTGATCATGAAAGATATCTTCAACTTTCTCCATATCTTTTTGATATGTTTTGACAGCATTTTCCTCTTTTGCTAAAGCAAATAATGCTTCAGCATATCTTTTTGCAATGGTATCCATTAATGAAAAACCTGATCAACAAAATCTTCTACCATTTGTTGATTTTCCTTTGAATTCATTTCTTTACTCATTACTTTTGTTGCTGCCTCAATAGCTATATTAACCATTTCTTTCTTCATGTCTTCTCTAGCCTGTTGTTTTTCAACTTCAATTTCTCTTTCTGCCTGTTCTAGCTTACGAGCAGCTTCTTCTTTTGCCTTTGCAACTAAATCTTCATGAATTTTTAAAGCATCATTTTTAGCCTGTTCAATAATATCATGATACTCTTTAGCAGATTGACGTGCCTGTTCTTCACTTTCTAACATAAGCTGCTTTGCTTTTTGCTGAGATGTTTTTGCATCCTGAATTTGTGATTCGATAAAATCAGCACGTTTTTGAAAATACTTTTGTGTTGGAGCCCAAAAGAACTTTCTAAAAATAATCAATAAAACACCTGTGGATAATAATTGAATCACGATTGTCGCAAGATTAGGGAATAATTTCCCTGCAACATCAATACTCATTGTATGCCTCCCTTCTTATAAAAAGCCAATCACCTTTTTATAAATATAAAGCTGGGAATACGAAGATTAAAATAATTGAAATCAATAATCCATAAATAGCAACTGTTTCAGTTAAAGCGATACCTAAAATCATCATTGTTCTGATTTTACCTTCAGCTTCTGGATTTCTACCGACTGCTTCAACTGCTTTACTTGCAGCAATACCTTCACCAATACCTGTACCTAAACCTGCACATACTGCAATTCCTGCAGCGATTGCAACTAAACCTAAATCTGTCATATTTTATTTACCTCCATTATATTTTTTTATTTATCAAAACTATATTTATAGTTAAGATCAATCTTCATTTTCCATCATGATTAATATAGATGAAATTGTTACAAACACTAATGTCTGAATAACACCAGCAAATAAATCAAAATAAACATGGAACACTGGCGCAATAACTGGTCCTAAAAAATTAACTGTCGTTGGAATAATTAAACTTGATAACCAACCTGTAAACTGATAAAGCAACGACATTAAAATACTACCACTTAAAATATTACCAAAAATACGGAATGATAACGATATTAAGGGTGCTATTGTTCCAAAGATATTCGTTGGTGGCCAAACATTACCCTTGATATATTCTTTAATTCCTTTTTTTCGAATTGCGTTAAACTGTATCAAAACAAATGTAATAATTGTCATAGCCAACGTAATAGAATAATTGGATGTTGGTGCATCAAAACCAATTAACCCACTAATATTAGCAACAATCAGATAACAAAACAGCATTGCAAAATAAGGATAATAGTTCTTTTCAAAGCGACTAGGCATAATTGATTTAAAATAGTTATAAATCATTTCTACACCTGTTTCAACGACCAGAACTAAACCTTTAGGTCTCTTGGTTGCATCTGCTAATGCAATCTTTCTTCCTGCATAAATAAAAAAGACTGCTAACATGGCCATGATAATTAAAGAAAATATCAATTCTGTCTGAATCACTATATGCATCTATTTCATCTCCTTTCTTGTTTTTAAATTTAACCAATGAATTGTGATAGGTGTAATCAAATAACCAAAAAACACACTCAAAAGATGAACGTATTCTTTCCATATAACAGCTATCATAAATCCTACAATCATCAAAAATAATTTTAACATAAACATCAATATAATTAATAAAATATGATGTCCTTCCTGTAAAATTGTATGACTAAATTTAATCGTCAATATAAAATTGATATAACAAATTATATATCCAATAATGACTCCTAAAGGATAGGCTATATTCTTCAATATTAAACCTATCAAACAAAAAAAGAGCAACATGATTAAAAAGATTTTTTTAGACTCTGTTTGAACATCTTTTTCATTCACATTGCTCACTCCTTATTTTAACACTATCTTGATTATACCATGGATAATCAAAAATAACAAATCTTTTGATTACAAGATATAGTTCAAAAGTCATTTCTTTTTAGTATTTGTCAAGATAACTTAAATCGTACCATTATTCACACTATACAATTTTGACATATAGCTAATCTGTTCCAAACAAACGATCTCCAGCATCTCCTAATCCTGGCACAATATAGCCTTTATCGTTCAGTTTCTCATCTAGTGCTCCAACAATTAAATCCACATCAGAATGCTCAGTTTCAATCACCTGTATACCTTCTGGAGCAGCTACAAGACAAGCAAATTTAATATTTTTAGCGCCTCTTTTTTTAATGTTTGTAATAGCAGCACAAGCACTGCCACCTGTTGCTAACATTGGATCGAGGACAATCACATCAGCTTCTTTTAAACATGAAGGAAATTTAGCATAATATTCCTCTGGCTGTAAGGTTTCTTCATTTCTTGACATTCCTATATGTCCAACTTTGGCTGTTGGTATAATTGTTTTAAAACCATCAACTAAACCAAGACCTGCTCTTAAAATAGGAACCAAAACAATAGGACGGACTAATTTTTTACCAGTCATAGAACATATTGGTGTTTCAATTTCAATATTTTGTAATGGTAAACTCTTTGTTACTTCATAAGCCATTAACATCGCAATTTCATCTAAGTTCTGTCTAAATTCTTTTGTGCCTGTTTCTTTATTTCTCATAATCGTTAACTTATGATCAATAAGAGGATGATTTAAAATAATTGTTGCCATTTCTAATCCCTTCTTTCTTTCATTTCTAGTATCATTATATCAAATTATCCCTATAAAGCCTATCATTATCCATCTTCATGATCAATAATCAAAAAAGAGAAGATTAAACTTCTCTTATTTCAAATATGTTTTATCTTGATACATTGTCACTTTATCAGTTAATGCTTTTACTCTTTTTAAACATTCTTCCTTAACACTATCTGTTTCTTCATTTTTTAAACGATACGCTATGATTTTACCAACTTCTCTAAAATCATTTTCATCAAAACCTTTTGTTGTCATCGCTGGTGTTCCTACACGAATACCACTTGCTTTAAAAGGTTTCTCAGTATCAAATGGAATCGCATTTTTATTAGCTGTAATGTGAATTTCATCAAGCAATCTTTCAGCTTTTTTTCCACTTATACCACAACTTGCTTTAACATCAATTAAAATTAAATGATTATCCGTTCCATCAGCAACTAATCTAAATCCTTCTTCTTTTAAAGATTGTTCTAATGCTTTGGAATTTTTCATAATCTGTTTCGCATAATCTTTAAACTCTGGTTGTAAAGCTTCATAGAAACATGCGGCTTTCGCTGCAATAATATGCATTAATGGACCACCCTGCATACCAGGAAAAACAGCTTTATCAATCGCTTTTCCTAATTCTTCTTTACACATAATGACACCACCACGTGGTCCTCTTAAAGTTTTATGTGTTGTTGTTGTGACAACATCAGCATAAGGGAAAGGGGAAGGATGTAAACCAGCAGCAACTAAACCAGCAATATGTGCCATATCTACCATAAATAAAGCACCATTTTCATGAGCAATCTTGGCCATATATTCAAAATCAATAATTCTTGAATAGGCACTTGCTCCTGCAACAACTAACTTTGGTTTGATTTCTTCGACTTTTCTCTTATATTCATCATAATCAATCGTTTCTGTATCACGAGAAACACCATAACTATAAAATTTATAATTGATTCCTGAATAATTGAGTGGATGTCCATGTGTTAAATGTCCCCCATCAGCAAGTGACATTCCTAACACTTTATCCCCATGATTTAATAATGCCAAATAAACAGCTGTGTTGGCTTGAGCCCCACTATGAGGCTGAACATTTGCATATTCACAGCCAAATAATTCCTTTAAACGATTGATTGCTAAAGTTTCGACTTCATCTACAAATTGACATCCTCCATAATATCTCTTACCTGGATATCCTTCTGCATATTTATTTGTTAAAACACTTCCAGCTAATTCTAATATTTCTTCTGATACAAAGTTTTCTGAAGCAATTAACTCGATATTATTTCTTTGTCTATTTAATTCTCTTTCAACACTTTCAAAGACTTGTTCATCTCTCATCTTTATTCACTCTCCAAAGCCATCATCTTGGCAATTCTTTGATCATGTCTACCACCTTCATAATCAGTATGTAGCCACGCATTCAAGATTTCTAATGCTAAACCTTCTCCAATCACTCTTTGCCCCATTGCTAACATATTTGTATCATTATGAGCTCTTGTTGCTTTGGCACTGAACACATCATGAACTAATGCACAACGAATACCTTTGACTTTATTACATGTAATAGAAACACCAATACCTGTACCGCAAACGACAACACCTTTTTCACATTCTCCATTTGCGACAGCTTTGGCAGCTTTGGCAGCATAATCAGGATAATCACAGCTTTCCTCATTATATGTTCCAAAGTCTACAACTTCATATCCTTGTTTTTTCATTTCTTCCATTAATACATTTTTTAAACGATATCCCCCATGATCACATGCAACTGCTATTTTCATTTTATTGCCTCCTCTATCTGTTCTTTTGTTATTTTTCCAGCTCTTAATATTTTGATTTCATCTTGACTCACGTCAACAACTGTACTGGCAATGTTATCAGATGTTTTACCATCAACGACTAAATCAATACGTCCATCCAATTGATTCAATACTTCTTGAGTTGAAGTTGTATTAGAATGTTGAGATAAATTCGCACTTGTGACTAACATAGGTCCTACCTTTTTTAATAAAGATAAAACAAATTCACTATCTGGAATACGTATTCCTATGGTTGATTTTCCATTTGTCATGCTATCACGAACAGATTCTTTTTTCTTAAAAATCAACGTAATCATTCCAGGCATAAATTGATTAATCATCTTTTGTGCCTGTGGACTAATGTAAGCATACTGAGAAATATCTGCTTTATCCGCAACCATCAAAGTAATCGCTTTAGAATAATCTCTATTTTTTGCTTCCATTAAACGCTCTAATGCTTCTTCATCATTAAAATGAATACCTACGCCATAAACTGTTTCAGTAGGAAAAGCAACAATACCACCTTTTTGAATCACATCACAAATTTCATTCATTTGATTTTCTAATACAACTTTTGTCATCTTCATCACCTTAGCTGATATTCTAACACAAATGCTTTTAAAATTATACAAATATCACTTGAAAATAAAAAATAGGCGATAGATTCTTTATTTTTCTATCGCCTTATTATTATTCTTTTGAAATATTTTTAAGTTCTTTGATCCATCTCATACCTTTTTGAATCACTTTCCAATAAAATAATCCTAGACCCCAAATCAAAACAAACACACCACTATAAATAAAAACTACTGAAAATGAAGAAAGCGTATATCCAGATAATGAACCACCTAAAATCATTAAAACCCCTAGCCCAAAAATTTCTATTAACTTTTTCATAAAAATCTTCTCCTCTTATATATCATAACAAAAAGATATGGAAACATTATGACTAAATCTGTGACTTGATAACTTTCCATTCCTCTTCTAGCATTGACATCAAAATATCATCTACATACTGATTGCCAACTTTAATAGCATCTCTTAATACACCCTCATGTTTAAAGCCTACTTTTTCATAAGTATGAATAGCTCTTTGGTTGAAGACAAAGACATCTAAAGAAACATGATGTCATTTTAAAATAACACTTTTTCAATAATATGCTCCCTTTAATCAAAGAAAATAAAATCATAATGATCTTTTGCTTCTACAAAGCGAATAACTTCATCACGCTTATAAGATGATGGGCTCTCAATAAATTTTATAATTTATAAACCCCATATTTTTTATAAAGTCTTGCTCTTTTCAGTTTATTCAATATTCATTTTTTATTGTACAATGACTCTTTGTAAATGAGGAATTATGCGCATGCTTTTTTATTTGAAATATTTTCTTCATTTTCAATATGATATTCTATATATGAATTTGTAAAAGAAAACCCATATGATATTTTCACATGGGTCAAAATTATTATTTATTTGTATAAGATTATTTTATAGTTCGTAATCAATAATAACTTTAATTCCTTGTCCTGAAGCCGCAAATTCTAATGCTTTACTGATATCTTCATGTTTAAATTTATGTGTCACCATAATAGAAGCAATTGGTGTTTTTTTATTTAATATATGATCAATAACTTCAACAATTGTCTCGTGCGTATAACCTTGAGAACCATAAATAATTGGTTGGGCTGCAATAAAAGGTCTTCCTTCTAATTCAACCTTTTGGAATACTGAGATTATTGCATATTTTGTATGATTTCTCGCATAATTAAATACTTCTGATAATAATGGTGGAGCTCCTGCTGCGTCTACATACATATCCACATCAGGAATTGGATCATAACTTGGATAAGTACCAAAAATCTCTATTAATTTATCCTTCAAATTTTCAGTAGAGGTATTAATTGTTTTTACTCCTAATAATGCTGCTTTGGATAATCTCAATTCATTTCTATCTACGACAACAACATTTTTTATACCTCTTCCAAGCAATCCCGCAGTAGCCCCTAATCCAATAGGACCTGCACCTAGCACAACAATCTTGTCGTCAAGTTTAGGATTAAATGCTAATGCTCCTTGGGCTCCAACAGACATTGGTTCAATAATAACCGCTTGATCTAAATCGACATCATCATCAAGTGGGTATAGATTCACACCAATTTTTGCATTTTGTACCAAAGCATATTCAGAAAATGCCCCTGCCATAGTTGAACCAGCAACTCCATACGGTTGACTCATGACAGGATCAACAAATACTTTTTCTTCTAATTTAATATCATCAGATACATTTTTTCCTTTTTCGACAACAATACCTACAAACTCATGCCCAAATTGTGATCCGGGAAATACACCATAGTTTTCACCACCATGATAATAGATACCAACATCAGAACCACAGATTCCAGCTCTTAACACTTTCACAAGAACATCATTTTCTTTGACTTCTGGAATAGGTCTCTCTTCAACAGTCACATTTTGAACAGAATTATAAATTGCACATTTCATCATTTTTGTCATAAAAACATCCTCCTTAAAAATATTTTAACAAAATAGATTAAGTGTTCAATTTACATTTTCTATAAAATGTGTAATATCAAGACTACCAGTTTGTTTTTTTATTAATGATAGACTCATGCATATTTTCGTAATTTTTATGTGAATCAAGATAGACTTCAGTCATAAATTCAGGTGATTCTACCATCCCATTATTTAACCATTTCTTGAGAAGCATCACTTGAGTAGAAGCATATTTATATGATAAATAATCTAATTTGATTTGATCTTGAATAATATCTTTATATAAATAAGAAAATACTATTTGATTTCTTTCAATAATTGTATCAAATAAAGAATTTTGTTCATCATCTTTTATAGCAACGATGAAAAAGTTTTTGTTTTTAAAAAAAGCTTTATAAATCTCTGTAATAAACATTTCTGTAGTCATTTTTTTATCAAAACATTCTTTAATTGTACTTTCTATAGTCTCAATATATATATCTTCTGTTATAGATTGTCGATCTGCATAATAATTATAGAAAGAACGTCTTGATATTTTGGCTCTTTTTACAATATCTTTGACAGAGATTTTAACCGTTTGTTTTTCAATGACCAATGCAATAAAAGCATCTTTAATTTTTTCTTTTGTTGTCATATATAATCATCCTATATTTCATTATTACTATTTTTCTATTTTCATCATATAAATTATTTTAAAAGAATATTTTGGATAAATTCCAGTTAAAGAACTTTTTCATCTCATCTTACTAAAACTATATTCCTTAAGACAAAACTATCTAAAGTTTTAAGATGTTTTTTTAGTTAAGTCAACAGCAATTCATAAAACATCATTGATTAATTGTTTTTCTATCTCATCAATCATGAAGCTTCTCTTTTTAAAAATTCAATTTCATTATATGATTATATTATTTTTTAAAGAGAAGAATAATATAAATTGATAAAAAAATAGAAATCAAATGAAAAGATAGTTAGAAATACCTATTGTATTGTCGCTAATTATACATAGTATTTATATATTTATCTTTCTATATAACTACTATTTTAACACTATTCTCAAATTCCATAAATATAAAAAGCATTTTTATTCATTGTTTATATATTCTTACTTTATACTAAAATGTAAATTTCAATCATCTTTATAAGATTCATCAGTATCTTCATTTTTTGATATTCTTAAAATATATCCATCTTTTTGATACATTATATTTTCACTACCTATATTAATTATAGTTGAAAAAGAGTATTATTTTCGTATAAATTTATGTTATAATATTATCATTAAGAAAGGAATGATGATATTGAAAAAGAAAACTCTTGCTTATGGTGCTTTAATATCTGGAGCTATTATTGGTTTTGTTGGAGTCACTGCAATTGATTTTGCCTGTCATAAAAGCACACCACTTAATAAAATGAAACCAAAAGTTGATCCACGTATTGAAAAATATCTTCCTTGGTTAAAACAACAACATTTTGAAACATGGGAAATGACTTCAAATGACGGTTTAAAACTTAAAGCTAAATTTTTAAAAGCTGATAGAGATACAAATAAAGTATTAATTGCTGTTCATGGTTATCGTTCATATAATTTAAAAGAATATGCCTATTATATTAAATTTTATCATGATCTAGGATTCCATATTTTATTACCAGATAATCGTGCTCATGGAGAAAGTGAAGGCACATATATTGGATTTGGATGGTTAGATCGATTAGATTGTATTCAATGGATTCATCAAGTTAAAGATTATTTTCATAAAGATTTACAAATTGTTTTACATGGTATATCAATGGGAAGTGCGACTGTTCTCATGGCTAGTGGTGAAGAACTTCCTGATGATGTCAAATGTATTATTTCTGATTGTGGATTTACAAGTGTTCTTGATGAATTTAAACATGAACTTCATCAAAGACATATTCCTGCTTCTCTTGTCTTACCAACTGCAACTTTATTAAGTAAAAAACGTGTAGGATATAGCTTTAAAGAAGCTTCAACAATTGAACAAGTTAAAAAATCTAAAACACCAACTTTATTTATACATGGTGATCGTGATAATTTTGTGCCAACCTATATGGTTTATGATCTTTATAATGCATGTAGTGCTGATAAAGATTTATTGATTGTTGAGGGTGCTGGTCATGCGCAAAGCTATTTGGTTGATCCTCAATTATGTGAAAGCACAATTATTGAATTTATGAATAAATACGTTAAAGAGTAAAAAATGACTGAAAATCAGTCATTTTTCTTTTAATAATAAATTCTTATATCTGTTAATGATGATAAAATGGACATCTTTCTTTGATACATTGTTGATTCAAATGAGAAAACTCACATTTTTCATCAGTATCTTCTAATAGAATACCATACGTTTCTTCAACGAATTTGATAGCTGTTTTTAGCGAAAGATAAGCATTTCTTTTACAACATCTTGGTCCTCCAATTTCAGCTATGTTGCCAAGTGCTAATGAAGTCAGTTTTAAATTATCTTTATAATATTCATTATCTGATAAAGGAGTTGTCTGATGAATAATCGCTAAAGCTGCACCAACAGAAGCACTTGATCCACAAATTCCCCATTGCCCACAAGTTGCTCCTGGCATTTTCTTTCCTCTGACTTCTAGTTCATCTAAGGCTTTTGGAAAATCAAATTCAACCCCTACATTATGCATAGCAGTCAAAAAAGCATATCCATCAATAATATGATGAACAGGTCCATGGATTGGTATATTTTCAATTTTCATCAATTTCTTCACAATTTTTATTGGATTTTGACTTGTTTCTTTTAAACATATATCTTTGATCATTTGCATATTTTCATCCATAAATCTCACCTCTCTCTTTATTTTACCTTAATTATTCATGAGATTATAATATAATCATGAAATATCCTTATTTCATAG
>OGPH01001153.1_pt1 | contig 21919 bp, 17 predicted proteins | sample 1552891 | NCBI WGS metagenome assembly OGPH01 (sample SAMEA2580272, study PRJEB22360) | human gut metagenome | biome: human gut; feature: human-associated habitat; material: faeces | place: Denmark | collected 2008/2010 | reverse complement strand
GCCTACCCTTATATGGCCTCCCTGGCGCGCAAATATATGAAAGAGGAGTTTGAATTTTCATATGAAGGCTCGCTTTTTTCCATGAAGCCTATTTTGAAAAGCTCGGAGATCGACGATTCCAGGCCCACTGTGATCCGGGTGCATAACCGGCAGCCTGTTTTTGTGAGCGTGCTGTCGGGCAAAATAAATACAGTCTATGATTTGGAGGAGATTTTGTCCCTATGAGAGAGAAACAAAAGAGCTTTCTGTCCGTGGTGGTTTATGTCCATAACAATGAGAAAACGATCGGAAGTTTTCTGAAAATGCTGTACCATGTGTTTTCTGCGAACTTTGAGCATTATGAAATCATCTGTGTGGATGATGCTTCTGCGGACGGCAGCGCGGAACGGATCCGGGAAGCGGCGGGTGTGATGAAGGACATGACGCTGAGCATTCTGCATATGAGTTATTTTCAGGGGATTGAGCCGGCCATGGCGGCGGGAGTTGATCTGGCCATCGGGGATTATGTCTATGAATTTGACGGGCCGGAACAGGATTATCCGGAAGAATTCATCATGGAGGTGTATGAAAAGGCGCTGTCCGGCTATGATGCGGTCAGCGCAGTGCCGAAGAGACGGCAGCGGTTTTCATCCGCCTTGTTCTACAGGCTGTACCGCTGTGGAACAGCGGGAAGGTATGAGATGCGGACGGAGCGTTTTCGTGTGCTTTCCAGAAGGCTTCTGAACCGGGTGGGCGGCATGCACAGAAGGGTCCCTTACAGAAAGGCTGTGTATGCCGCCAGCGGGCTGCCGATGGGACGGATGGAATATGCCTGTACGGGAGAGGAAAGCCGGCACAGGGATCATCAGGAAAAGGAATACCGCCAGGAACTGGCTGTCACATCGCTGATCCTATTTACGGATCTGGGATATAAATTTTCGATTCGCATGACCTTCCTGATGATGGGGATCGCCATGCTGATGGGAATCTATGCCGTTGTGGTTTATCTGTATGGCAGTCCCATTGAGGGCTGGACCACCACGGTGCTGTTTATGGCCTTTGCCTTTTTCGGACTGTTCGGTATTCTGACTATCATCGTGAAATACCTCTCCGTCCTCGTGGAACTGATATTTAAAAGGCAGCCCTATGTGACGGAAGGCGTTGAAAAGATTACAAAATAAGGAGAAACGTATGAACGTATTGGTGGGACACACGGGCTTTGTTGGGAGCAATCTGTATCTGGCTGGGATGTTTGATCTGGGAGTAAATTCGAAGAGTGTGGAAGAAGCGTATGGGACCCATCCGGAACTGTTGGTATATGCAGGGCTGCGGGCGGAAAAATATATTGCGAATCAGTCTCCGGAACGGGATATGGTTTTGATCCGGGAGGCGGAGGATAATATCCGGCGCATTGGGCCGGAGAGGCTGGTTCTGATTTCGACGGTGGATGTGTTCCGGGAGCCCTGCGGCAAAGATGAAGGAAGCTGCGTGGATACGGAAGGGCTCGCTCCCTATGGGCTGAACCGTTACAGGTTGGAAGAGTGGGTGAGAAAGGAATATCCGAACGCGCTGATCATTCGTCTGCCCGGCCTGTTTGGGAAGAACCTGAAGAAGAATTTCCTTTATGATTATCTGCATCGTATCCCGTTTCGCCTGAATGAGGGGAAAATGGAGGAGCTGTCCGCACAGGAGCCGGAACTGAAGCAATTCTATCAAAAGCAGGAGAACGGGTTTTGGCAGTGTGATACGCTGGATGCTGGACGGGAAGCGCACCTGAAGGAACTGTTTGGCCGCGTGGGATTTGACGCGCTTTCTTTTACGGACAGCAGGAATGTCTACCAGTTCTATCCGCTTTCGCGTCTGTGGAAGGACATGCAGACAGCCTTAGATACGGGGATTGAGCTGTTCCATCCGGCCACGGAGCCGGTCTCGGCAGGAGAGGTATATCATGCGCTCACAGGGAAAGAGTGGGTGAATCAGATCATAGCGCAGCCGGTCCGGTATGATTACCGAACCAGGTATGCGGGGCTCTTCGGAAAAGAGGGCGGTTATATCATGGAAAAGGCGCAGGTGATGGAAGCGATCCGCGCTTTTGTGGAAGAGGAAAAAGGAACGGGCAGATGAATGGAACAAAAGAGAAAAAGGCAGTATGGCTGAAGCGTTTTTTGAATATCGGCGGAATGGTCGCCGTGACGGCTCTGCTCACCTGGACCTATTTTTGTAATCCGATCGATAAGAAGAATTATCTGTTCGGAGATTTTGAGGCGGTGTCAGAAGCGCTCGTGGTAGGACCGATTGTGGCGGAGCATGAGGGGATGGAGGATCCGAGCGTCTATGGAATCGGATATTATCATGGCAATACCGGGGATACTTCTTCCTATTGGACGGATACCTGGAGCCTGTATCGTGGAAGGACGGAGTATCTGACGGACGATCAGTATGAAAATGGCTATGGAAAGGCGGGAGACAGCCTGGTATTTTCTGCCAATATGTATACGCGGGAGTATTATGTTCCCGGGAACGTGCTGGTGTTTGCGGACGGAACGCAGGCGGAAATAAAAGAGGCATGGGAGCAGGAAAATCATCTGTATGTGACGGTGGACGCCGAGGGGCTGAATGAGGCGCGCAACGGAAGCCTGATGCAGGTGCATGTACAGGATGCGCAGGGAGAGGCGCTTCCGCAGGGCAGTTTTTCCGAATATCCGTCACAGTATGGCCTGCAGGGGAGAGTGTTCCAGGTATTGGCGCGCCTGTTTCCCTATGAGAGCGCTGTCACCTGGCTGCATCTTGCAACGGCTGGAGCGCTCGCTGTGGTGATTACGGGGATCCTGTGGCTGCTGAATAAGAAGTACGGCAGCCTGATGGCGGTGGTTTTCGGCCTTGTGTTCTGGCTTTCTCCGTGGGTGGTGCAGTTCGCCCGGAATTTGTATTGGGTGGAATTTACCTGGTTCCTTCCGATGCTGTTTGGACTTTGGTGTTCCATTTGGCCGGACAGCCGCAGGGTGCGCCTTATAAGCTGTCTGGGAGTATTTGCTTCTGTATTTCTAAAGAGCGCTTGCGGGTATGAATTTATTACCACGGTGATGATGGGCTCCATTCTGTTTCTTCTGGCGGACGCTGCGGTCTGCCTTACTCGAAGGGAGTGGAAGGCCTTCCGGCGCATTTTGATGAATATTTTTGTGATTGGCATTGCTGCCCTGCTGGGATTTGCGGCGGCACTTTGTATGCATGCGGATATCCGGGCGGATGGGAATGTGCTGGAAGGGCTTCGTTCTATTTATGAAAACAATTTCCTGGAGCGTGCCTTTGGCGGAGATCCGGACAATTTCCCGGATTCGGAACGTGAATCTCTGGAAGCCTCCGTGGGAGAAACGCTGGTAAAGTATTTCCGCTTTGATACGCATCTGATCGTAGGGGTGGGCGGCGGCGCTTTCCTGTGGCTGATTGGCCTGGCGGCCGCGGCGGTTGTGGCCGGAATGTGGCTGAACCGACGAAGCAGGGCAGGAACGGAATACCTGCGGCTTGCGTATCTGCTGCTGTTCGCTTTTCTCACAAGTATTTCCTGGTTCGTATTGGGAAAAGCACATTCCTATATTCATACCCATCTGAATTTTGTGATGTGGTATTTTGGATTCGTGCAGCTGATCCTGTATATTCCGATAAAAGCCGTCTGGGACGGCGTCAGGAAAGTTATAAAGAAGCAGGCGGAACAGGTATGAAAGATGAGAGAATTTGAAAAGGAGAGAGGACATGAGCAGATTAGCCGTATCCAACATTGCCTGGGAGGCAGAGGCGGACGAAGCCATGTATGCCCTTCTGAAACGGGCAGGCTATACGGGGCTTGAGATCGCTCCGACCCGCCTTTTTCCCGAGCAGCCCTATGAATGCTGCGGAGGGATGGAGCGGGAAGCCGGGCGGCTGAAAGAGGAATATGGGCTTTCCGTGGTTTCCATACAGTCCATCTGGTATGGAAGAACGGAAAAACTGTTTGGAAGCGCCGGGGAGAGGGAAGCGCTTTTGGATTATACCCGGAAGGCCATTGATTTCGCGGCGGCGGCAGGCTGCGGGAACCTGGTATTCGGCAGCCCCAAAAACCGTATAAGGCAGGGGGGCGCCCGGGAGGAAGAAGTGGAAGCTTTTTTCCGGGAGGCGGGCGAGTATGCCAGTGAACGGGGAACGTGCCTTGCGATGGAAGCGAATCCGAAGATCTATGGAACGGATTATATTAACCGGACGGAAGAGGCCTTTGAATTGGCGAAGAGAGTGGGCAGCGCGGGCTTTCGTGTGAACCTGGATTTGGGGACTGTGATAGAAAATGGCGAGAGGATTGAGGATCTGGAAAAAGAGATGAACTGGGTGCATCATATCCATATCAGTGAACCGCATCTTGCGGCCATTGAGCACAGGAGCCTCCACAAAGAACTGGCGGATATGCTCAGGCAGGTAGCCTATCCGGGGTATGTTTCTATAGAGATGGGAAGGCAGGAGCCTGCTAAACAGGCTCCTACCCGGAGAGAGCCTGTTAAACAGACTCCTCCTCGGCAGGAACCAGGCGGGGCGGTGGAGGAAGCAATCTGGTATGTAAAGGAGATATTCGGATGATCGCTTATGAAAAACAGCCGGGAGTTCCGCGGTTTACCTGTGAAGAATTCTGCGGCAGACGGAGAAAATATTGTCTTTTGATCCCTGTGATAAATGAAGGGGAACGGATTGAAAAAGAACTGCGGCGTGCCCTGCACTATCGTGTGCAGGGGTGGGTGGACATCATTCTGTGTGACGGAGGCTCAACGGATGGGTCAATGCAGGCGCAAAAGCTGAAGCGCCTGGGAGTGAACACGCTGCTTGTCAAGCAGGATGAGGGAAAACAGGGCGCCCAGCTGAGAATGGGAATCTGGTGGGCTTTAAGGAGAGGGTATCAGGGAATCCTGACGGTGGATGGGAATAATAAGGACAGCATTGAGGATGTACCGGCCTTTGTGCAAAAGCTGGAAGAAGGGTACGATCTGGTCCAGGGCTCCCGTTTCATCAAAGGCGGGCATGCGGTCAATACACCGCCGCTGCGGCTGGTTTCCGTGCGGCTTCTTCATGCGCCGGTCATTTCCTTGACGGCAGGGCAGCGCTTTACGGACACGACGAACGCATTCCGTGCGTATTCTGTCAGGTATCTGACGCATCCGCAGGTGCAGCCTCTGCGGGAGGTTTTCCAGACATACGAATTGCTTGCATACCTGTCAGTGCGCGCAAGCCAGCTCGGAATGAAGGCGTGTGAAGTGCCGGTTACGCGAAGGTATCCCAGGACGGGAAAAGCGCCTACGAAGATCAGTTTCTGGAAGGGAAATTATGAACTGCTGAAGATTCTGGTATATAATTTGCTGGGAAAGTATAATCCAAAGTAGAAAAGAGAGAAACAATGCGGGATGAGGGGGATAAAAAAAGAATAGAAGAATATGATGTCCTGCGTGTGATCGCCACGATTTGTGTTGTGATTGGACACAGCTGTTATCTGATCATGGGCGGGGTTCATTATGAGGTTCCGAAGAACAGTTCCTGGGTATATGACTCCAACCTGTTTCAGCTGATTCGGTTTTTAAGCGGTTGGGTGTACGGTTTTCACATGCCTCTGTTTTTTCTTCTCTCCGGAATGGTATTTCATCTGAAAAGGGAAGGGGGATTCTGGGAACTCGTAAAGGAAAAGGCCCGGCGTTTGCTGCTGCCTTATTATTTATGCGGTTATATTTTCATGCTTCCCGTCAAGCGGCTGAGCGGATATTACAGTGCAGAGGATTTTCCGCAGGCGCTGATGAAATTCTGGCACGGCGGCGGGGACGGGCATCTGTGGTTTTTGATGGCGTTGTTTTGGTGCTTTGTGGTATTCTGGATAATTCGCAGGGCAGTTGGAAGCAAGCGGTGGCCGCTTGTCCTGGGGCTGGCCCTTCTTGTGCAGATTTTGGCAGGAAAGGGAAGCGGTGATTTCTTTCTGTTTCGCAGGGGGATGGGGTATTTATTCTGGTTTGCGCTTGGGTATTATTTTGATGGTTTTCGGAAACGGCTTCCGGAATACCGCATGCTTCAGGCTGGGGTGATCGAATTTCTGATCCTTTTGGAAGTGGTAATTCTGGATATCCGCTATTCTTTCCTGAGCGGTCCGGCTGTCATTCTGGTATCGAGTTACATGATGTATGTGCTTTCGATCATGATAGCTAAACGTTTTCCGGGAATCGGCGGGAAAAAATGGTTTCAGCTCCTGGCGCATTACAGCATGTATATTTACCTGTTCCATGATCCTTTGGAATATGTAGTGTTAAAAATTGCGTTTGGCCATAATTGGCTGCTGTACAGAACCGGCTGCCTTCTGTATATGGGGATGCGAACTGCCGGGGTGATTGGGCTTTCCATTCTTCTCGGAATGGCGGTGGAACGGATGAAGAAGGGATGGAAAGGGCTTCTTTTGCCGGCAGGCAGATAATTGCATGCTGCTTTTCACGGAGCGGGAAAAGTGATATATAAACGCAGCAAAAGAGCGGAATGGAAAAGAAAGGGATTAACAATCCCGGCCAGTATATGTTACACTACATATGGCCATATGGCTATAGGCTTATACATGCGGCGCCTGGCGCGGAAAAAAGGCATCTTTCGGGGGGATAGAGGCATAAGGAGGTATTCATGACAACAGAAAAAAAGAATCATTTGCACCTGCCCTTTTCTGAAGAAACGGTCTTTTCAGCCTTTATGCTGGGGCTGTGTCTGTGTTTCTATCTGTTTTTTGCTTGTTTTGACGGAGCGGTTATCTGTGTGGATTCGCCCAGCTATATTGAGATGGATATTTCCAGGGAACCGCTGTACTGCTTGCTGCTGGCGGTTTTCCGGGCTGTGTTTTCCGGCTTTGGAGCGGATTTCTATCTGACGGCGGTGGCCTTTTTTCAGAGCATCCTGGCGGCGTTTGCTACCTGGAGCCTTGTGAACTACATTCGTAAGGAGTGCAAAACGCCCAAACCCGTCTCACTCCTGCTTTTGTGCATGCCCCTGGCGGTCTCCCTGCTTTGCCGGTTTGCGGCCAGGCGGGGCTCCATGTATTCCAACAGTATTCTGACGGAGGGAATCACGATTTCCTGTTACCTTTTGTTCTTTCGCTATCTGCTGGAATATTGTTTTCACCAGACCAAAAAAGGTTTGGTATTAAGCTGCGTGGTGGCATTCCTGATGATTTCTGCCAGAAAGCAGATGGTGATCGCCCTGGCGATGCTGGCGGTCTGCATTCTTGTGAGAGGAATCCGGAGCCGGAATGCAGGAAGAAGCGTGGCTCTCCTCGCAGTCTGTGCGGTTGGTGTCCTGGGAGGGAGTACGCTGCTGGATTTAGGGTACAATTATGTGGTCAGACAGGATGCGGTCCGGCATTCCAGCGACGGCCGGTTTATTACCACGATGGCATTTTATACGGCGGAACGAAGTGATGCGGCGTATATCGAAGATGAAGAGATCAGGGAGCTCTTCCTTCAGATCTATGACGCCTGTGACGAGCAGGGATATCTGAAGCACAGCGCAGGGAAGGGCTGGCTGAACCGGGTAGAGCATTTCGGAGATTCCTATGACTGCATTCAGATTGACACCATGTGGCCCGCTGTCAATGCGTTCGTGCGGGAACGGTACGGAGAGGATGATGTGGTGCTGAGTGAACATGCGGATCGGATCATGGGTGTGATCAATGTGTCGGTGCTGCCCCATAATCTTGGGAAGCTGACAGCTTCTTTCCTGGACAACTTCCTTTCTGGCCTGATTACGACGGTGGCGCAGAGAAATCCGGTTCTGAACTGGTACAGTCTGGTTGCGTATTGTGTATATCTGCTGTTGCTTTTGTGGAACCTGTGGGTTGGAAAGAATCGGAGAGTGCTTCAGATCGGAGGACTTGTGCTTCTGTCCATTTTCTTCAATGTGGGGCTCGTTTCCTTGGTGATTTTCTGTCAGACGCGTTATACGATTTATAATATGGCTTTGTTTTACATCGCGCTGATCCTGATGCTGAATGAATGGTGGAAGGCGCGCAGCTTTTCGGGCAGATTTGTGCGCAGCGCTTCGGATAGGCCGGAACGCTGAAGGGGGATGGTCACATGTTGTTTAATTCTTATGTTTTTCTTTTCCTGTTCCTGCCGCTTAGCCTGATTGGATATTATCTGTTCGTGCATTTGGAAAAAGGGACGGCGGCGAAACTTGTTTTGACCGCTGCGTCTCTGATTTTCTATGCTTATGCGAATCCGGTGTATCTTCTGATCCTTCTGGGCAGTATTCTGTTTAATTATGCGCTCTGCCAGGGGATTGTCTATGAAAGGAAGCGCACGGGGGGCAGGCGGGCTTTCTGCAATGCGCTTTTGGTTGCCGGCATTGCGGGCAATCTGGGCTTGCTGTTTTATTTTAAATATTATGATTTCTTTGTGGAGAATCTGAACGCTGTCTTTGGAACCTCTTTTGTGCTGAAGGGGGTGATTCTGCCTTTGGGGATCAGTTTTTTTACCTTTCAGCAGATTGGCTATGTGGTGGATGTGTGGAAGGGGGAGGCAAAAGTGTGCTCCTTCCTGGATTATATGCTGTTCGTCTCTTACTTCCCCAAGCTGACGCAGGGGCCGATCACCGTTCATGAGGAACTGCTGCCGCAGCTTGCCGGGATCGGGAAAACGCGATTTTCTTCGGAGCGTTTTACGGCGGGCATCTATCTTTTCACTATGGGCATGGTGAAAAAGGTGCTGGTGGCGGATACGTTCGGAAAGGCGGCAGATTGGGGATATTCCAATGTGGGGTCGCTTACCGGAACGGATAGCCTGCTTCTCATCCTGTTCTATGCCCTTCAGCTGTATTTTGATTTCAGCGGTTACTGTCAGATGGCCAGAGGACTTTCCTGGATGTTTGGCCTGGAACTTCCGGTGAATTTCCGTTCGCCTTATAAGGCGTCCAATATTGTGGATTTCTGGAAGGGATGGCATATCACGCTGAACCGTTTTTTCACCAGGTATATTTATATTCCCCTGGGAGGAAACAGGAAGGGGAGAGGGCGAATGTATGCGAATCTGCTCTTTATCTTCCTTCTGAGCGGCCTGTGGCATGGAGCGGGCTGGAACTTCATCCTGTGGGGCGCGCTCCACGGCGTGCTCTATCTGTTTACGCGGATGTGGCAGCTTCACAGGAAGCGTGTGGAAGACGGACAGCCCGTTTTATCAGGGAAAAAGAAAAAAAGCAGCGGATCCGTTTCTGCGGGCAGGATAGCGGGAACGTTTCTGACCTTTGCTTTCTGCTGCTGTGCGTGGGTGTTTTTCCGGGCGGAAAGCGTTTCCCAGGCGCTTGCTGTGTTTGAAAGGCTGCTGCACGGCGGATTTGCGCTTCCTTCTGTAGGCCTTATGGAAGGGTTCAACTTAGATGAATTCTGGTATATTCTCAAGCTGGCGCATTTGGACAGCCTGCCGTTCGCCCAGTATTATCTGGGAATTGCCATCACGATTGGCACGCTGCTCGTGGTGTTCTTCGCCCCGAATGCGGATGAGAAGGCGGAACGTTTCCGGCCTACGGCCTGGAATGCGGCGGTGACGGCATTCCTGTTTTTGTGGTGTACGTTTTCCCTGTCGGGAGTGAGCAGTTTTTTGTATTTTCAGTTTTAGGAGAGGTAAGCATGACCCAATCAAAGAAATGGCTCCTGGTGTTTGGTGTGATCTGCAGCCTGGGTTTCCTGGGGGCTGCGGCCCTGGTGCTTCTGGTGGATCCGTTCTTTCAATATCATAAGCCGCTGTCCGGTTTCCCCTATAAGGTGGACAACCAGCTTTCCCAGAATCCGGGAATGGCGAGAAAGCTGGACTATACAAGCGTGCTGCTGGGTTCATCCATGACGGCGAGTTTTGATACGGACTGGTTTATGGAGGAACTGGGAGAAAATACGGTAAAGCTGAGCTATAACGGCGCATATCCAAAGGATGAAGCCAATATCATGGAACTCATTTTTGACGCCAAGAAAGATACGGTGCAAACGGTATTCATGGCGATCGATCAGGGAACCTTTTCTGCGGATGTGAATGAGACCAAGTATCCCATTCCGGAATATCTGTATGATAAGAACCCGTTCAATAACATTCAATATGTGTTCAATAAGGACGTGATCCTCAACTATATTCTGAAGCCTCTGGTGGATGAGACGGAGCGGACGGATTGGACGCAGCTGTATAAGCCGTGGTGGACGGATCAGTATTATACCAAGGCGAATGTGCTGATGTATTATGTGCCAGCCGAAGAGGCAGAGGAAGAGATGGAAGCAGATGTGTTTCTGGATGGAGTGGAGGCGAATCTGCAGACGAATATCCTCCCTTACATCGAAGCGCATCCGGAGACGGAATTCGTCTTTTTCTATCCGCCCTACAGCATCCTTTACTGGAATGATGTGATGAGGCAGAAGCAGCTGGATGCGGTGATCGAGGAGCTTTCTTATATGACGGAACGTTTGCTTTCCTATGAGAATGTGCGGGTTTTCTGCTTCCAGAACCAGAGGGAGATCGTCTGTGATCTGAACAACTATGCGGATTATACGCATTATCATGCGGATGTTTGCAGGTATATTGTGGAATGCTTTGCGAACGGCGACTGTGAGCTGACGCAGGAGAACTATGAAGGTGTCTTCGAGGATCTGCGGGAACTGGCTTCTGGTTATGATTATGAGGCGATCTATGATAACTGGTATGATTGACGGGCTGCTTTTCAAATATGGAACGGATGTCCTCAGGCAGACAGGAAATGAGAGGTAAAAATGATCAGAGAACTGTTGGTGGCATTTTTGGTTTTGGTTGCGGCTCCATTTTGCATGGGACTGCTTCCCGCCCTGGCCATGCCGGGAGAAGAGCCGGCGTGGAAAAGGCTGGAAAAGGCGGAAAAGAAAGACCACATGGGAAAGAAGGAACAAAAGGACAGAAAGGGATGGATGGCGCGCCTGATGGGAAGGGAGCCGGTAAGCGTCTGCCCGGCAGCAGTGTATGCGGCTGGCTTTTTGCTGGAACTGGCAGTGTTTCAGCTGCTGGCAGTTCCGGTCATCATCGCGAAACCCTGGGGATTTCCTGTCATTGTGACGGCATATTCCGTGATGCTGGCTGTCCTGTCCCTGGCAGGTGTGCTGATTGGATTCCCGGTTTTGAAGGGATTGGCGCAGGATATACATGGGTTGGTGACAAAAGGGTGGAAAAAGCCGCAGGCAGAGACCTGCATCTACTTCCTTTTGGCCGCAGCGCTGATCCTTTTTCAGATGTATATGGCATATACGCATGCTTTTTTTGATGGGGATGATGCTTATTATGTGGCGCAGTCCGTGATCACGGATGAAACGAATGTGCTTTATCGGATTCTGCCTTATACGGGGCTTACCACCACCCTGGATGTGCGCCATGCGCTGGCATCCCTTCCCATCTGGGAAGCGTATCTGGCGAGGGTGACGGGAATTCATGCGGCGATCATCGCGCACAGTGTACTGCCGCTTTTGCTCATACCGCTGACCTATATTGTTTATTTCCGGATAGGACAGCGCCTGTTTCGCGGGCAGGGAAGAAAAACGGCGGCTTTTCTGATTGTGGTGGGGATTCTCCAGATTTTCGGGAATACGTCTATTTATACCAATGCCACTTTTTTCCTGATGCGTACCTGGCAGGGCAAATCGCTGCTGTGCAATCTGGTGCTGCTGGTGATTGTGTGGATATTTTTGCAGCTTTGGGAGGAGAAGAAGGGCGTCGGTCAGAGCGGCTGGTGGATTTTGCTTGCTGCCAATAATATAGTCGCGGCCATGGCGACCACTATGGGAGCATTTCTGGCAGGGCTTCTGATCGCCCTGACCGGGCTGGTGCTGGCGATCAGGCAGAAGCGCCCGGCGGCACTGATTCCGCTGGCGGCAAGCTGTATTCCATGCGTGGTATATTTGGCTGCGTATGTGATCCTTGTGTCATAGCAAAGATGAGAGTGGATGTATGGGACTAGTTCAGACAGGTCTGAACTGCTACGATGTATGGAGGAAAGCGATGAGTGAAATATGGACGATTTTCCTGGATTATTGTGGAAGCGGAATCTATCCTTTTTTGTTTCTGATAGCTCTTATCTATCTGCTGGCAACGGAAAAGGATAGGAAAATACGGATCGTTCTGGCAGAGACTTCCGTAGTGATCACGGTGCTTTTTTTCTTTCCCCTGTTCAAGACGGTGATGGATAAGGTGGAAGAGGCAGGCACTTATTACCGGATCCTCTGGATGCTTCCGATGACGGTGGTGATCGCCTATGCAGGGGTAAAACTGATCGGAAAACATACGCGGATCGGCCTGGTCATTCTGGCTGCGGTCTGCATCTTAGGCGGGGAATATGTCTATGGAAACGTGAATGTATCCAGGGCGGAGAACCGGTATCACATACCTGAAGAAGTGGTTGCGATCTGTGACCTGATCATGCCGGAAGAGGATGAAGAGAGGGTATGGGCGGTGTTTCCGTCTGAACTGATTCATTTCGTACGGCAGTATACCTCTGAGATTCAGATGCCCTATGGACGGGATATGCTGGTGGCCAGCTGGGATCATGTGGAGCATCCCATGTATGCGCTGATGGAAGCGGAGATCGTCCATGTGGATCTGCTCGCAGAACTGGCGGATGATTACGGCGTGCATTACCTGATCCTCAATAAAGCCAAACGGACAGAAGGAAACGCCCAGGAATGCGGCCTGGAAAAGATCGGGGAGATCGGAGGATATGATGTCTATTATAACCTGGATGTCCCGGTTCTGAAAAAGGCGGAAGGATGATATTCCAAAACGGTTGTTACTACTCAGCCCTCCGCCTATGCCGTTTTGTCTCCCTTATTTGTACCCCGGTTCCCCAAGCACGGGCATCCGCCTTCTGCGGCGCAGGGGTCGGCTGCATTTTTTTTCCGCAAACCACTTTAAAAATTGGCTGTTTCTAAGCCTTGCATGCGGGAAGTTCACCCGCATGGCGGCTAAACTCCGCCCCCCCATGGGGCGTCAAACAACGCCGCCAGAGCGTGCGGGTGAACTTCCCGCAAGTAGAAAGGAGCGGCCAGCTACGCTGTCGCGTCTGCGTCGTTTTCTCGCGCATTTAAAAAGCGGATGGTCCCCATTTGAGACCCATCCGCTTTTTATTCGATTGGAGATTCCATTTCCTATCGAGCTAAAAAGGCATTCGCGCATCATTCAGCAGCCTGTTCTTCCTTGGCCACAATCGCGATCCCCAGTTCCTCCAGCTGCTTATCATCCACCACATTCGGCGCTTCTGACATCAGGCAGGAAGCATCCTTTACCTTCGGGAATGCGATCACTTCACGGATGCTGTCCGCTCCGGTCAGCAGCATCACCAGCCGATCCAGGCCATATGCCAGCCCTGCATGCGGCGGCACTCCGTACTTAAACGCATCGAGCAGGAAGCCAAATCGTTCATACGCGCTTTCCTTCGTGAAGCCCAAAGCCTCAAACATCCTCTCCTGGATTCCGTTATCAGAAATTCTCACGCTTCCGCCGCCAAGCTCAACCCCGTTCAGGACGATATCATAGGCTTTGGCGCGCACTTTTCCAGGCTGTGTTTCCAGCATATCCAGATCCTCTTCCATGGGCATGGTGAAAGGATGATGCATGGCCACAAATCTGTTTTCCTCCTCGCTCCACTCAAACAGAGGGAACTGGGTTATCCAGAGGAAATTGAACTTGCTCTCATCGATCAACCCCAGCTGGTGTCCCAGTTCCAGGCGCAATCCGCCGAGCACATTGTATACGATGGAATTCTTATCCGCAGCGAAAAGCAGCAGGTCTCCCTTTTCCCCGCCCATGGCTGCAACCAGGGCATCCAGCTGTTCCTGGGTCATGAACTTGGCAAAAGAGGATTTATATGTTCCGTCCGGCTGTACGGACAGATAAGCCAAGCCCTTCGCTCCATAGCCCTTGGCGAAGTCAACCAGGGCGTCAATCTTCTTTCTGGGCATCTGCGCCTGCCCTTTCACATTCAGGCCGCGTACTGAACCGCCGTTTTCCAGAGCGGAGGTAAATACGCCGAAGCCGCAGCCCGCGACCGTCTCAGACACATCCTGCAGTTCCATGCCAAAACGGGTGTCCGGTTTGTCAGAACCGAACCGATCCATAGCTTCCTGCCAAGGCATCCGCTGAATCGGAAGCTGCACATCCAAACCAATGGCTTCCTTGCAGATATACCGGATCAGCCGTTCATTTACTTCAATCACATCATCCACATCCACAAAGGACAGCTCCATATCCACCTGGGTGAACTCCGGCTGTCTGTCCGCACGCAGATCTTCGTCCCGGAAACATCTGGCGATCTGGAAATACCGGTCATAACCGGAGCACATCAGCAGCTGCTTGAAAAGCTGGGGAGACTGGGGCAGAGCATAGAAGGAGCCGGGATGCACACGGCTGGGTACCAGATAATCTCTGGCTCCTTCCGGCGTGGACTTGGTGAGCATGGGCGTCTCGATCTCCAGGAATCCTTCTTTCGTCATGAACTCCCGAATCGCCATGGTGATCCGGCTCCTGAGCATGATCTTTTCCTGCAGATCCGGTCTTCTCAGATCCAGATAACGATATTTTAAGCGCAGTTCCTCCTTGGTCTTGGATCCCTCTTCGATGGGAAAAGGAGGGGTAAGGGCTTCGGAAAGGATGCGCACTTCCTGCGCCCGGATCTCAATTTCTCCGGTGGCCAGGTTCTCGTTGACCGCTCCTGCTCTTCTCTCCACTCTGCCGCAGACAGCGATCACATATTCACTGCGCAGCTTTTCCGCCTTGGCGAAACCTTCCGCTCCCACATCTCCCTCTTCAAAAATGATCTGCAGAATGCCGGAACGGTCTCTCAAATCCACGAAAATAATTCCGCCCTTATTTCTCTGTTTAGCGACCCATCCCATCACGGTAACGCTCTCGCCCGCATTGGCTGCGGACAGTTCCGCACATCTGTGGGTCCTTTTCAATCCCTTCATTGATTCAGCCATAGTGATCTCCTTCCCCTGTCTATCTGAGCGGATCCTTATAAAACTCCCGGAATTCCTCCCAGCCTTCTTTCATCAGCTGTTCCTTCTGGAACTTTTTGTTCTTATTCATCCTTGCCACCAGAACCTGGGTCCCGGCTGCGCGTTCCTCCTGCGACTTCGCAATGCAATCACACAGTTCCTTGCCCGCCACGCCTTTTTCGATCAAATAGGCGACCTTTTTCGGCTGCTCCGGAATCTGGAAGCCGTTTTCCATCATCAGCATAATGATCCGCTCGAAACCGATGGAAAATCCACAGGCCGGCACATCATGTCCCGTAAACTTGCCGACCATTTTATCATACCTGCCGCCCCCGCCGCAGCTTCCGCCAAACTGCGGAATCGCGATCTCGAAGATGGTTCCCGTATAATAAGACATGCCCCGCACCAGCGTGGGATCAAACAGGATTTCAAAATCCGCTGTCTTCGTCGCCTCCACGCTCTCCGTGATCTCACGCAGATTGGACACTACTTCTTCCTCCAATACGCCGGAAAGCTTATCCGCCAGGTAGGCCAGGCCGTCCGGCGCATCCTTCATGCCTGTGAACAGGCTCAGATAACGGTCAATGTTCTCCTGCGCCAGACCAACTTCCGCCAGTTCCCTGGCCACGCCTTCCAGGCCGATCTTATCCATTTTATCGAGAATGATGAACACCGCATCATAACTCTCCTCTGGGAAACCGCTGTAAGCCGCCATTGCTTTGAGGATTCGCCGTTCATTGATGCGGATCTGGAAATCATGGAAGCCAAGCCTGCCCAGCGTAGTGGTGGTGGCCAGGATCAGTTCAATTTCTGCCAGATTGGAAGGCTCTCCGAGAATATCAATGTCGCACTGCATGAATTGGCGGTATCTGCCGCGCTGCGGTCTCTCCGCCCTCCACACATTTCCCATCTGCAGCGCCTTAAAAGGCGTTGGAAGCTGGCTGGCATTATTGGAATAAAACCGCACGAGCGGAACCGTCAGGTCATAACGGAGACCGCCATCCACCAGATCCGCTTCTTCTTTGGCGGCATCCAGGTCCAGCTTTTCTCCCCTTTTTAATATTTTAAAGATCAGCTTTTCATTTTCCCCGCCCTGCTTGTTCGTCAGATTGGCGATGTTCTCCACACTGGGGGTCTCGATAGAGGTAAAGCCAAACTTTCCGTAAGTATCCTTAATCACACGGATACAATAATCCCTCAGCTGCATTTCTGCCGGCAGGATATCTTTCATTCCCGTCACCGGTTTCTTACTCAATGCCATTGTATTTTCCTCTCATTCTGCCGCACAGCGGCTATGCATTTCCATTAAGACATGTACCGATTTTACACTTTTTTTCCATCCTGTGCAAGAGGGAACTGGACGCATCCACCCGGCGCAGGCCGCATATCCTCCAGCATTCCCTTTCCCACCTTTATTGGGCCTCTCCCAGAAGTTTTCTCTTTCTTTCAATCATCTCATCGATCTTCTCCAAATACAGCGCCACTTCCTTTACGTTTTCGCAGCGCTCGATCAGGCCGTCCGGATGCACGGCTTTGGAGATCGTTCCTGCTCCCAATGCCATAATCGTTTGCTTTTCTTCCATGATGAGGATGTTATAAAGGCCAAAATGTCCTTCTGTGGCATAGCCCACATTCTCCAGGTTGCCTGACATATTCTTCTGGCGATAGAGATAATAGGGCTTCATTCCCAATTCCTTTGCCGCCTGTGCAGCGATTCCCATCGTCTCCTCCGTATTATGGAGCATGCCCAGCCCGTTTTTCTCTATCCACTGGCTCATTTTGGAAGCCCGCTTCACCGCGAGAGAATGGACGGTAAGGCTGTCCGGAGCCAGGGCTTTTATCTCTTCCATGGTGTGCCGCACCTGTTCGGCCTCTTCTCCCGGCAGACCCAGGATCAAGTCCATATTGATGTTGTCAAACCCTTCCTGCCTGGCAAGCCAGAACGCCTGTTTCACCTGTTCTACCGTATGGCGGCGTCCGATAAAATCCAGCGTCTGCTGATTCATGGTCTGAGGATTCACGGAAATGCGGGTGACGCCGAATTTTTTCAATACGCGCAGTTTGCCTGCCGTGATGCTGTCCGCCCTGCCGGCTTCCACTGTGAATTCCTTCACCTGTGAAAAATCGAAGGTAGCCCGCAGGCGTCCCAACAGCCGCTCCAATTCCTCCTCATTGAGCGTGGTGGGCGTCCCTCCTCCGATATAGACGCTGTCCAGCACCTTGTCTTTACACGCTTCTTTCACATAGTCCATTTCCTTTTCCAGGGCGTCCAGATATTCCCCAACCCGTTCCCTCCAGGAATGGATCGGGAAAGACGTAAAGGAACAATAAAGGCATGTGGTCGGGCAGAACGGAATTCCTATGTAAAGGCTGTAGCCCTCTTCGTAATGAATCCCTTTCAGAATTTCTTTTTCCCTGCAGGCGATATCAATGGCAAGGTCCGCCTTCTCCTCACTACAATAATATGTCTCTTTCATGAAGGAACGGATCGCATCCTCGCTCTCTCCCGCTTCCAGAAGCTGCATGGCGATTTTAGCCGGCCGGATCCCGGTCAGCGTTCCCCAGGGAAGGGACTTGCCCGTTCTGGCAGAAAGCAGCCTGTACAGCAGCCGTTTCAGTTCATTCTTAACCTCTCCCTTGTCATCCGGCCGGCTTAAATGGATCGTCTCCTTCTCTCCCGAAAGGGAGGCTGTAATCTCTTCCTTTCCAAAAGCGATATCAAGTTCCGGATTCTCTCCATCCGACTCCAGCGCCTTCGTCCCTTCCACAAAAACCTTCACGGTTTCTGCCGGATAAAACGCCTTGACAATGGAATGGATATCGTATTCATATCTTGACTCATTCAGCTTTACCGCCAACATCGTATTGTCCTTCCTTCCAATGAAATGATGTCCTCTTCTGTTTCCCCTTCCCGCAGCCGATCGAACGGGCACCGGAAAGGAGTTTTCCTGTCGTGCAAAAAAGCGGGGCCGTTTCTTTCCCCGCCTCTGTCCTATTTACCTATACGCCGAAGCCCTTCTGTGCTGAAGGGCACGCTGCAGATTGGAAATTCAGCGCAGCCGCCTCTATGCCGCTTCGGCACAAATCCCGCTTCGTTCCATGCAGGCATATACTCACTGGCAATATGGATTATACTGTTTTTCCTCTCCGATGGTTGTGGCTTCCCCATGGCCCGAATAGACCCGCACATCATCAGGCAGAATCAGCAGCCGTTCCTTAACGGAGCGCACCAGCGAGCTCATGCTTCCGGTAGGAAGATCCGTTCTTCCCACGGAGCCTTCAAACAGCGTATCCCCTGAAAACAGAATTTTTTCTTCTTCCATATAATAACAGCAGCTGCCCGCTGTATGGCCAGGTGTTGCGATCAGCCGCAGCCGAAATCCTGCCAGTTCCAAAACAGCGCCGTCCTTCTCATAATGATCAGCTTTCACCGTCTCCGGCCGTCCGGCATCCGCAGACACATTCTGATGCGCATCTTCACACAGCGCCTTTTCTCCTTCATAAGCATAGATCTCGGCTCCTGAAAGACGCCGGAGTTCGTTCGCCCCCCATATATGGTCAAAGTGTCCATGTGTCAGAAGGATCGCCGCAACTTCAAACCCTTTCTGGCGAAGCGCTTCCCATATCTGCTCTCCCCGATCCGCCGGATCGATCACGAGAACCTCTTTTTCCCCTTCCCGGTACAGAAAATAACAGTTTGTCTGGCAGATGCTCAAGACCATCCGCCCGATTTTAACCTTGGACATGCTGGCTCCTCCTCTTCGCCCGTCAGCTCCGTTCAATGTCTATCACGCTCTCTATCGTCCTGATCTTATCAATGATGCGGTTTAGTTCTTCCCTGCTGGATATCTCGAAAGAGGCGGACAATGTGGCCAGCCCCTGCTTGTTGGTGCGGGTGTTCATGGAAAGGATATCGATATTCTTTTCCGTAAGCGCCCTGGAGATATCCGCAAGCAAACCGCTCCTGTTATTGGCGTAGATCACTATCTCCGCCATATATTTCTCGCCCTGACCGCTCTCCGCAGAATTCTCCCAATCCGCATCAATCAGCCTTGCCCGCTCAGACTCAGGCAGATTCAATACGTTTACGCAGTCCGTCCTGTGGATGGAAATTCCACGTCCCCGGGTGACAAAACCGATTATTTCATCTCCGGGCACCGGTGAACAACACTTGGAGAAACGAACAGCCACATCATGGATTCCCTTCACCACGATCCCGTTCTTGCTCTTGGCCCTGGGAAGCATTTGACGGGCCTGCGCATTCTCCGCCACGCTGGCAAGCACTTCTTCATTGCTGAGGACCTTGGGATGATCCCTATCATAGAGTTCCTGCATGCGGTTGAGGATCTGTCCCTCCTTCAGGCCTCCATGGCCCACGGCCGCAAGCAGGGAATCCCAGTCTTTAAAGCCATACTTCTTCATCTGGGCCTCCATATACGGAGGCTTCAGCAGTTCAGAGGCAACAAGCCCTTTCGCCTTACAGTAGGCCAGCAGCATTTCCTTTCCCTTGGTAATGTTCTCTTCTTTGAACTCGTTCTTAAACCACTGATTGATCTTGCTCTTGGCCTGGGTGCTTTTCACCAGATTCAGCCAGTCCCGGCTGGGTCCCTTGGAATTCTGGGACGTAAGTATCTCAATTCGATCCCCATTCTGTATCTCATAGTCAATATTGACCAGCTTCCCGTTCACGCGCGCGCCGATCATCTTATTTCCCACCGCCGTATGGACGCTATAAGCGAAATCAATGGGCGTACTTCCTGCAGGAAGCGTTTTTACATCTCCTGTGGGGGTGAAACAGTATACAGTATCGGAAAACAGATCCAAATCGCTCTTCAGCAGATTCATGAACTCCTTGTTATCCGACATATCCCTCTGCCATTCCAGGATCTGACGCAGCCAGGCCAGCTTCTCTTCTTCCTGCGCCTGTACTTTCTTCCCATCGGAAGCTTCTTTATATTTCCAATGTGCCGCGATACCGAATTCCGCCGCCTTATGCATTTCCACCGTCCGGATCTGGATCTCAAATGGCTGGCCGGAAGAACCGATCACCGTGGTGTGCAGCGACTGATACATATTCGCTTTGGGCATTGCGATATAATCTTTAAAACGGCCGGGAATCGGCTTATACATCTCGTGGATGACTCCCAGAGCCGCATAGCAGTCTTTTACGGAATCCACAATAATCCGCACGGCAAACAGATCGTAGATCTGATCCAGCGTCTTATTCTGGTTCTTCATCTTTTTATATATGCTGAAAAAATGCTTTACACGTCCATCCAGCCGCGCCTTGATGCCGGCGTTCTTCATGTGCTCCGCCACTTCTTCCACGATCTGACGGATATATGCTTCCCGCTCGCTCCTTCGGATGGCGATTTTGTCAACCAGGTCATAATAGACATCCGGCTCCAGATACTTCAGGGAAAGGTCATCCAACTCCACCTTGATCTTGGAAATTCCAAGCCTCTGGGCAATCGGAGCATAGATCTCCATGGTCTCCCGAGCTTTCTTCTGCTGCTTTTCCGGGGACTGATATTTCAGCGTACGCATGTTGTGAAGGCGGTCAGCCAGCTTTATCATGATGACGCGGATATCTTTTGCCATGGCCAGGAACATCTTGCGGAGGTTCTCAGCCTGCACTTCCTGCTGATCCAGCGTTTTGTTTCCCTGCTCGCTGGAGAAATCGGTCTGTTCCAGCTTGGTCACGCCGTCCACCAGAAGGGCCACATCCGGTCCGAATTCCCTTTCCAGATCCGCTTCCGTCATGAACGTATCTTCCACCACATCATGCAGCAGGCCGGCTTCAATCGTTTCCTTATCCAGTTCCAGGTCAGCGAGAATGATTGCCACACACAGCGGATGGATGACATAGGGCTCGCCCGATTTGCGCACCTGTCCTTTATGCGCTTCAGAAGCGACCTTATACGCCTTCTCGATCATTGATATATCATCGGACGGATGATATTTACGCACGCGCGCAATCAAGTCCTGATACAACTCCTCAGGACTCAGATATTCCTTCATCGCTTCAATCCGTCCGTCGTCCAGAACCAGGCCGTCTCCCTTGTCCCCGGACTGACGGGCAATATTTCCTCCGCCCTCATACACGATTGGGGCCTTTTTCTCCGAATGCTCCGATTTCCTATCAGAGGGCCCCGGCTTTGCCGTGCCTGTCGTCTTTTCTTCCGTCATACCTATCATCATCCCCGGCGTTCTCATCAACTGGTTTTACAGGGCTCCTTTAATTGCCTTCATACTGAATCGCCGCATCCAGACGATATCCGGCGACCTTCTCCCGGCCTTTCAGGCCCATGAGTTCCATCAGCACAACGATGCCAACCACCTGCCCTCCCAGAGATTCCACCAGGCGGATCATCGCCTCTGTGGTTCCTCCCGTCGCGATCAGGTCATCCACGATCAACACCTTCTGCCCCTCCTTGATCGCATCCTTGTGTATCTCTATGGTAGCTGTTCCGTATTCCAACTCATATTCCATGGATACGGTATCACAGGGAAGTTTCCCTTTCTTGCGGATCAGCACAAAGGGCTTATGATTATTGTATGCAATCGGCGTTCCAAAAATAAATCCCCGTGATTCTGCCCCGACCACCACATCATACTCCAGATCTTTCACCAAATCCTGCATCGTATCGATCGCCAGATGCAGCCCATCCGCATCCTGAAGGACACTCGTCACGTCCCGGAACATAATTCCCTTCTCCGGGAAATCAGGTATACATCTGACATATTCTTCTAATTTTTTCATAGCTCCTCCATTCCGCACGCCCGCTTTACCGTATTTTTACATTTGAATCGTCATTTGTTTTTTAAAAAACTATAAATTATTATATTATCTATTTTTTCATTCGTCAACTGCGGGGCATGGATAAACTGCAGCAGCGTAGCAGTTCAGGCCTCCCTTTCAGA
>OGPH01001150.1_pt1 | contig 21969 bp, 15 predicted proteins | sample 1552891 | NCBI WGS metagenome assembly OGPH01 (sample SAMEA2580272, study PRJEB22360) | human gut metagenome | biome: human gut; feature: human-associated habitat; material: faeces | place: Denmark | collected 2008/2010 | reverse complement strand
CCACCCAGGTGTCATTCCCAACTATTTCTTAAGTACCTTATAAAAATGCATCCCGCCGCAAAAGATTACCAGATCCTAATTTTGTTATGCCCTTCCACGAGATCATTTATAGGCCCTACAATCACATGCCCCTCTTCCCGCTTATTTCCACAATAATCGCGGTCAAATACGATCGGCGTTCCATCCGGATTCTCGAAAAGTTCTTCTGCCGCCCTCGTGCAGCCCAAATCCTGTGTCCGCATAACAACCGCCTCTTGATCCAGTATGGCTTTGTCCACATCCGCCTCCAGATATACCCGGCATCCTTCCTCCGTCTCTTCCTTCACGATCCGCGCCTTTAGGCCGGCGTCGCCCGTGTAGCAGGATTCCTCACAATCATATCCCTTTGCGCCCTGAAGGTATACGTTACGGTCGATATATACGGGCTGCTTCACCTTCACATACAGTTCGTTGTCTCCCGGGAATGCCTCATTAATCAAATCAATATATTCCTCGTAGCTGGCGGGATGACCGTTAAAATCAGCCGTTCCGCAGGATGTTCCGTTCGTCTCTCCGAGCAAAGGCGCTCCGCCCACAAAAATGTTCTGATAGAATCTGTCATCCCCTCCATAGATGAAGGAAGACGCCATGATTGCGGTCGTATGCGGAAAATGGTACGGCGTGGAACGATTCAATTCATTCCAGTGTTTCATATTTCCCAGCACCAGGTTGTGCACATATGCGCCGCCCTGGGAAGCGTTCTCAAAGCTATAGGGAGAGGTGAAAATATTATTGTCCACCAGGTAGGGGCCATGGGAGACTTCCACCATCAGATCACGGATATTATCTGTGAACAGATTGCTGCTCACGCGGGTTCCCTGCGTCTCCCAATCAAGCCAGATTGCCAGCGTGCAGTCATGAATATAGTTGTGATGGATCTGCGTATCGATCGCCGCATGGAACTTAATTCCTGCAATCTCATATCCGAAAAATTCGTGCTTCGTAGCGATCCGGAAGATCTCATTTCCATAAATCTCGCTGAATACGCAGCCCAGGTGTCCCACAATTCCGTTCTGCCCGCAGTCATGGATGATATTATTGCGCACGATATGGGAACCGATATTGTCCTTATTCCATCCAAGCTGCAGCGCTCTGCCCACCGCCTCATACTGATAAGTATAGCCGGGTTTTCTCTTCGTCTTGGTGAAAAGGTTGTCCCCTGTTTTCTCGTCCTTTCCAAGGCTTACCGCGCTGCACTTCGCATCATGGATATCATTGTTCTCGATGATCCATCCCTTGCTCCAATGCGCGCCAATCAGTCCGGGCTGATCTCCTGTGGGCGGAGCAAACGGGCATGCTGCCTGCGCCAGTTCAAATCCGGATACAGTAATATAGTCTTTTCCCGCCTGCTTGGGATAGAATACGCATTTTCTTACGTTAATTTCCACCAGTTCCACGTTCGGATCCGCCCCATGGAAATTGGCCCAGATCGTGGTGTTCTCGCTGTCCACCTGCGCATACCACTGATAGATGCTATCCTCCGTATTCAGGATGGGCTCCCGATAATTCTGCCAGGGCAGCTGATAGCCGTTTTCCCTCTTTTCCGCTTTTTCCACCTCTTCGACACTCAGGGCTTCAAAGAAAGATTTTCCGTTCAGATACACATCTCCCAGATGCAGGGTCGGATATGCCGGGCCCACCATCCAGTCTCCATAAAGGTAGGTATTGTAAGGATTAAAATCTCCGAACAGTGTATTCGGGAGCACCGCTTTCCATACAGTTCCTGCAGTATTTTCCCAACCTGTAATCCGTTCAGAGCCTTTAATCACCACCCTCTCGCCCTCTGCGGCACGGTAAGTGATCCGCTCTATGTCGCTGATCCCTCCCATTTTAGGATCTACCCATTCCCGGTATTCACCTCCGTGTACAATCACGGTGTCTCCCGGCATGGCCACATCCGCCGCTTTCTGAATCGTCGCAAACGGCGCCCCTGCCGAGCCCTCCGCCCAGTCGCTGCCTCCTTTTGCCACATGATATTCTCTTGCCATTTTTCCTCCGTTCTGCCGCATATACGGCCTTCCCCTTTTCTTTTACCGGCCTCTTTCAGCCTGATGCAATTATAGCATTTCTTCTTAAAGCCATACAAGAACCAGCCAATTCAGAAACCAGAAAATATCAGCATCCTGCACGGCTTTGTTTTCTTCTACCGGATCCTCGCCAAATACTCTTTAGACAGAATTTTGTTGATATTCAGCGAAAACAGCAGCGTGGCCGTAGCCGCTGATATGAGATCGGACACCGGCTCCGCATAAAAAATACCCATCACGCCAAAGAATCGCGGCAGAATCAGGGCAAGAGGCACCAGAAGCAGCACCTTCCGAAACATGGCTATGAACAGAGAAATTCCTGCCTGTCCCAATGACAGGAAGCAGGGCTGAATCCCATTCTGCAGCCCAAAGAAAAGCATTCCGAAAAGGAATACCGGCATCACCTTCCCTACCAGGCCGATCAATTCCGGGTCATTGGTGAACAAGGACGCATACAGCTCCGGGAAAATCATCGCTGTCATATTCGCCACAAAGGAGATCGCAAAGCTGACTGCAATCATGCTCAGGCAGATCTTCTTGGTCCTGGGGAAATTCCCTGCCCCATAGTTATAACTGATGATCGGCTGTACCCCCTGTGTAAATCCGGAAAGAGGGGCTGAAAAAAGCTGCAGCACGCTTTGCATGATGGTATAGGAACCCACATACATATCTCCGCCATAGACCTGCAGCCCTCGATTCACCACGATGCTGACCAGACTTTCCGTAGAACGCATGATGAACGGAGAAATTCCCAGTGAACAGATCTGTCCCATCATACGGATATCCGGTTTCATATTTTTCCAGGTCAGGCGGAGCGTCGTTTTCTTTCCGATCAGAAAAAGCACGTTCCATGCTGCGCTCATGGCCTGGGAAATCACTGTGGCGATTGCCGCACCCTTCACTCCCCAGCCAAACAAAAAGATAAAAATAGGATCCAGAACGATGTTCACAACCGCACCAATTACAATAGAGAACATGGCAATTCTCGGCTGTCCCTGAGAAATAATAAATGGGTTCAGCCCTAATGCTGCCTCCACGAAAAGCGTTCCAATCAAATAAATCGACAGATATTCGCAAGCATAGCCGATTGTCGCATCGCTGGCTCCGAACATATACAGAAAAGGTCTCTGAAACACAAAAAATACGATCATCAGAATGACGCTGAAGAAGATCAGCAGACAGGTTCCGCTTCCAAGAATTTTCTCCGCATGCTTTCTATCCCCTTTTCCCATCCAAATCGCTGCCAGCGGGGCTCCTCCCATTCCCACAAAAGCTGAAAACGCGGAAATCAGCGTTATGATCGGGAATGTCAGTCCCACTCCCGTCAATGCCGCGGCACCTACGCCTTCGATGTGGCCGATATAGATTCTATCCACAATATTGTAAAGGATATTGATAACCTGCGCGATTACGGATGGTATCGCCATGCTCACCATCAATTTTGCAATACTGTCCGTCCCCATTCGTTCTTCATTTGTACCTGCCATCTCTCTAACCTCTCCATCTTCTGTCTCTTTGATTCTTTTCTATTCCATCCTCAGATTTCTCTCATGCCCCTACCTATTCTATACTTATCAATGATAAAAGTCGATAAGTATTTATTGTCTCTTCAGCGTAGACGTTCAACAAACAGGAACCTATGATTTCCCCCGTATATCTCTAGCGTTCTGCGGACAAACATGGTATTCTGATAACAGAATCTGTAAGGAGGAACATGGTATGAAAAAATATACAGAATATATTGTAGAACAGGTACAGAAACTGCTTGCCATTGACAGCCCCACGGGCTATACGCAGAATGTGTCATCCTATTTAATGGACACTTACCGGGAACTGGGATATGACCCCGTCCTTACGGTAAAGGGCGGCGTTCTCGTCAAAATTGCAGACGGCACTGTCTCCGGTGCAAATACAGCTGAAAATAGCTGCAATCCGGCAGGCTGCGGCCCCATTCTGCTGATGGCACATGTGGATACGCTGGGGGCCATGGTGCGTCAGATAACCCCGAACGGCCGGCTGAAGCTCACGCCTCTGGGCGGCATGAATCCGAATAATTCTGAAACAGAAAACTGCCGGATCTATACGCGGGATGGAAAGGTCTATACCGGAACCTTCCAGCTCGCCAATGCGTCCATCCATGTGAACGGGGAGTTCAACGATACAAAGCGCTCTTATGACAGCATGGAAGTGCTTCTGGACGAATTGGTCAATTCTGCAGAGGATGTTAAGGCTCTCGGCATTATGACGGGCGATATCGTATGCTTCGATCCCAGAACCGTTGTCACCCCTTCCGGCTACATCAAGAGCCGTTTCCTGGATGATAAACTAAGCACTGCCATCCTGCTCGGTTATGCCAAGTATCTGAAGGAAGAAAAAATATGCCCTGCCCGCACCATCTATCAGCATATCACCGTGTTTGAAGAGGTCGGCCACGGAGCCTGCGCTTCCATTCCTGCCGATGTGACAGAGCTCCTGTCCGTGGACATGGGCTGTGTCGGAGAAGGGCTGGAATGCACAGAATGCCAGGTCTCCATCTGTTCCAAGGACAGCGCTGGGCCGTATCATTATGAAGTGGTCTCTTCCCTGATTAATACTGCCAAAAAGGCGGGGGCTGATTTTGCTGTGGATGTATATCCGCACTATGGTTCCGACGCGGACGCCGCGCTGGAAGCGGGCATTGATGCCAGACACGGCCTGATCGGCCCAGGCGTATATGCCTCTCACGGCTATGAAAGAAGCCATATCAAAGGTGTGGAAAATACCCTGAAGCTGCTTCAGGCTTATCTGGGATAATACGCATCGTTTCTTATCAGTATCAAAACAGGCCCGAAGCGCATTTCCTCTCAGGAACGCGCTTCGGGCCTGTTTTATCGTTCTTCTGTTCCCCTTCACATCCTGTCATCAGAACTGATACAGCATCTCCCAGTGGAAGGTCTCTTCATCAAATCTATACTGCTTCAGCAGTTCGGGCCCGCAGGAATTGCTTCCAACGCCGCTCATTTTATAATCCGTACAAAATACAACACAACCCGCCTTCTCCAGTTCGTAGTTATGTGCCTTTCCTGCCAGTTCCTCAATGGTATATTCCGATGCATTAAAGGAAAACGGCTGTTTTCCCCAGGCCGTAATGGAATCCAGCTTCACATACCTGCAGTTGTAGTGACTTCCGTTCTCCTGCGGCCGTATATAATCCTGATGCAGCTTGCGGACTGTGGTGGAGAATACGTCCATATAGCTGGCCTGATGCTTGTCACAGTAGCTCTCATGCGGGCCGTAGCCAAAATAGGATACCTTCTCCTCTTCTTCCTCCCGAGCCGTATACGGCAGGCAGAATTTCAGCCCGAACCTGGGAAGGAACGGGAAAATCGGATCCCGCTTTCCGTCCACAGCCAGCTTCACCTGCCCTTCCGCATTCACGCTCCAGACTGCATGCAGTCTCAAGAACGGCTGCAGGAAAATGGCCGCGATGGATAAATCACAGGTGATGGTCACCACGCCCTGGCGGTTTTTCGCTTCCGCTTTATATACTTTTACTACACTTCTGTCATATCCCGCTTTTTTCCATTCCAGCACAATGTTCCGGTCATTGTCCGTGGGGGCGCGGTATACGTTCCATTCCACAGGAGCCGTGATGCAGTCCTTTCCATCCTTTCGGATCGTCAGGAAGTTCCCTTCCTTCTTGCCGAATGCATAGGAGAACCGTTCTCCCTCCACCACAAATGCATAAGGCGTTTCGGTCAGCGTAAGCTTCCCTTCCTTTACAAAAGGCAGCTCCCTTTCCCGGAAAGCGGAAAGCGGGATCTGGTCAAATCCCATCACATGGCCGATCTGCGTCAGTTTATCCTTGGCCATCTGATAATAGGTCAGATTCAGGAACGTATTCTCTTCTTTTTCAGAAGGCAGCTTGATCGTGATATCCGTATACCCGTGCGGCTTTGCATCCAACGTATCCACAGAGCCTTCTGCGATCAGCTCCCCTTCCTTCTTGATCTCATACTGCAGGCGGATATATCCGTTCAGATTGCGGAAATCCAGCTTGTTATGCAGCCGGATGATCCCTTTCTTACGGTCGATCAGTTCAGCGCGCACCGGCCGTATGGCATTCTTCCACTCATAGAGCCCTTCATGAGGCCTTCTGTCGGGAAATACCAGACCGTCCATGCAGAAATTGCCGTCATGAGGGAACTCACCCGCATCTCCCCCATAGTGATACATCTCTCTTCCGTCTTCCGACCTTCCCTCATAGGTGGCATGGTCACACCATTCCCATACAAAGCCTCCGCAGAATCCATCATATTTATAAATCTGCTGCATGTAGTCCTCAATATCCCCAGGGCCATTTCCCATAGCATGAACGAATTCACACTGGATAAAGGGCTTCTTCTCTCCGGGCTCGGCAAAATATTCGTCTATGTACTGCGTAGAGGCATACATGTGACTTTCCACATCCAGCATGGATTCATCCTTCACATGTCCCTCCGGTTCAAAATGGCAGCTTTCATAATGCACCAGCCGCGTAGGATCATATGCCTTCACCCAACGCCCTGCTTCTTCCACATTCGTCCCGAAGCCGGATTCATTTCCCAGAGACCAGAAAATCACACAGCACTGGTTTTTATCCCGAATCACATTGCGCATGGAACGATCCAGGACCGCCTGACGATAAGAAGGAAGCTCAGCCAGATAGCTGAAGGTTTTCTCCCTGCTTCCCTGATACTGATTCAGTACCCCATGAGATTCCAGGTCCGCTTCTGCTATCAGATAGAAACCGTATTCATTGCACAGTTCCGGGAACCAGGGCGCATTCGGATAATGGCTGGTGCGGATAGCATTCACATTGGCCTCTTTCATGATGCGCAGGTCAAACATCGCGTCCATGCGCGATACAACCGCACCTGTAAAGGGGCTGCTGTCATGCCTGTTTACGCCTTTGAACTTCACGGGCTGCTCATTGATGAGCACCACTCCATTTCGAATGGCTATGGTACGGATTCCCACCTTTTGTCTGAGGATTTCCTCCTGCGTACGAATCCATACTTCATAAAGGTATGGCTCCTCCGCATTCCACAGAACCGGGTTCTCCACCGTAAAGGACAGCTTTCCGTCTCCATCCGGCTGCGCAGTGCCTATCAGTTCCTTCCCGTCGTAAAGTTCGGCGGTTACCTCCGGCTTTCCTACACATTCCAGGCTGATCCGGATCCATGCCCGCATCTGCTCATAATCCACCGGTGTTGTGACCGTATAATCCCTCACATATTCCTTCGGCCGCAGAAGCAGATACACATCACGGAAGATGCCGGACATGCGGAATTTATCCTGATCCTCCAGATAGCTTCCGTCACACCATTTTAATACCAGAACCGCCAGAGTGTTGTCTCCAACCTTTGTCTTACCTGTAATCTTAAATTCGCTGGGGCTGTGGGATACCTGGCTGTAACCGACGAATTTGCCATTCACCCATACATAAAAGCAGGAATCCACCCCTTCAAAATAAAGGAACTGCTCTTTCTTTGCCTCTTCCTTATCCAGATCAAAGTGCTTTATATAAGCGCCGCATGGGTTATTATCCGGCACATAGGGCGGATCGCAGGGAAACGGGTAACGCGTATTCGTGTACTGCTTCTGGTCATAGCCCAGCATCTGCCAGCAGGAAGGGACTTCCATCCTAACAAATCCCTCTTCGTCAAACCCCTTCTTGTAAAATTCCGGCACATCCTCAACGCATGGATAATACGCAAACTTCCAGTCCACGCTGCTTAAACCTTTGCAGCACTCCCTCTCCTGTGCATCCAGGGGCACATAGAAGCACCTGTTTTCCTCACAGCCCACATGCAGGACTTCCGGGTTCTCATAGTATCTCTCCAGCACCATAACTTTTCCCTCCTGGAACTTGTGTTCCCTTTCATTCGTATACGTCTCCCGGACACGTTCTGATTTTTTCTCCCTCCGTCACGGTTCACAGCCCTGCTGAAAGCACTGCAACCGCCCTCGCACGCACCCTGGATCGTCTGTTGCTGATATTGTAAATTATAAAGAAAATATGGTACACTTACAATACGATTTCTGAAAAAAAGATGTTCCTGCCGGCCCTCTTCGGCCAGCGTACAGATGAAGCGGAAAGGATTACAGTATGGAATATAAAAAGGTCATTTTAAAAAAAGGTGCAGGCCGGAGCCTGAAGGCGGGAGGCATGTGGATCTATGATAATGAGATCGCCCGGATAGAAGATGGCTGCGAAGACGGCGGATTGGTATGGGTGGAAGATTTTGACGGATATTTTCTGGGAACGGGGTTCCTGAACCGGCGTTCCAAAATCACGGTGCGCATTTTGGCGAGGAAGCCAGAAACCGTCATCGATGAGGCGTTCTGGGTCAGACGGGTGCGGGATGCCTGGGAATATCGGAAACAGACCGTGGATACCGGAAGCTGCAGGCTGATCTTCGGGGAGGCGGATTTCTTTCCGGGACTGGTAGTGGATAAATTCTCGGATGTTTTGGTGGTGGAATCCCTGGCGCTGGGCATTGACCGTTTCAAGCCTTTGATTCTTGATATCCTCCGCCGCGTCCTGCTGGAGGACGGCATCCGGATCCGTGGCATTTATGAACGCAGTGACGCCAAGGTACGCCTGCAGGAAGGCATGGAACGGTTCAAAGGCTTTATCGGCGAGCCCTTTGATACCCATGTCGAAATTGAAGAAAACGGCGTAAAGTACATCGTGGATGTGGAAGAAGGACAAAAAACGGGATTCTTCCTGGATCAGAAGCACAACCGTGCCGCCATCTGGGGCATCAGCAAAGGGCAGCGGGTGCTGGACTGCTTCACGCATACCGGCTCCTTTGCCCTGAATGCAGGAAAAGCCGGGGCAAGCAGCGTTCTTGGCGTTGACGCTTCCATGACGGGCATTTTGCAGGCACAGGAAAATGCCAGGCTGAACCACCTGGAAGATCGGGTGCATTTCCAGTGTGCGGATGTATTTGAACTGCTCCCCAAACTGGAAGCGGAAGGGGAACGCTACGGCGTAGTGATCCTGGATCCCCCTGCCTTTACCAAATCCAGGAACTCGGTGAAGAATGCGGTGAAAGGATATCGGGAAATTAATCTGCGCGGGATGCGGCTTGTACAGGACGGCGGTTATCTCGTCACCTGTTCCTGCTCTCATTTCATGGAGCCGGAACTTTTCGCCAAAACCATTCGGGAAGCTGCGCGCGGCGCCCATAAGAGGCTGCGGCAGGTTCATTTTTCCACGCAATGCTGCGATCACCCTATCCTTTGGGCTGCGGATGAATCCTATTATCTGAAGTTCTACATTTTCCAGGTGAGGGAAGAACGGTAGGCGCATTCCGGGAATAAAGGAGAATCACGACATGTACGAGATCACGCTTACAGAATTTGACCTTCCTTCCATCATGAATTCCGGACAGGTCTTCCGCATCCGGCCTTACTTGGAGGAACCCAATACATATCTGGTCGCGGCGGGCGCAAAAGCCGTATGCATCCGGCCAGGTGAGTCCTCTGAAGATGGGCGGAAAAGAAGCTTTCTGTTTTCCTGTACAAAAGAAGCCTTTGACGGATTCTGGCGGGAATATTTCGATCTGAACACCGACTATGGCGCCATTCTCAATTCCATTGATCCAGGTGACAGCTATCTGCAGGCCGCTGCAAAATATGGGCGCGGGATACGGATCCTGAAGCAGGATCTGTGGGAAACCATCATCAGCTTCCTCATCTCCCAGAACAACAATATCATTCGGATCCGCAGGAGCATCGAAGCGCTGTGTGAGCGGTTCGGGGACCGCACAGAAATCGATGGAGCTCTCTCTGTATTTTCTTTCCCCACGCCGGAAGCCCTCTGCTGTGAGGGACTTCCCGGCCTGTCCGGACTGGGTCTCGGCTATCGGGATAAATATATTCTCAGCATGGCGGAATACTGCTCCAGCAAGGAAGGAAAATGCTGGCTGGAACGGCTGAAAGGCTGTTCCTATGAAGAAGCTGTTCCCCTGCTGCTGCAGCGGTTCGGCATCGGCCGGAAAGTGGCAGACTGTATCTGCCTGTTCGCCCTTCACCACATTGGCGCCTTTCCCATTGATACCCATATCAGGCAGATCTTAGATGCCCATTATCCGAATGGTTTTCCCTTCAGCCGCTATGAAGGCTTTGCCGGGATCCTGCAGCAATACCTTTTCTACTATAAACAGTCCGGCCCGAAAGAAAAGGCCGTCATGGAATCCGCTTCTGCTTCCGATTCCAAAAGGCTGTCTTCTCTGGAAAGTCCGGCCGTCCAGCGGCGTTAACGCATCCGGATGAAAGCCCGCGTCTGGACGAGAGCCTGCGTCTGGACGAAAGCCTGCGGCCGGCATGGCCCGCCGTTTCGTTCAGCCTTTTCTTTTCATTCCGCGTATGCGTTCCTTTGTTTTCGCATCCACACTGCGGGATTCCGTAATCTTGGACAGCGCTTTGTTATATGTAAAATCATCCAGGCTGCAGGAAGACAGATACTGCTGCGTTTCCTCAGGAAACTTCACATAACACATGGATATGGCCCAGGCAACAGCCATTTTTACATAATAATCCGAATGGCGGATGCCATCCAGAACCGGAAAAATCCGGCTGATATATTCCTGCCTGATATAATGATCCAGCAGCATGACTGCCACAAAGCGCAGCGTAAATGGTTCCTGTGAATCAAGGTGCTTCTGAAGGAAGGCAAAAACCTGTTCCGGATAGTCCTCGGCGATTTTCAGCGTGGCGCAGAAGCTGTCACAGACCGACCAATTATCGATCTTCGGCAGAAAGGCTTCCGTATAGGAAAAAATCTCTTCCAGCCTCATCCCCGCATACGCATGCGAGTATCCGATCAGGAATCCCTGCAGCATGATTTCCTCAAAATACCAGTCTCCGCAGCTTTCATATGCCTTTTTCCAGTCTTTCCTGGCCAGCTGCTTCGCCAGCCTGCGCAACTGCGGCAGCCGTACGCCGAGAATGTTCCGGGTGCCCGGAAGCAGGGATGCAGAAAATTTCCTGTAATCGGGCTCTGCCATGGAAATCAGAAGTCGGGTCAGTTCATTTTCTTGCCCGGAAATATTCTGCATAGGCTTTTCCCTCTTTCACATAATGACAGGCGTTCTTCAGGCTGTCTTGTACTTCTTTGTCCGAAACCTGCCTCCGGATGGCCGCAGGGCTTCCGATAACCAGGGAACCGTCCGGAATGACCGTATTCTGTGTCACCAAAGCTCCCGCCCCCACGATGCAGTTTCGACCGATCTTCGCGCCGTTCAGAAGGATCGCGCCCATTCCGATTAACGTGTTGTCCCCCACGCTGCATCCATGTACGATCGCCCCATGCCCGATGGTCACATTTTCCCCGACCCGCACCGGATATCCCTCATCCACATGAAGCACAGCGTTATCCTGCACATTGCTCCCTTTTCCGATGGCGATTCCGGCCGTTTCCGCCCGGATGACAGCATGAAACCATATGCTGCAGTCCTCTCCGACTGTAACGTCTCCATATATATCCGCATCCGGAGCGATAAATGCTGATTCATGTATATTGGGTGTTTTCATTTCTGTACTCCTCCGTGATTGCCAATCCTGGCAGATAACGATGCGCCTCTCTGTCCGTGGCAGATTTTGCCGCCCTTACTTTATTTTAGTCAGATCATCATTTAGTTTATCATTGTTTCTATATTCTCAACAACTCCCTATTTTCTTTTTTCCATAGGACCTCTTCCATGGCCTTGTAACAGTTCCGTGAAGAACTGTATAGTTTTATCCACTGGCTCCAAATGCGGCCTCCTTCCCATCTGCCACGTCGCGTACTCCCACCCGCTGGGCCCACAGTTGGAAAGATTCGATCATCTTTTTTGTCAGTTCCGGACAGTTTTTACTGATATCGTTTAGTTCTGTTCGATCTTTTTTCATATCATATAATTCAAATGGCCCCGGATATTTGCGTACTAGCTTATATTGTCCAAAACGCATCCCACAATTTCCCTCATGCTCCCAAAAAATTGGTTTCTCCCTTTCCCAGGTGCTTTCATTAAAGCTTTTTACAAAGCTTTCTCCCTCCAGTGGAGTCACATCCTGACCATTCCTTGTTTCTGGATATGTCCCTCCGGCCAATTCCAATAGAGTAGGAAAAATGTCTATAAAATGCAGGCTCGTTTTACGAAGCACCCCTTTCTGCCTGATACCGCTTTCCCACTGAATGATAAATGGCGCTGCAATCCCGCCTTCATGAATCCAATGCTTAAATAGTAGAAATGGAGTATTGCTCGCATTTGCCCAGGGAAGCCCGTAACTGATATAGGTATCCTCTCCCCCGGGACGGCGTCTGCTTTCGTTTCCGATAGAGACTGGCCGGCCCTCAAGGGTATTTTCATCCGCAAAATTCATGATCCAGCCTTCCGAAGGTAAGTCTTCTGCACAGGCACCATTATCTGAAAGGAACAGAAATATCGTGTTATCTTCTTCCCCTTTCTGTCTGACCCTTTCTACAATTTTCCCAACAGCTCGATCCATCGCGATCACTTGAGCTGCATAAGTGGACATCTTTATATCCTCCCACTCCTTCTCTTTCACGTTTTCCCAAGAAATTGCTTCTTCATCCCTAGGCGCCATCTCCCATATATCGTCTATAATCCCCAGTTCCATTTGCTTCTTGTAACGCGCCCTGCGGATGGCATCCCAACCCGCAAGGTACTTTCCTTCCATGATACGGATGTCTTCTTCTGATGCATGTAAAGGCCAATGAGGGGCCGTAAATGCTACATAGAGAAAATACGGAAATGCTTCCTTTGAAAATTCTTCTATATATTCACAGCTTTTTTCTGCTATTTTATCCGTATAATAAAATTTTTCTTCTTTCCTGACCGCAAGACGTTCCCCATTCTCCATTAAAGTGACTGGATTATAATAACTTCCCGCTCCTTCAAGCGTACCATAGAAGCGTTCAAACCCTCTCTGCATGGGTGTGGGGTAGCCTTTTCTTCCGGCCAATCCTGCCGTATGGCCGTATTCTCCTCCCACATGCCATTTCCCAACCATTCCAGTATGGTATCCGCATTCTTTAAGTCCTTCCGCCAGCGTCAAACAGTGATCATTCAGATATCCCTGATATTCCTTCGTTCCTTCATCAGCGGTCATATGCCCTATTCCTGCCTGATGAGGATACAGGCCCGTAAGGAGCGACGCCCTGCTAGGACAACATCTCGCATTACTATACATCTGCGTATACCGCAGCCCGTAAGCTGCCAACTTGTCGATATGCGGTGTGGGGATCTCAGAACCAAAGCAGCCAAGATCAGAAAATCCCATGTCATCCGCCAGAAATAAAATGATATTTGGTTTCGTACAGCGGTTCATTTTTACCTCCTTACCGTATAATATTTGACTCCCATTTACCCGCCTTTGGCCGGCTTCAATATCCTTCTTATATCTCTTTCAGGCACATTTTTCTATAAAACAGCAGCATGAGCAACAACGCTGCCATCATATATACACCAGCCAGACAGGCCATAGCCTTCGCTCCCATAGCTTGGGTCAGACTTCCTGAATATAGCATGCCGATCACACCTGCAAGGCTGCGGTAGGCCGCATCAAAAAGGCTATTGGCGGTGGTCTGCAGCTTCCCTTCCACCAGCTTCCCCACATAGCTTCTGGTAACTGTAACCAGGAGCGCATATCCTGCTGAGAACAGCATACTTCCCGGCAGAATCCACACATAACCGGGTGCGGCCAAAAACACGAATGCAGCGGCGAAAAATAGCAGAAGTGCAGCGATCAGTCCATTTCCCGCTTCCTTCATTTTCATCTTTCCTGCTAGGAGAAAGAACAGGAACTGCACCAGACATGCGCCAAATGCATCGATTCCCTGAAAAGCCACATCCCCTCCCAGACTTTCTATCAACAGCAGTTTTAAATTATTCAACGGAACAAAGGCAAGCCCGCACAAAAGCGTGATACCAAGAAGAATCGCCATCTGCAGATGTTTCACAATCGCAAATGCCTGTGAAACCGTAACTTTATCAGATGTGTCTGACGAAAAACAATCTCTGGAATCTTTCAGGCCCCATGCCAGAGCCAGGGTGATCCCTGTCATTCCAACCGCAGCTACGGGCATCACTCCATGCCCCAACCTTGCTATCCCCACCCCCATCACAGGCATCCACAGGCCATTGCTGATGGAATCACAGGCTTTTGCGATGCTGTATGTTTTTCTGTCAAAGGAAAAGACTTTTAAAAGCCAGGAATCCAGAATAGACCCCATCGGAAAGTAAAACATACCCAGCAGCACATACCCGACACCAAAGCTTGTGTTATCGGGTGCAAAATAGGTGATCACAAAAAGCACAGCCGCACAGACGCCGCACAGCAGGAAAATCTTCCGATCTGAACCAATCTTATCGCACACATATCCCCACAGCAACTGACCGGCAAAAGAAGAAAGCAGAAATGCTGCTATCATAACGCTGATATCCGCCGGTTGCATACCTCTTTCCAGTCCAAGTGAGGTAATATAAGAAAGGAAGGATGCGGAAATGGTCCACAGAAAAAAATGGGCAGCCATAAATCTTGTTTTCACAAAAATCCCCTCCGTCGAATACCGCTTGATCGAATAAAACTATCCAGGAATCCGCCGCCCCATCCCGCGTTCTTTCCGGCTGCGATTCCATCCTCGGTAAAGAAGGCAGCGACCGGAAAGAGAGCGGGATGTGACGGCGGATTCCGAAAACTTATCCAATCAACTTTTTACAGAGCCGACTGTCAATCCTTTTACAAAATATTTCTGTACAAAGGGATAAAGCAAAAGGATAGGGCCCGTTGTCACCACTGTCAAGGCCATTTTCGTGGACTCAATCGGCATCGTGCTGACAGAAATCGTTGTCTGGGAAGCCAGTTCACGCAGTGCCTTTATGCTGCCCATCAGCTGATAGAGCAGATATTGGAGTGTCATCAGCTCTTTCTTATCCACATAAAGCATACACATATACCAGTCGTTCCAATATGTCAGCGCTGTAAACAGCCCAATCGTAGCGATCACCGGTTTGGACAGCGGAATAATCAGCTTCAGAAAAATGGTAAAATCTCCTGCTCCGTCAATCTTGGCAGATTCCGTGATTTCATAAGGGATGCTGGACATAAATCCCTTTACCAGAATGATATACCATACGGAAATCAGGGTCGGTACAATCAACACCCACACCGTGTTCTTCAGATGCAGGCTTCTTACGATCCAGATATACCAGGGAACCAATCCTCCGGAGAAGAGCGTTGTAAAAAAGAAATAAAAGGAAAAGCCATTTCTCCATTCAAAGTCCCGCCTTTGAAGCACATATCCCGTCATCACATTCAAAAAGGTTCCTACCGCCGTGCCCACCACCGTGACAAAAATTGTCATTCCATAGGCCCGTATGATACGCGCCGGATTCTCAAAAATCAATTCATATGCACTGGTGGAAAATACGGTAGGCCAGAGCGTATACCCGTTCCGTACGATAGCGGCCTCGTCTGTTAGAGAGGAAGAAACAATCAGCAGAAACGGCAAAATACATATCAATGCAAACAGAATCAGAATCGGATAACCAATCGCTTTAAATAGCAGAATATCTTTGGATATTTTTTTACTCTTCATTGCTACCTCCATGCAAAAGCGCCCCTGCGCTTTGTTAGAACAATGCATAATCCGCATTTACCCTTTTCACTATTGCATTCACCGTAATAATGATGACAAAACACAGCACAGATTGATAAAAGCCTGCTGCCGATGCCATTCCAATATCAGAAGATTCTAAAAGGGAACGGAATACAAAGGTGTCAATCACATCCGTCGTATCATACAGCGCCCCGTTTGAACCGATCAGCTGATAAAATAGGTCAAAATTCCCTCGGAAAATTTTGCTCACATCCAGCAGCACCAATGTGATGATTGTCGGCTTAATCGTAGGAAGCAGCACATATCGGATTCTCTGGAAAATATTCGCTCCATCAATCTCCGCCGCCTCATAAAGCGATGTATCCACGCCGACCACCGCCGCCAGATATACGACCATGCTGTACCCCACACCCTTCCAGGCATTAAAGAGTACAATAATAAACCGCCATGCATCCGGCATCGCATATACATTCAAGGGTTCCATTCCCAGCGCTTCCAGTAAGGAATTCAATACGCCGTTTTCATAATTCAGCAGATTGTAGGCAATTGAACCCACGATAACCCAGGAAACAAAATACGGGAGGAAAATGACAGACTGTGTCACCTTCTTAAAAAAGCGGTTCTTCACCTCGCTCAGAACTACAGCTAATCCCACCGCCAATGTCGTATTCACCACGATAAACGATAAATTATACAAAAATGTATTCAGCGTCACCATTCCCGCCTTACCGGAAATGAAGAAAAACCTGAAGTTATCAAAGATATGTTCCACCCAGGGACTTCCCCAGATTCCATCCTGATAGTTATACTGTTTAAAAGCCAGCACAATTCCCGCGATCGGGACATAGGAAAAGATGAATACCAGAACAATCGCTGGAAGCAGCATCAAAAGAAGTGTCCTGTTCTTCTTCAGCCTATGCAAAAACATCCCTTTTTTCATGGTCTTCGGAACGCCTCGGTTCCCGCTGCCCGCATTCTTCTTTAACTGCCCTTTTTTGATCATATCCATCCTCCCGTCCTTTTTATGCCAAACGATATATCGTCTTTCCATTTGAATTATCCTCATCTTAACGTATCGTTTCCTGCCTGAAAACCGCATCTTTTTTCAAAAATAGTAAGATCTTTTACTGTCGATTTGTAACATCGTAATTTCTTTCAAACGAATTGAATGGGTGTTTTTTTTATGCTATATTTGAGGAACAGATTCAGGGATGATAGGAGGAAAGTCTATGATCGATTTCAGTCAACTTTTTGCCCGGCAGCCCAAAAGTGAAAAGCATTATGACGTCATCGTTGCAGGCGGCGGCCCTGCAGGGATTGGCGCAGCGCTTGCCTCCGCCATAAACGGAGCTTCCACTCTTATCTTGGAAGGAAGAAGCCAGTTCGGAGGCACTGCCACGGCAGGCATGTGGATGAATTTCAACTGGATTTTCCGCAGCAATGAGGAAGACTCACGCGGTGGAATCCATCAGCTTCTGATTGACCGCATCCGATCTTTCGGTCCGGCCGCTTCCTGTCCGGGCAGGCGGGATCCTATCGTGCTGAATGACGGTGGGAACCTGGATATTCATCCTGAATACTTTAAGAAGGTCATTTTTGATCTGTTTGATGAATATCAAATCGATTACTCCCTCTATGCGCCGATTGTCGGCGTTGTGAAGGACGGAAGCCATCTTACTGGAGTGCAGGTAGGGGCAAAAGAAGGGGGAACGGTATATCATGGTTCTGTTATCATCGATGCAACCGGAGATGGCGATGTCGCTTATTTAGCCGGATGTGATATGGAAAATTCCAATCCTGCTGCAGGATGGCGGGCCCCTATCACTCTTTTATTTGCCCTCTGTAACGTGGATACAGATCGTTTCTATGACTGGTACCGCAAAAAACCGGCCGTTCTGCAAGGGCGGGAATTTTCCACCCTGAACGAAGCAATGGTATGGGCCAATTCACAGGGGTATGCTGTTCCTATCGGTTTCAGTGTGGATCGAGGGACACTGCCGGGGGTCCTTAACTTTAATTTTTCTACTACACGCGATATGTTCCTGGATGGAACCCGCAGCTATGATTTAACCGTAGTGGAAAAGCTAGGGGTTCTGCAGGCCACTGAACTGGTCCGCCTTGGGCAGGATTGGAAAATCCCCGGACTGGAAAATGCCGGACTGATGCGTACCGGCGGTTTTGCTGCTGTAAGGGAGACCCGCCGCTTGATCGGCGAATACATTTTTACCGAGAAAGATCTCATGGAGGGGACTGATTTCCCCGATGCTATCGCAAGCAAATACGGCGGAAGGGATCCAATGGGAGACGCATATCCAAATACCAATATTTGTCAGGGGGCGCTCTATCCGTACCGCAGCCTGCTTCCTAAAGAAGTCGACGGCCTTCTTGTCGCCGGGCGCTGTGGCTCTGCCTCCTTCCAGGGGCATTATGGGGGAAAAAGCATGGGGAATATGCTCGCCATCGGGCAAGCTGCCGGCTGTGCCGCCGCTCTTTGCGCACAGAACAATGTGGTGCCCAGAGCGCTCGACTATAAGCTCATTCAGCAAAAGCTGAAGGATATGGGGGTTATCCTCTGAGAAAGAACTGTTGGAGGGAATCAGATGAAATTGCTGTTGGTGGATGATGAAGAATACTCGCGTGAAGGGATTCTTTCCGTGGTGAATTGGAAGGAACTTGGCATCAATGAAATTCGTGTGGCAGCAAACGGAAACGAGGGCCTGAAAAGCGCCGCCGTTTTCCTGCCGGATATCGTTCTTGCTGATATCAGAATGCCGCAGATGGACGGGCTTACCATGTGCCATAAAATCAGAGAGCTCCTTCCGCACTGCAGCTTCATATTAATTAGCGGCTTTTCGGATAAGGAATACCTGAAATCCGCCATTCGCCTGTCCGCTGTCAATTATCTGGAAAAGCCGTTTCTTCCTACAGAGCTGATTGATTCTCTCCGACAGGCCATCGCCCGCCATGCTTCCTATACCACTATAGCAGGTATTGAACAGGAAGAACAGCTTCCGGTTCTGGAAAATCACATTGTAACTGCTTTGATGAGAAGGAGGCAAGATGGCGATCCCTTATGGACACAGATTGCCAAACTCTACCCTGATATGCCTGCAGATGGGCGCTGGCTTACCATCCTATTCAGTCTAGGGGAAGCAAAATCAGACACAAATGGCGACTTGACAGAATCTCTCCTTCATCTCATTCGGGAACATTTTCATTCAGAACGTAATGGTTCCCTCTTGTTGGGCCTAAAGCAAGAAAATATCATCGTGCTGCATCTGTCTGTAGAAGAGGGAGCAGATCTGAATATCCGCCTTGGAAGCCTGTGCCGCCGTGTCGGAGCATTTCTGGAGGCAAAAAGGCAGTACAACATCAGTATCGGCACGCCGGTCAGTGAGATCCGTCAGCTCTATCTGTCCTATGACGCTGCCATGGCAGGCCTTCAGCAATGCTTTTTTCTGGGGCCCGCACGCACGATTTTCTATAAAGCAGTTGAGAATCCGCCCATATTCTCCTTTTCGTCAGAAGATCTTGACCATTTTGAGCGTCTTTTAAAGAACGGAAATACTGAAGAAATCGTCCGCTATATTCATCATTATGGAAAAACCATACAGAAATACGACCATACGTTGATCAGTACGGTAAAGGATTTCTTTTCCCAGCTTGTCCGGCGGTTATACTGCTATTCTGATTCTTTCATCCTGGAATCTTTCTCCATGCAGGAAACGCTTGCCGGTTCCATTAACAGGATTTGGAACGCCCATTATTTAAGTGACCTGGAAACTTATATGTGCGTTAAAGTACAAACCCTTTTTCGTGAAATCCGTTCTATTTCTTCTGACGGTATGGACAATCCGCTTCCTTACAAAATTAAAAATTATATTGATTCCAGCTATTGCAGCGCCGATCTGTGCCTGCAAAGCCTTTCGGATTATTTTAATATTACAACTTCCTACATCTGTATCGTATTTAAGAAGCAGTATCAAAAAACTGTAAACCAATATATCAACGAGAAACGAATAGAAAAGTCGATTGATTACCTTGAAAACAGCAATAAAAAAATCAAAGAGATCTCCGCTCTGATCGGTTATCCAGACTCCAACTACTTCATCAAAGTATTCAAAAAAATCACAGGTATCACGCCGAAAGAATACCGGCGCGATAGTCAGACACCCCGCTATAGGTAACGAGATATCTGACCTCACGGCAGCCGCCGAATATCCTCACAAGTGCGGCTGCTTGATTTGCTGCCCGCGGCAAGTATGGGGCATAGCACTTTAGTCCCATCTCAACAGGAAGTATTCTCCGTACGGAGGGAAAGGACATGCAATGAACCGGCTGCACAATATGCTCTGCCCCTTTCTGAAACAACACCTGGTTTATCCCTTTAACAATATTCCTCTGCGCCGAAAGATTCTTCTTTCTAATCTTGTCATCAATATTATCCTGGTACTCGTTACCTCCTTCTGGGCAGCCCAGGCCGTGTACGGGCAGCTGCTGACACAAAGTTCCTACAGCCTGCAGAAAAGTTTCGATCAGGCTCTGTCCTTCATTAACACCAAGTTGGAAGCGGCAGTCAGCCTCAGTGATGCCGTCGTCCTGAACACTTCCTTAAACGGCATCATCAATAAAGAATACAACAATGTGGTGGATGCGAATACAAATGCGCGTGTCATGCGCCAACTGGTACGCAGTTATGAATCCACAGATGGTATCACGCGCGTACGCATCTATGTGAACGATAATTGGAACCTGGCAGTGGATGGAAAGAACATCTGTCCCTTATCTCAGCTGCAGGATCCAAAGCTGCTGGAACAATTATTTTCAAAAAAAGGGCTCAAGCTGTTCCTGGGTAGCGGTTACGCAGAAGATGAACCTTATTACGCCCAACACATCCTTCCCATGTTCCGTGTGATGTATTCCACAGATAATTATAATGAAATTGCATTTATCCTCAGAATCGACATGGATAAACAGGATTTTGTGGATATCCTCTCCAATGTCAGCCCTACCAGCGACAGCCTTTCTTTTCTAGTGGACAGCAATCATTCCGTCATCGCCTCCTCCGGGGCGCTTGACGAGACGGCCTTAGAATCCTCCCTGGATGGACTCCTCCAACTGCCCGAAGGAGAACAGACGGATATCTCCCTGTCTTCCGGCAAATACCTTGCCCTAAGAAGCGATATCGCGCTCACAGACTGGTGTATGGTCACTCTGGTTCCCTATTCCTCTTTCTTCATGAATTTTCAAACTGCCGTCAGATTGATCTTTTTTGCCGCCATATTGATCATCCTGGTTTCCCTGATCCTTTTTAGCCTGATCTCTTATTCCATTACCCGGCGGATCCTTATCCTATGCAATCATATCAATGAGACAAATTCCGGTGAACTCATTCCCATCAACGCGCCGGACTATAAGGATGAGATCGGACTCCTGTACCGGAACTACAATCAGATGATCGTGCGTATCCGGCAGCTGCTAAGAGAAAATTACAACATAGGGCGCAATCTGAAAAATGCGGAATATAAAGCCCTTCAGTCCCAAATCAACCCTCACTTCCTCTACAATACATTGGATATGATCAGTTGGTTTTCCCTGCAGCAGAAAACAAAGGAAGTGAATGAAGTCGTCTACAGCCTGGCACATTTTTACAAAATCTCCTTAAGCAAGGGTATGGATATCATTTCCATAGGAGAGGAAATCGAACTCACGGACTGTTATATCAATATCCAGAAGCATCGTTTTTCCAACCGGATTCAATATATCAAAGATATTGATCCCGCCATCTGTGAGTACTCCATCCCCAAAATCACCATTCAGCCTTTGGTGGAAAACGCTATTTTTCATGGAATTCTGGAAAAAAAGGAAAATGCCGGCACAATCGAACTGCGCGGACGCATGGAAGATGGGATCATCCACATCATGCTTTCCGATGACGGAAAAGGTATGGACTCCTCTTCCACGATTCTTAATGGCGGAGCTGTGTCCTCTTCCGCGCGTTTGGAGAATCCTGACGGGCCCGGAAGTCATTATGGCCTGAAAAACATTGTTTTGCGTCTGAAACTTCTTTATGGACCGGAATACGGTCTCTCCATCGAAAGCGAATGTGGTAAAGGTACCGTCATCCATCTGCACATTCCCGCCCTAACGCCCGGCCAGGTATCAGCCGGGGAGCCAAGGGTATAGCCAGAAAATCCCGGAACCGGAATAAGCCAAAGCCTGCCCTGCCGGGAGGATGGCGCCGCCGGG
>OGPH01001142.1_pt1 | contig 22124 bp, 9 predicted proteins | sample 1552891 | NCBI WGS metagenome assembly OGPH01 (sample SAMEA2580272, study PRJEB22360) | human gut metagenome | biome: human gut; feature: human-associated habitat; material: faeces | place: Denmark | collected 2008/2010 | reverse complement strand
ATAATGCTGCGTGTAGTGTGTTGTGGGTTGCAACTCTGTCTTTCATTCTTCTGTTCCTTTTATGAGATTCTTTTCCTTTGTTAGGTTGCTCGAGCTTATTATTTACTTTTTGATATACGTTATAAATACACACCATTGGGGGGCTACCCTCGGTATAATAGTTTTAATTTATATTATTTTAATAAATGACCGGCTTTAAAACTACTTTTGATTTCTGAAAGAAGAATGACTCAATCGGTGTGATTCTGATAGTATATCCTGTTTTTTGCTGACTCGCAATTGGGGTAAAATAGCTCTGGAAGAGAAGAGGACTGCATAAAAAACGGATGTAAACTGCAAAAAAATACGTAAAAGGTGAAATTTTTCCAATATCTATGCATGAAATCTATTAAACGAAAGTTTTCTTTCTTTAAAAGGGAGGCGGCATTCGTTTAGAACCAACGCTCTATTTCATTAGAACTAAAGTTACATTAGGTCAGAAGATAAAATTCATTGCTCTTATTCCGCCTCTTTTTCACTTTTTAGCCGTGTGTCGGTTAATGTCGGAAAAGTGTCAGAATGTAGCCGTTTACACCTTTTGATGAAGATGAATGTGGCGCTTTTGCCGGAAAGGGTAGGGATGTGTATCTGAACAGACGGGAAAGGTGATATTCTGCAAAAGCCTGATTGCCGGAAAAGGCGTTTTTGATCACCGCAAAGAAAACTACCCGGATATAGCAGAAGCTATACCGGGTAGAAAATACAAAATGACATTATATATACACTCTTGACTTTTTGTCGGAGTGCATTAAGGGTTCAACTCGATCCATTCACCGGCTTGAGTATCTATGTTCAAGATATCCGTGCCGGATAAAGTATAGTTCTTATTCGGCTTCAATGTACCGGGACGGGCTATTTTCAACATGCCGCCTTTCTCCGAATAGATGCGTACCCGATTGATTTCTCCACCTTCCATCCGGGCCGATACCAGGAATGCACCCATGGCGCGTAAGCTTTCGAAGGATACATCTTTCCATTCTTTCGGTATTGCCGGGAAGATGCGTATTACGCCTGTGTGACTTTGCAGCAACATTTCTTGTATGCCTGCTGCAAAAGCGAAGTTACCTTCGAGCGTGAAGGGGCGGTAAGTGAAGCGTGATTTGCCACTTTGGGTCTGGTCACCGTTGGCATGGAAGGTGTTCTTCAGGCAGAAGCATTCCGCAAAGGTTTTCAGGGCTTGTGCGGCACCTTCACCATCGAATGCACGGGCTTTCATATTGGCGAGCCAACTGTATGAATATCCTGTCCAGTAGTCCGGCCCTACTTCATCGAGTCTCTTCAAGGTGGCGCGGATGATGTGTTGTGACTTTTCTCCGTCGCTCCAGTCTATCAGTCCCAGCGGATGGATAGCCATGGCATGTGAAAAATGGCGGTGTGATTCTTTGTAAGGATATCCTTTGGCGAAAGTGAGGCAACCTTCTTCGTCTATGTCGTAATCCGGTAGTTGGGCTTCCAGGGATGCCCAGTGTCCGGCTTCGTCGGCCAGGTTCAGTTCGTGTGCTAGTTCGGAAGCAGCCTTAAAGAGGAAGTGCATCATTGCCAGGTCATAATTGGTCATGTCGCTGAACCACGCTTGCAGGGAGTTGTCAAATATTTCGGGACTTGAACTGAATTCCAGTTTACGTACTCCTTCGGGGGTAACTTCTGAAATTTGCTCCAGATAGATTGCCACATCCTTGATGAATGGATAAGCACGCTCTTTGAGGAAAGTGCGGTCTGCCGAATATTTCCATTGCAGATAGAAGTGTTGTGCCAGCCATGCAGCTACGGTTTGCGACATGGAGTATTGTATCCATCCTCCCATGGGTTCTCCTGTCAGGGTGCAAACCCCCGGTATATTCATCCCTTCGGTACCGAAATAGCGGCGGGTGTAGCGTTTGTATGCATCCCGTTGGTTCCACAACGTGTTCAGATAGCCCATTCCTTCGGTCAGGTGATTGCCTGTATAGGTCGGCCAGTAACTTAGCTGGGTATTTAAATCGTGATGATAGTCTCCCTTCCAGGGCGGAAGTTTGCCGTTATCGGCTGTCCATACGGCCTGCAGGGAGATGGGGTATGAGTGTTCGCGGGTAGTGGAACCGAATTTATACATTTCGTTCTGATACTGTTTTTGCAGTACAGAATCGGGTAGAGTGATTGATGATTGTGCCCAGTACTTGTCCCAATATTCCAGGTGTGCCTGATAATCATGCTTTAGACCGCGTTGCAGGGCGGCTTCTGCCTTTCCGGAAGCTTGCTCGCCGGATAAGGAAGAGGTGACGCTCCAGGTACCGTACAAGGTTTCGCCTTCTTGCTTCCAACAGACTGTTACGTCATACGAAAAGTCTCCGTATCCCTTTTGATGGTAGGTTATTTGGTTTCCTTCACGAACCACTTTTCCTTGTTGATAGCCCAATCGGTGCAGATCTTGTCCCGAAACCGGATCGAGGCTGCCATCCGGCTTCGTTTTATTGTATACAGGAGTGATGATGGAGGGTTCTATTGGGGTTTTCAGGTTACGGAATACAAACCATCCGATCGGTTCGGTAGCATGAACGAAAGTCTGCATTTGTGTACCGTCTGCCCAGTCTGCTTCACATAAGGCATTGTTCAGGTAAAGTCTTACCTGAGTCGGAGTGCCGATCTGCTCTAATGGAAATTCGATGGCAGCTCCGGGAATCTTGGATGGCGCGGGATTCATGTCATAAGGCCAGTCCAGCTTTTTCTGTACGGGCAGATAGTTCTTTTGGCGAATATGTTCTTTTACCCAGGAGAAGCGGAAGTTATCTCCCGACAGACTGTCTACCGGACGTAAATCCCATAAATCGGTTCTGTCCAGTGACAGGCGTAGGGTGGAGTCACGTTGCCATACCAAGGCACCGACGGTAGCATTTCCCAAGGGCATTGCTTCGTCCCACGACCGGGCAAGTCCGGTGAATACAAGATCACTCTCTGAAGGAGTGACCGGACAATAGTCATACGAGTTGCAACTGCTCCACAGACCACAACAGAGTAGTAATAGTAGTTTGATTTTCATAATATTAAAAAAGATCAGTTTATAATGTTCTACTTTCAGACTTGTGCTATTATAAATACAATGAGAATAGCAGTCACCATAGAGCGGCTGCTATTCTTTTAATGTATTTTAAGATTCATCTGACTATTTATTCAATAGCAATTCGATCGCCTTGCTACCCTTGTCTCCGGATTTCTCTTCGGATGCCGGGGCGAAAAGTGCATCCAATAGGTAGACGGGTAAACTCTTTGTCGGGTTGAAATACCCGGATGACATATAATTACGGACAGATGTTAGTAACTGCTGCATCGCAGGTCTTTCATCGATTTTCTTTTCCGGATCGGCACAGAGCACGAATAGTTTTCCTTTTCCTACCTTAGCTTCGAACGAGATACCCAGTTTTTGGTTGGTCTCGTATGAGTCGATGCTCTGTATCAATGGGGTGATTTCTTTCAGTTCGTCGAGTTCCAGGGCTGTCGAATAGTTCAGGATGTCCCACCATTGCCAGTCGGCATAGTTCCGGGTGGGGAAGTCGCGAAAGGCGGGATGCTCGTTATCGATCAGTGTACCTACGATCATTGGATTCCAGTTGAACATAATCGGGTTCCAGAAATGGCTGGCGAAGTGCGCTTTGCGTCCTTTACACTTTTCTGGAATTAACAGTACATTCTTGCCTTCGTTGAGCCACTGTTTGGTTTCGTCATTCCAGGTACGGGTGTAGACAAAGTTGTGCTGTTCCGTTTTCGGTTGTTCCGGATATACCCACACATCCCATTCATTGTGTATACCGCCCAGCTCAGCCTTCAAGGTCAGTTTGTGGGCACTGTCCATCCCGTTCAAGGGGAGTTCGATGATTCCGAGTGAATCTACCGTAGCAGGTTGTATGCTTTTTGTCTTCAGGCTTCCTTTGTGGTATACGGTTCCGTCTTCACCGATCAGTGTCCAGTTCAGTTTCCGGCTGTTCAGGGCATCTTTACCGAAATGGTAAATTTCCATTTTTGCCTTTAGTTTTTCCCTGTTTCTGAAAGTGCGTTTGGGTAAACGTGCCAAGAGTACGGTCGGAGCACACGATTCTCTGAACTTTTCGGGTGTTACCAGTCCTTTGCTTTCCCAGAAAGCGTCGAGGATGCCTACAAAGGCACTGCCCTGTCCGGGGAAATCGGCCAGTCCCAACAACTGAAAACCACCGGAGTTGCGAGTACGGAGCAGCGATTCGTTTACCTCTTTATATTGCAGCACCGTATGTGCTCCGGTTGCCCGGAAGAAATCGTTGGCTTGGTGCAACATGCCGTTTTTGGCAAGCCGTTCGCGGAATACCTCGAAATTGCGTGCTTCTACAACGCCGGTATATTTCTTAATTTCCTCAAAGTTGGGATACATACAGCGTTGTCCGGTTTCGTGAGCAATCACCGGTACATCGATATCCGATTCTTTGCAACGGTCCCAGTCAGTCGATGGCTTTCCTTCGTATACGGTAATCCATCCTTTCGAGGTGACATGCGACACATAGTACTGATCCGAAGGAGTATGAGTACGTGCGGTCGAGGCGCTATAGAGCCGTCGGTTATCATACTTCTGTGCCTTTTTTACCAGATCTTCCAATACGGCGAAGTCACCTTCGTTTTCGTTGCCGTTACACATCAGGATGAAAGAGGGGTGATTGCCATAGGCATCGAGAATGGCATACATCTCTTTTTCAAAGAAATCACGCCGGTCAGGATATTTACCCACATCTTTGATCCACATGGGAAGTTCGGCCTGGAGGTACATACCTACTTCGTCACCGGCTTCGAAAGCTGCTTCCGGCGGACACCAGGAGTGAAAGCGTACGTGATTCATTCCATATTCTTTAATGGTGGTGAAGATGCGTTTCCAGTCATCCACATTTGTCGACGGATAACCGGTCAGGGGAAAGACTGCACAATCCAGTACTCCACGTAAGTGAATGTTTCTTCCGTTCAGGCGGATATGATGTTTACCCTGCTCTACGTTCCGCATACCAAAAGTTCGGGTTTGAGTATCTGTCTTTCCGTCTACGTTCCAACTGGCTTCTATCTCGTATAAATAAGGTGTGAATTCATCCCAGAGTTTCACCCTATTTCCCATCGGGAGCGTTTGGCGTATGCCTGCATGTACCTGAAGACTGTCTGCATTCAGTGTTTGGCGGACTATTATTTTACCTCCTTGCTCGCGGATGCATAGCTCCAGTTTTCCTGTCTGTCCGGTCTTTAGGGGAGCGGGTTGTACAGATACTTCCACTGCTTTCGAGCTGACATCGGGGTATACATTGATCTGGCGGATATACGCTTTCTCCTTGGCATATAGTGAGATGTCTCCGGTTATTCCGTTCCAGTTAGTCTGCGTATATTCGGTTGTTCCATGGTTCCATTGATCCATCGGATATTTAAGTGTATTGTTTACGCAAATGGTCAGTGTGTGGATTCCCGGAGTAAGTAGCGGAGTCAATACGAACGTGTTCGGTGTGCTCAGGTGCTCTTTCATTCCTGCCTCTTTGTCATCCACGTAGACGGTGGTTTCCCAATGGCAACGTTCCAGTTTCAGGTAAATCTCCCGATCTGCCCAATCTTCCGGAATCACTATTTCACGTTGGTACCAGGCGGCTCCCTGATATTCGAATTTACGGCTTAAACGGTCTACATAGCGTGCCGTATTTTTAATTCCTTTACCTCCCTGGTCTGTCGATCCGGGGAGCATAATGGTTTCAGAGAGCTTGTCCAGATAGAGTTCCGAACCGGGAGTTTTACCGAATCCCATCGGATCCAGTTGGAAACGCCACATGCCCGACAAGTCAAGAGCATCATTCGTTAGGGTTTGCGCCATAGCGGTCATGGCAAGCATCAATCCGGTCAGGAGCAGAATCGCCCGGTACCGGGTGTTTTGAAAAGATTGTTTCATGATAGAATGGTATTCATTAATTTCCGGTGAATTTGTACTCCTTGATGATTGTTATCCATTGAGGCGGCTATATCAAAGAAGTGTTCGGCTTTTGTTCTATTTCCCAGTCCCAGATGTCCCAGTGCCATCAGGTAGTTGCAGTGGATGCGGTTCTTTTTATCCATATCGTCTTCCCAAATCAAAAGATCGGGTAAAGATACGGCAAAATAATCCATCTTGAATCGGTCGAAGAGGTGTTCTTCTCCATAAGTAATTAATTGGTTGAACCGGCTGCGTGCCTTTTCTTCCTCTCCTAATTTCCGGTATGCCAGTCCTTGGTAGAATATTTTATCCGGTTTCTGGTCGTTGTAATACATGGCAGCGGCTGGCTGGCTGTTTCCCGAACAGGCTTTGACGAACAGGCTGTGAGCCTCTTCCGGTCTCCCTTGTTGTTGCAGGATATATGCTTTGTAATAATTGAAGTCATTTTCCTGTGCCCCCGGTAGTTTCCCTTCACCCAGATGGGTAGGGTATATGTAGCATTCATCTATTAAGGCGAGTGCGTCATCATATTTTTTCCGGTTTATCAACTCCTTTGCCAGTTCCAGGCGTGCCAGCTGATATTGTGCGGGTACTTTACCTTCTCCTCCTTCCCACGGATGGAATTTTCTTTGGTCTATCCGTCGGATTGCTTCCCGATATTGCCCGGTTTGGTTCAGTAAAGTGACGTATTCCAGATACAGGTCGTCACGGGTCATTACGATATCTATGTGCTGTTCCAGAAAGCACAGTCTTTCTATGTGCGGACGGTTCAGCCGTTTGTACAATTGATCCAGTTCCATCAGTACACGGGCATCCGTGTGATCCAGGCGGAATGCTTTTTCCAGTAAGGTGACAGCTTCGTCCGGACGGTTCATTTTGTTGAAGTAAGCCAGTGACAGATTACGCCATACGGTGGGGAATGTCTCGTCTTCGCGCGAAGAGCGCTCCCAGGCTACGATGGCAGTGGGATACCGGCGTTTATCATACCATAGATTTCCCAGGTAATAAAGTGCTTTGGGGGCTTTTCCTGCAAAGTCGACTACACACTGAAGGGCTTCTATCGCTTCCAGGGCATTGGGGAAACAATAATCGGCCGGTTCTTTTTCGGCAGTGGCAATGGCTATTTGTGCTTCGGCTGTTTTTCCTAGACGGATCAGGCACCAACTCTTGTAATAATGTAAGAGTGTCTGTTCACCGACAGGTTGGGCAATGGCAAGTTCGGCTACAGCCAGTGCTTCTTCGAATCGTCCGGCAGAAGTATAGTCGAGCACCAGTGCTTCGTAATCGGGTGCTCCACGTTTCATTAGGTTCCGAAGTTGGATCAATACTGTTTCATCCCGGGTGATCAGGTATTTTTCGAACAGGCAACCGAAGTTGAATGCATCTGTCTTCAGAGAATCTTCTATCCAAGCAAGAGCCTCCTCTTTTTGTTCGAGATGGCGGAGTATGATTGCTTTCAGATGGCGTCCGCGCAGATTGTGCCAGTTGTGGAGAAGGGATTTTTCAATCTCTTCGAGAGCTTCTTCCCAATTGCTGCGGGACACGGAAATCTGGGCCAGCGAATAGTAGCCTGCGTCTTGCCATGCCGCGTTCCAACACGATTTATAGAACGAATCGTAGGCCTCATCATCTTTTCCCTGAAATTTTAGAGCAAGTCCGAGGTTATAGAAAGCTTCTCCATCATAGGGGTTAGGATTCTTTTCGGTGAGTCGGGCAATGGCATTCCGAAGATATGGTTCAGCCTGCGCAAACTCTCCTTTGCGTATCAGCCATAGTCCCATGGCGTTGTTGCAACGTGCATCTCCATTGTCCCGGCGGAGTGCTTCCCGATAATAGTCGGTCGGGCAATAAGTGGCATGACGATATTGTTCCAGATGCAGTCCGGTCAGATAGAGTTCTTCGTTGGTTTTGATCTCTTCCGGTGCAAGGGCGGGTTTGGCTGCTTCCGGAACTGCTTTGATTATTTCCGGTTCGGCCTTCCAACTTAGCTTTTTTCGTCCGTTGGTATCGTAGATAATGACTTCCGCTTCGTGAAGATCATTTATGGGGATCAGCCGGTCGAATACTTGTTCAGGCGAGAGGCTACCGATTTCCTCAAAGCGTATAACACCCGCTTGACGGACTACGATGAGTAATCCTTGCTGAGCCGAGGTGGCAAACAGCTTCAAACGACATTCTTCTCCTTCGGTTTCCAGATTCATTAAGAGTTCGGAGGAGGCGTTTTTCACAACTCCCAATTCCCGATAGGGCATGAAGTATTGGGTAAAAGTCTTCTCTTCATAAGGTTGCAACCAACTGAAGTCCGGTTGATTGTCCGTATAGACTCCGGTCATCAGTTCTATGTACGGACCGTCAGCATCAGTCAGGTTGCGGTCCCATGCCTGTCCGAAATCCCCGTTTCCCCAGGTCCATTGTTTTTTTCCGGGAGATATGTGATGATTGGCCACATGCAGGACACCTGCCTGTGTATCATTTTCGTACCCGCCTACAAAATTATAGTTAGACCGGATTGCCATGTAGGAGGTCGGTACGGGAATATTTTTATATCTGGAAATATCTACGCCGGCAGAATAATCCATTTTATAGTAGGTTCCGGTAGCAATAGGATAACGAGACACGTCCCGTTTTCCATGATCGAATACAGCGTTGACATCCGACGGGAATACTGACTGATAGCAGTCATTGACCGCTACGGCCGGATTGGCCCACCAAAGGAAAGTTTGTGGAAGCGGAGTCGGGTTGGAAACTTTTCCTTGTATCTCGAGTACGGCACGTCCCGGGCGGAGTGTAAATCCGGCTGTTCCTTTTTGACCGAACATCCGTTCCCGTTCGCTTACCCATACAACGACACTTCCGTCTTTACATCGTTCGATGCTGTAGTCCACCGGCAAGAAGGTGCTGGGACGGTGATGTTGAGGCCAGTTGAACTCAATGCCTCCGGAGATCCAGGGACCGGTGAGTCCTACCAGTGCCGGCTTTATTACGTGATTGTAATAGATAAAATGCCGTTGTTTCACCTTGTCGAATGCCATTTGAATACGTCCTCCCAGTTCGGGCAGGATCATGACTTTGATGTATTCGTTCTCCAGCCATACGGCATGATAACTTTTCTCTTCGCAGGTATCTTCAATTTTCTCGATGACCGGATACGGATATACGACTCCGCTGCTTCCCTGGTAGACACGTTTCTCCAGGAACATCGGGTTTTTCTCAGGGCGTCCGATGCCATAGGTAGGGAGCAGGATGTCTTCCTCCCATACATTAACACTTTCTTTCATCTTGTTCTATGTATTATTTGATTAATTCTTTTTCTATTTCTTCCAGTGTTTTCCCTTTTGTTTCGGGCAGGTTTTGGCGTATGAACAGAAATCCGGCCAGGCAGATACCACCGTATAGCCAGAAAGTTCCTTCGGCACCTATACTTTCATTCAATACCGGGAAGGTATAGGTCAGTATGAAACAAGCCACCCAAAGGAAGAAGGTAGAGATGGCTATAGCCATACCTCGTATTTTCACGGGGAAGATTTCGGATAACACCACCCAGACTACCGGGGCAAGTGACATAGCATAGCAAGCGATGGCAAGTACCACCAGTAGAAGCATGGGTAAACCGTTTACATCCAGGAAGTAGCAGGTTCCCAATATAAGGTAAATCAGCGCTAATCCTGCCGAACCGATCAGCATCAGTGTACGACGTCCCCATTTGTCTACCGTATAGATGGCGACGAACGTAAATATCACATTAGTGATCCCGGTCACTACGATGTTCATCAGTACATCGGAAACGGCATATCCGGCTGATGAAAAGATCTCGTGGGCATAATTGAAGATAACATTAATGCCGCACCATTGCTGGAATATGGCCAGAACGATTCCAATGATCAGTACTTTGCGCATTTCCGGGCGGAAGACCGATTTCCATTCGTTGTTTTGCCGGTTACCTTGAGATTGAGTGAGTTGGTTCAGTTCTTCCAGGGTTTGGCGGGCATACGTTTCTCCTCCGATGCGTGTCAGTGTCTTTTGTGCTTTCTCCTGTTGATGGACGGTAGCCAGCCAACGGGGACTTTCGGGGATGATGAACGATAACAGGAAGAAAATTCCTGCCGGGATCAGTTCTGCCCAGAACATCCATCGCCAGGCCCATTGCACACTTGTTTCGCTGAGTATATCGGAACCTTGTGTGTAGTATTCCCCGATTTGCCAGTTGGCCAATTGTGCCAATAAGATACCTAATACGATGGTGAGCTGGTTGAGCGATACGAATTTGCCGCGTACATGGGCAGGAGATACCTCTGCAATATATACGGGAGAAATGTTGGATGCGATGCCGATGCCCAATCCTCCTACAATGCGATAGAAGATGAAGTAGGAAAAATGATCGACTGCTCCCGTACCCCAAGCCGAAAGTGCAAACAGGAATGAGGCTATGACAAGTATCTTTTTGCGTCCGTATTTGTCGCTCCAGATTCCTGAGAGCAAGGCTCCTGCCAGACAGCCTATCAGTGCGCTGCTCATAGCCCAGCCACGTAGAGCCGCAGAATTTTCAATACCAAAGAAAGGTTCATAGAAGATTTTAGCTCCTCCGATAACAACCCAATCATAGCCGAACAGTAATCCGCCCATGGCTGAGACGATGCAGATAAGTAGTAAATAGCCTCGTGTCTGTTTCATGTTATTAAATGGTTTAATTGATATTGCAAAGTAAGCGGGTTTGAGAATAGAAATAAATAGAGAAACCGATTAAAAAGATGGACTATATTTCTTTTTTATCTCTATATTTGTGGCGTGAACCGATGAATCTTATTAGTATGGCAAAACAAAAAGACGGCTTTCTGGGCGAACAGGCATTGGTATTGCCTCCTGCCATTGTGCAACGTATGAAGACTGATCCTGCAACTTCTATACTCTATATAACCGATATAGGCTATTATCCAAAGGCTTATAATCACTTTCGGGAGCGGGAAACTCCGATTGACCAGTATGTGTTTATCTATTGTACGGAGGGTAGGGGATGGTTCAGTCTCGATGGGCAGAAACACCCGGTAGTGCCTAACCAATACTTTATACTTCCTGCAGGACTTCCTCATGCGTATGGCGCTGATGAAAAGGAACCATGGACAATTTACTGGATTCACTTCGGAGGAACACTTGCTCCGCTTTATTGTACGCATCGTACCTGTAGGCTCACGGATATAAAACCGGGAATGCATTCGCGTATTAGTTACCGGACAGAACTGTTTGAGGAGATCTTTCGGGTACTGAAGATGGGGTATAGCTTGGAGAATCTTTCATATGCCAGCTCTGTATTCCATCATTATTTGGGATCATTGCGCTATCTCAGAGAGTATCGGGAGGCTTTTTCAGAGCATCGTCCGGCAGGAGAAGAAGATCCTGTAAATGCAGCTATTCATTATATGAAGGAGAATCTGGGCAAGAAGCTGACTTTAGCCGAGCTGGCTGATTACACGGGGTATTCATCCTCATATTTCTCTAATCTGTTTTTGAAGCGTACAGGATATGCCCCATTGAGTTATTTTAATCAGATTAAGATTCAGAAAGCCTGTCAGTTTCTCGATTTTACCGATATGAAAGTGAATCAGGTCTGTTATAGAGTGGGTATTGAAGATGCTTATTATTTCTCACGGCTGTTCAGCCAGATAATGGGAATGTCTCCCAGGGAATATAAAAAGGTAAAGAAAGGATAAAAGGAAGACAGCAAAGAAGAAAGATGTGTCGAAACTTGTATTCACCACGGATTATCACAGATTAAGAGTGTTGATAACCAATGACGGGAAATTCACTCTGTGCTACTCTGTTTCCTCTGTAGTGAGTTCCGACACGCCTTCCTTCTGATAAATACTACATTTTTATTTTCTCTGCCAGTCTGATGTCTTTAGAGGAGGCGCCTACTAGAATTTCAAATTCACCTTTTTCAAATACCCATCGGCTTTGTTTGGCGTTGAAATACTGAAATGCGTCTTCACTCAAACCGATTTCTATCTGTTTGCTTTCTCCTGCTTTCAGATATACCTTGTCGAAACCTTTTAATTCTTTCAAGGGACGTGGCTCTTTAGATTGCATGTCGCGTACATAAAGTTGAGCGACTTCATATCCGTCTCGCTGTCCGGTATTGGTTACGGTGAATGAAACGACGAGTTGCTTCTGTTTTTTATCCGTCATACGGATGTTGAGGCCCGAATAGTCAAAGGTGGTATACGAAAGACCGAATCCAAAAGGGAAAAGGGGTTCGATACCTTTTTGATCGTATCCACGGTAACCGGTGAATATTCCTTCTGTATAATACACTTTCTTTTCCTTGCGAGTTTCATCGTAATGACCGCAGGCAGGTGAGTCTTCCCATCTTTTCTCGATAGTGAATGGCAGCTTGGCTGACGGATTCACTTTACCCGAAAGAATATGAGCTAAAGCATGTCCGCCTTCCTGCCCCGGATAGAGGGCGTGTACTACCGCAGGCACCTGATCGATCCATCGGGTCATGTTTATTCCGCCTCCTGCATGGATGGCAACTATCAACTTAGGATTTACTTTTACCAGTTCCTGAATTAACATATCTTGTCCGTAAGGCAGGTCGAAAGGACGGTCGCGCCCTTCCAGTTCGATACTGCCATCCAGTCCGGCACAGAAAACCACCAGATCGGCTTTGGCAGCCAGTCGTTTCGCTTCAGAAAAGTCAATATCACTTTGATAAGCATATCCCATCCGGATCTCTGCCGGTGTACTGCGTTGGTTGCAGAACTCCAGCCGAATATGTTTGGCATCCCCTTTTTTTGCGGAAATTGCGGTATTGCGAACATCGAATGATTGAGATTGAGAGGCATCCAATGCTAATGTTCCGTCTATCCATAAACGATAGGCACCTTGTGCGTCGACAAAGAATCGGATACTGTCTGTTTTCTCGACATCTACATATCCTTCCCAGCACACCCGATAATCATTTCCCAATTTACTTTCGTTGAAAGGATATCCCCACCATTCATAATTTACCGTGCGGTCGGTGCGGCGGAGAATCAATCCGCTTTCTTCTTTATCGGTTTCTATAGTTCGGTCGGCCGATTGATTAACACTTACAGTTCTTCCTGCCGCTACTGCTTGTTGTTGGATCATTTTATCCGAGAGTGTGGCAGAAGTGTCGGAAGATAGTGCATAATAGCTCGCTTCCAGTCCGGGTTTACCTTCTTTCGTACGGAATTTACTGTTACGGAATAAGCGGGGTTTGAATTGGTTGGATATTCCTTCCGTGTAAAGTACGGTTGCTTCCGGAAACTCCTGACGGATACCTTCTAACGCTGAAACTACATACCAGGGATGAACTTTTGAACTTCCCCCACCACCGTAAACGATGCTGTTTACATTGTATATTCTATCCGAAACGATAGCCGGATTGGCAGTCGGTCCGATCACAGCTATCACTTTGGGGCGGTGGATCGGTAAGGTATTCTGTTCATTCTTTAACAGGATGATTCCTTCACAAGCGGTATTCAGAGCCATCTGATTGGCTTGAGGATTAAAAGTCGGAATATCGGTGTCTTGCTGAGGCCTGTCGAAAAATCCCATTGAAATACAGGCACCATAGATGCGGCGCACTTTATCATTGATTACTTCTTCTGTAACCTTTCCTTCTTTGACAAGTGGGAGAAGTTCTTTGCGGGTGAACCAGTCATTGCTGCCCATCTCAAGATCCAAACCGTAGTTTGCGGCATTTTCGGCGGAATAGGTACATGCCCAGTCAGACATTAACATGCCTTTGAAGCCCCAGTCTTTCTTTAAAATATCGATCAGATGTTTGTTTTCAGTGCAATATACTCCGTTCACTAGGTTATAACCCGTCATGACAGCCTTGACACCTGCTTTTTTCACAGCAGCTTTGAAGGGAGGCAGATAGATTTCCTGTAAGGCACGTTCGGATACTTCGGTACTGACGGTGTATCGGTCAAATTCTTGATCGTTGGCTGCGAAATGTTTGATGGTAGCAATGACTCCTCCGTCTTGCACTGCTTTTATAAAGGGGACTACCATCTCGGATGCCAGATAAGGATCTTCACCAAAATATTCAAAATTACGGGCTCCTTTTGAAGCCCGATAGTTGTTAACTCCGGGAGCTAAGAGAAAATGAATACCTCTTGCACGCCATTCCTGAGCATACATTGCTCCTGTTTTCTCTGCCAGATTTTTATTCCAAGAGGCAGCCAGCGAAAGTGCTGATGGAAATGCGGTGGCGCGTCCGAATAATCCCCAGGATGCAACGCCCAGCGGACCGTCGGCCAGTTTGAATGCCGGTATTCCTAATCGTTCGCAGGGGTGCAGATAGAAATCATTGTATCCGGAAAGCAGGTCGATTTTTTCTTCCAGAGTCATTCGTTTGATAAGATCGTCTACTCTTTCTTCAGTGGATAATGTCGTGTTCTGAAATGGGTACTGGCTTTGGGCATGTAGCTTGCAAGGAAAAAGCAGTCCTATACCCAGGCTCATGGTAAGGAAAATGTTTTTCATGTGTTTTTTCTGAATTAAATGTTTATTGAGTGATGTTGCAAAGTTCTAAAAAAGAGGGCTTATTGCAAAATAGAAAGCCCTCTCTTTTAGAATAAAGAGTGTTAAATTAATGTATAGTTTCTATCATTTCATTTCCGTTTCTTACGGGTTGTTTAATCAGTTCCGGCAGATTATAAGTTTTAGTGAACGTGTCATAAAAGTCCGGATCTTTTTGGGGCATCAGGAAGGGTTTCCCCGCTTTTCCGGTTTCCGGATCGAAACTGGCAAAGAAAGGGCGAGCCCAAAGCCCGTCCAACCGTTTGCTGCTGAAAACAAACCAGCGTCCGGATGATGACCATGTATGGAAACTCTCCACGTCGTTGCTGTTCACTTCATTTAAAAGTCGTATTTCTCCTGTATCCATTGTCAACAGACAAAGTTCGCTTTCCGGATGCCAGATGGAGAAGTTTCCATAATCCGACAGGGTGAACATCAAGTATTTACCATCGGGAGAAACCCTTGGGAAAGAGACACTTTTTCCCTCTTCGGAGGCTCTGTACACACACTCCGGCGTACCGAATTTACCGGATTCCGGATCGAATCCTATCCTGCACAGGTCATAACGGATACTGTCCAGCGGCATCTTCTCTTTATAAGCGTTTCCCCGGCAGAAATACAGTGTTTTCCCGTCCGGTGTCCAGTTGGGGAATGTTTCCATATACCGCTCCCCGCATATCAGGGAGTCAGTGAGGAATGTTTTCTTTTCGGTATCATAAACCATCAGGTCGGCAGCCAGGTCGGATACCTCTATGGGTTTTTGTCCCGATGAATGGAAGAACTGCTGTATCTCATTCATTGAGAATGCGATGTATCTTCCTGAAGGATGCCAGGCCGCATAGGTTCCCCCGTTCTTGAATCCCTCCGGTTTGGTGTTTACCTTTTCCACTTTCCCGTTTTTGCATACCAGTGTCCCTCCCGACTTTCCCCGCACATGCACCATCATGGTTTCCGGAGAGTTTTGATTGAACGTATGGCAGTTGATGCACTGTTTGCCGAAATTTCGGTTCTCCGCTATCGGAGTCTCTTCATAACCTGTCAGGTCTCTCTGGTAAATCCCCATTTCGTTCCATAGTTCATATCCCGGGTACAGCAATCGGTAGACCAGGTATTCATCTATCGGTTCGTTCGATATGGTATCCTTGATATCCGCATAGCGTGTCCATTTCCCTCCCCTCAGCAGGGTGATGCGGATGAATATTTCTTTTCCCGCGGCTTTTTGGAGAAGTTTCTTCCATTTCTTTGTCGGTATAATCACTTCGGGACTCTTGCTTGTGCAGAGGATGTCCGCCGTCTCCCCTGTGCCTATTTCCGTCTGGAAGGCATCCGCGTTCTCCCCGATCCTGAAATTGGGAGGTGCAATATTCAGCGGGAATGTGACTCCCGCATAATCGGGATATATACAGGGAATACTGTCCGTGCAGGTATCCGGTTTGCCGCATTGGGCGGTGCATGCCTGCAGGCTCCAGCTGAGAACCGTGATGAGAAGGATATAGATTGTTTTCATGTCTTTACATATTAGTTCCTTATGATTTTGTCTCCATACGGACTGATGAAGTTCAGGTAATACCAGTAGGTGTTTCCGAACTCCGCTTTCAGCCTCTGCATTTGCCTGTTTTTATACAGGCTGTAATACCTTTGGAATCTCTTTTCGGTGTTTTCGCTGACGTTGAATCCTGATTTGGAAAACGTTTCCCCGTCCACTCCCAATTTATATATGTATAGTGCTTCTTGGTATGCGGGTGGCATTTCCGGATATTTAAAGTGCCTGATGAACTTCAGGTTATCCACAAAGCGTACTACGTTATTGCTCAGCAGTAGGTCACTCATCAGGTATTCAAAAGCCATTCTGTTTGTCGTGTCCTGCTCACACAGATACTGTAATTCCGGTCCTATATTGATGACGTTTGCAAATCGTGCGGGATGTTCCTTATTGTTTTCAAGTGCCATGCGCAGTCCCGGTACACTGCCTGCATAAAGTTGTTTTTCCAATTCTTCGGCATCTTTCCGATAGAAGAGGGACTGCTTCAGGAGATTGATGAACCGTCGTGCCACTTCAGGTCTTTTGTTTACTATGTTGTATCGTACCAGGTTAAGCAAATGGGGTGCCGTTTCTCCCCATACCACCATTGCTTCGAATTCCCACCGCTGTGCTTCGTTGATGTACCCTAAGTCTTCATATATAAAATGTCCGTACTCACTCTCACGGCTATCGCTGTTCCATGGGAAGTATAGCGCCTTGACTCCCAGTTTTTGTGGGTAATCGAATAGTTGATAAGGCAATTTTCCCGTATGGTACAGAGCCAGGTTGTGAAAGTAGGAGATCAACTGGTTGGTTCTTCCCGAGTTGATATATTTTTCGGTTTGTGTCAGTACATTTTCCCAATTCTTTTCTTTTACACTCTTTTCCGCCATTATCATTCGGTGTTCACTCATGTTATAGGTTTGGACAAAAAAGTAAAATGAAGTGCCTGCGTAAATTGCTATTAGTAAGCTGTATATTAAAAGACGGTACTTATTGTTGGGGGGAAGTGGAGAATAAATTTTTCGGATAAAAGACCAAGGGCGAACTGTGATTTGATGAAAAAGGCCCATAATCAGAAGTCCCAGGAAGGTAGCGATGATTGGTGTTAATGAATGGTCGACAGTCATTGAATAGAGGAACAAATATATAGAAGGTATTAGTGATAGCAGTAGCAGATCATTGTGCCCTGTAATTTTTTTTATGGCATCGTTAGTCAGTAAATATATGAGGGCTAAAATTCCTGCAAGTAAAATGCTGCCTATAGTAGGTATGTGAAAAAATTGTATAATAAATGCTGTCAGATAACTCATCCATCCTTGTGACTGGATATGTTGTAGAAAAAAAGTTTTGGAATATAGAAAAAGATGATGTTGTTCCTGATAATAAATCACATGTGATAACACACTCTGATAACAGAGAAAATAAATAAAGAAAAGAAAAATGAAGAGTATGTAAGGGAAGTACTTTCTCATGATAAGTGCTGCTTAAATATGGGAAAATTCACGGACTCTATAACATTTAAATGTAGAGAGTCCGTGAATTTGTGTGTTAGATATTAATATCCCGGATTTTGAGTTAACTTGGGATTTAAATCAATTTCAGATTGAGGAATCGGGTAGATATAATTATGGTCTTCATATCTACTACCGGCCAGTTTAACATTGTCACCCTCGTACAGAACACATACCTTTCCGCCATCTTTGGGATCTGCATTAACCGCATCGTCTACCATTTTGTATTTAATGCCAAGGAATGGTGCGTTCAACACATCTTTAGCAATACCCCAACGGCGAATATCCCATTGACGCTTTCCTCCTTCGAGAGCAAACTCAACGCGCCATTCATTACGTATACGCTGACGAAGATCATCTTGAGTCGCGCAGTAAGTCGGCTTGGTTGCATCTGTCTTTTGTAATTCCGGCATACCTACGCGGCGACGGACCTGATTAACAGCTTCAAAAGCAGAATCGTCCAGTGGTGAAACTTCATTTTTGGCCTCAGCATAGGTTAACAGAACTTCTGCATAACGGATAGTTACCCAATCTTTTCCCATTTCCCAACCTGCTGATTGAGGGTCAATACTTGGGTCAAGCCATTTCTGTTGATAATATCCTGTTGCTGTAGCATCACCATGCTGTGCAATACCAGTGCTTCCACTTGATTTTAGTGGAGCTACTTTAATTGTCACGCCATACATTTCCTCACCATCGTGTAAAACGTTAACCTCTAAACGAGGGTCACGGTTAGCGAATGGATTTTTTTCTGAATAAATTTTAGATTTGCTGATAGGAGCTCCTTCACTGTCTTCGAATGCATCTACCAGACTTTGAGTCGGATTCAAACCACCCCAACCTTTTGTCGGAAAGCATTCCCATCCAATTAGGTAGTTTGTTTTATCAGGTGCGTTGTACTGTACTGCAAGAATAATTTCTTCACAACCGTCTGTCTTTTCCCAGAATAATTCTTGGTACTTTCCAGTGTTTTCTTTGTCGTACAGATCATATTTATTTAGATCCATAACAGATTTTGCAGCTGTAGCCGCTGTTTCCCAATTACCAAAATACAAAGCTGCTCTTGCTTTCATCGCCATAGCGGCACCTTTGGTTATGCGTCCCCACTGTGTAGCCGGCCATTCTTCTGGTAAGTAGCTGAAAGCTTTATCGAAGTCGGCCATTATTTTGGTGTAGATCTCATCTTTAGATGTACGGGTAATATCCTCTACATCAGTTAATTTTAAAGGCTGGTCGATGTATGGGACGTCTCCGAATTTACGAATCAATTCAAAATAAATATAACCTCTGAAGAAGTAAGCTTGTCCGGCTATTGGTTCTTTATCCGACTGAGATAATTCCATTTCTTCTAATTTCTGTAATACCAGATTACATCTACGAATATATCCGTAATCCTCTGACCATCCTTGATCAGCAGGGTCGTATACGCCTTTGGACACGTTTCCATTAGCCCACTTGATACCATGTACTGCATTGTCTGAATTGATATCTTCATCTATATCCCAATTGGGAAGACATCTATAAATATCAGAAACGGCCATTTCCGCATCTGTTTTTGTTTTCCAGAAACTTCCGTCTGAAAGTTCTTCTGTTGGATAACGATCCAGAAAATCGCTACAAGAGGTAAATCCTGTTAGCATAACGGACGCTATAATATATAAAATTTTATTTTTCATATTTTGTTATATTATTTTATTTTAGAATGAAACTTTTAATCCGATTGAAACTTTTTTTACGTTTCCATAAGACCAACCACGTTCATTGCCTTCTTCTGGATCGATACCTTCCAAATCACTGAACGTCAATAGATTCTCTCCGGCAACATAAAGCTTTGCTTTTTGAACACCCAGTTTGCTTAAGAAACTGTTAGGCAGATTGTATCCCAGGGAAATAGTTTTTAAACGTACATATGAGGCATTTTGTAGCCAGAATGAAGAAGTTGTGAAATTCGTTTGACTGTCTTTGGTGATTCTTGGGTAAGAAGCGTTGTGATGCTCCGGAGTCCAACGATCCAAATGTCTCTTTAGTGCATTAGCTCCGTTGTAGAATGCATAAGCTGCTTCGGCCATGTAATAGCCATCCACATCAAAAGCTCCCTGGAACATGGCAGAGAAATCAAAATCTTTATAGTATAAAGTCAGATTTAAGCCTGTAGTCCAACTGGGGAAATTCTTACCAATGATTTGGCGGTCTCCGTCAGCGGTAATTTTGCCATCTCCATTCAAATCAAGGTATTTGATGTCTCCCAATTGTTCTTTGCCGGTGCGTTTCGGATAATTGGCTAATTCATCGTTAGTGTTAAAGTATCCGTTGGCTACGTAACCATAATATGAACCAATTGGATTGCCTTCGATGTACCATAATTTATCATTTTTTGAATTAGCACCTTCCGTACCATTCATATCGATGATTTCATTTTTTACATATGCAATATTAAGGTTTACAGCATAACTCCAATCTTTGTTGATACGATTGTTGTGCAATAAATTCAAATCAAAACCAGTGTTTTCTACACTACCTGCATTTTGTGCAGGAGCGCCCATACCGATCACACCTTGTATAGGCATGTACAACAACATATCATTTGTTTTCTTTTTATAAACAGATAATTCGAATCCAAACATATTGTTTAGAAAACCGGCCTCTAGTCCTAACTCATAATTTGTAACGGTTGCCCATTGTAAGTTGTTGTTTACGTAACGGCTTTCGTAAGCGGTAGAATACAGGCTATTACCAAACATATATTTTTCGTAAGCATATGTCGGTATTGCCGGATAAATATCATCCGGATCTAATTCTTCGTTACCGGTTTTTCCCCATCCAAGACGCAGTTTCAAGTTGCTAATCCATGATACATTGTCTTTGATAAATGTTTCTTCCGAAATTCTCCATCCGGCAGAGATTGCTGGGAAAACACCCCAGCGATTATCTTTTGGAAAACGTGAAGAGGCATCCGCACGTAAATTGGCTTCAAACAAGTACTTATTCATAAAGTCATACTGGACACGTCCGAAGTAGGATAGACGAGACATTTCATATCCACCGTCTTCATTTTTTTGTGAAGATGCATCCAGGGTATTCAATGATTCCGTTAATTCATTGTTGCCACCGCCCTTTCGAGAAGCTTTGGTAAATTTATAAATGTGTTCGAATGATTCAAAACCTCCCAGAACTGCTATTGAATGTTTGCCGAAAGTTTTATTATAATTGGCTAATACCTGACTTGTGTATCGGTTGTGATTATAATACTCGTCGTAACCTTCGCGAAGTCCGGAGTCGAAATTACCATAAGTGAAATGCTTTTTAAAGCCTTCTTGATTGGTGTAATCATGGCGAAGAGAAAATACTCCTTTAACGCTTAGTTCCGGTAAAATATTAATTTGTGCATAGGCAGTGGCATTTAATTGCTGTGCTGTACTGCGGGTAAAACCGGATTGATCTTGAATTGCTACCGGGTTATCTTTTCCTGAATAATTGAAAGAACCGTCTTCAGCATATACCGGGTCTGTCGGATATGAACGACTAACACCCTGCGCTACTGTGACGTATCCCATCCAACCATCTTCTTTAATACCACGATATCCGGATGCATTAACACCTACAGAGATATACTTGTTAATATCTGAATTCAGACTCATACGAGCGTTATAGCGTTTATAGCTAATTTCATCTGTCAGACCTCCTTGGTTGGTATACCCGATGGAAGCATTATAAGTGGTCTTTTCAGAACCGCCACTGATAGATAAATTATGCATTTGCTCAAAAGCACTCTTTTTGAACGCTTCATCGTACCAATTTGTACTGGGGTAAGTTCCATTACGATAATTCTCGATATCTTCATCCGTAAAAGGAAGTACTGCGTTCGGATTTTCGTTGTGAACTGCTTCATTGTATAGTATAGCATGTTCATAAGCATTGACATACTGACGTTTCACAACAGGAGAAGCCCATGAAACAATACCTGAGTAGTTTATATGCGTTTTCTCACCTTTCTTACCTTGTTTGGTAGTGATTACAATAACACCATTGGCTGCTTGTACACCATAGATAGCCGATGATGCAGCATCTTTCAATACAGTTAGCGTTTCAATGTCCGAAGGATCTATTGTATCCATGGTTCCGGGAACACCATCTACAATAACCAATGGGCTGGCAGCATTGATAGAGTTCTTACCGCGGATGGTAATACTACCCGTTTGTGATCCCGGAGCACCCGAAGTTTGAATAGAAGTTACACCCGGAATTTGTCCGGCAAGTGCGGCAGACACACTGGCAACGGAACGAGACTCTAAGGCATCAGCACTGATTGATGCTACAGAACCTGTTAGATTGGCTTTCTTCTGTACACCATATCCCACTACTACGACCTCATCCAGTGTTTTAGTATCTTCTTTCATGATGATATTATAAGAAGCTACACCGGTCTTCAACGATACTGTTTCAGGCATATAACCGATATAGGTAATCTGTAATTCATTACCACCTACATTCAGGCTGAATTTTCCGTTGATATCTGTGATGGTACCGTTAGTCGGATTTCCTTTTTCTATAACCGATGCTCCGATGATGG
>OGPH01001138.1_pt1 | contig 22212 bp, 23 predicted proteins | sample 1552891 | NCBI WGS metagenome assembly OGPH01 (sample SAMEA2580272, study PRJEB22360) | human gut metagenome | biome: human gut; feature: human-associated habitat; material: faeces | place: Denmark | collected 2008/2010 | reverse complement strand
AGCGCAATGACAGAGTCAAAGTCTGTTGCCTTACCGCTTGGCTATATCCCAACAGAAATGGTGGGGAGGGGCGGATTCGAACCACCGAACCGAAAGGAACTGAGTTACAGTCAGCCGCGTTTAGCCACTTCGCTACCTCCCCGTATATGGTGCCGGCTAAAGGACTTGAACCCTCAACCTACTGATTACAAGTCAGTTGCTCTACCAATTGAGCTAAGCCGGCATAAATGGTGGAGGTTAACGGGCTCGAACCGCTGACCCTCTGCTTGTAAGGCAGATGCTCTCCCAACTGAGCTAAACCTCCAATTTCTAGTGCCCTCTTATAATAGCATACGACTATGAACACGTCAAGAAAAAAATGAAAATAAAAAAGAAACAGAAATCATGTCTCATTTTTCTGTTTTCTTCTATTTCATCATTTTAGCAATATAAAAGGCTATCATATAAGGAAATTTTTCTTCAAAAGTTGCAAGTTCACAATTTAAAAGTGTTTTTATTTTTTCAATACGATAATGAACAGTATTACGATGCGTATATGTTGATCTCGCAATTTTTTGTGGACTTCCATCATATTTCAAATAATAATATAATGTTTTTTCTAATTCACTATTATGTTTTTGATCATATTGAATCAATGTATCTAATAAATGATGATACATATCACATAATATTTTTTGATCCTGTATAGAAAATAAAATCTGATAAATACCCATATCATCAAAACAAATAATATTTTTTTGAAACATTCTGGCAAATGTTACTGCTGATAAAGCGCGTTGATAACTTAAATTCAATTCTCTGATATCTTTTAATTGTGTACCCATTCCAATATGCAAAGCAGATACTCTCATTCTATTTTTAGCACGATGGTACATGGACTCCACTAGTTGATAAAAGACCTTTTGAGATAAATTATTCACAATCAACACATAATATCCATCATACCAAAAAAAGCTATAGGGACACTCTATTTTTTCAAAATAAAGCTGTAATTGTAAAGATAATCTTCTTCTTTCAATTTCACTATACTGACTGGCATCCTCAATATCTATCAACAAAACCTGAAAATCTCCATCTACATCAAAACTACGCATTAATTCATTCCTATTTTCTTCAATAGTGCGTGGATCACTAAAAATATTTTGAAAATACTGTGTAACCAAATAATCCTCTTTTTGCGAAAACAAACAACGCATACAAAAATCTTTAATCAGGTCAACCATATGAATATGCCATGGTGAAATTAACAGCGGAAAATCATTGTTTTCACAATAATCAAGAACATCTTGAGGAACATCAAAAATATACTTTCCAGTATTAATAATAAGCCCGACACTATGATACTTAACCAAATATTCTACAAGGTTTAAAAGTGCTCCTTCTTTTTGAAATCCTAAACCACTTGTCACAATCAATTCTTTTCCCCACAATTGTTGAATTGTCGTTGTATCTTCAATAAGGTGAACCCAGCTCATAGCATTGGCACACCCTTTTTGTCCACATAATAATGTAAGCTGATATAATTCTTTGGTTTCATTCAATGCATCTTCTATTGTAAATCCCATCATCTCACCTACTTTCTTTTATTATACTCTTCTTTTGTGCAATATGCACAAAAATCAATCATCATATTTAGATTCTCAGACCCTTTTCTTTTACATAAAAAATCATATAATAAAAGTGTAAAAAATGATCTATTATCAAAGGAGGGTCTTTTCATGAATGTTTCTTATAATTATTTCTTATTAGCTCACAATTATGAAATTTGTCCTTCTTGGATAAAATGTGAGCATTACTTCAACTGTGCTAGTTTTTCAAAATTATTCCCTTTTTCAAAATTTCATCTATTTAACTAGCCAAAAAAAGCAACGTGAGATAACGTTGCTTTTTTTATGAACTTAATTGATTATAAATATTTTGAGTCTGTTTTTCATTTTCTCCACTCACAACAAAAATTTCATTTTCTGTATAAATAATAACATAGTGTGAGCTATGCGTGTATGCATAAAGATGATAATTCCCAAATTCATCATTATAATATCTACCCGCTTCAACAACTGCATTATTGATACCATTTTTCTTACGACCAATATCAAAATCATCACAATATTCTACTTTTAAAATATCATCATAATCAATTTTTGATGATGATACAAAAGTTCCTGATAATTGAACACAGTCATCATTATATTCTATATCAATATCCCCTATAAACATAACACCCATAATAAAAGCTCCCAAAATAACAGTAATCAATACCCCTATTCCTATAGACATTTTCGTTTTCTTTTGATTACGCTCTACACTGGCATACTCACTGCCAATAAAAATAATCGCCATTCCAACAATAAAAGTTCCTATCATTATATATAGTCCTATATCTTTTAGCATAAACAAAGAAAACAAGCCACAAGTCATAACAAGAAAACCTAATCCTACAATACGACATAATTTCTTTTCATTATACTTTGCTTTTTCTTTTTCACTAGCAGTGTTATAACCAGCAATCAAAAACGATCCTTTTCCCATTAATAATAAGATGGATATTATTAAAAATATGATAGATATCACAAGTCCCATTCTATCGCCTCCTAAAAGATACCATGATTATACTTCAATTGAGCATAAAGCATGATTCCAACACCCGCTATTATGCCAATAACCATGAATATTTCACCCAACACAAATAAACGTAATAAACGAGCTAAAAGATTCATCAAACAACCCAAACCACATATCAACATACCTACTCCCATTGTCTTTGAATATGACATCAGATTCTCTTGTTCTATTTTTCTTTTATGATAACTATGAACCAACGAAACATTTCCTTTAAAGTGTGCATACGCAAAAACAAAGCATGTGATTGGCATTAACAGATAACTTATATTCTCCATCATTTCATATATAACCCCATTAATTCATAATTTTCATTAAAAGTTATTGTGTATGTTACACTACGCTGTTCATATAATGCAACAACTTCTCCCACAACACAAATATCATTGTTTTGTTTAATTTCTGTATATCTCTGACTTGTTATACGTTGATAATCTTCCAAATCTCCTAACGATAAAATTGATTCCTTGAGAAGACTTTCTGACATGGATTCTTTCATTTTTTCATCACAATTTTCAAGTATGGCTTGTATGTCAAGATGCGATACATCTAAAATTGTTTCTTCCATATGCTGTTCAACTGTTTTTTGATCAAATAATCCAGATGTTCCTAATGTCTGATACTCAGGAATAAGAGAACGTACCAATAAATAGACACCTAAAATCAATACAGCGACAACACCCAAAATAATGCCAATTATTTTTTTATAAGAACGACGTGTTTTCACACCCATGTTTTCATTAAATTCATGAGCCAATTCTTTTGGTGTCCCCATTCTTTGAATGACTTCTTCAAATGATTCACCATTTTTTAATGCCATTTCAATGTCATTTTCTAAATCCAATTTAATTTTTTTTCTTTTGTTGTTGAGAACAATTTAATAATCTGATAACTTTTTTTATATATTTTTCTCTATTCATATTTATTCTCCTCTAATATCTCATTAACAACCATTGAAAAATTCTTCCATAATTGTTTCAATGCTTTGAGCTGTTCTTTCCCTTTATCTGTCAAGCAATAATATTTACGTGATAATTCTTTATTTTGTGGTGGCGTCCATTGACTTTCAACCAATTCATCATCCTCTAAACGATATAAAATAGGATAGAGTGTTCCTTCTTTCATTTCAAACATACCATGACTTTTTTCTTTCATATACATAATCATCTGATAGCCATACATCCTTTCTTGTGAAAGAAGCTGTAAAACCAAAATTTCTAAAATTCCTTTTTTTAATTGTCTTTCATATCTTTCATTCATTCAATCAGCTCTTTTCTATTTAGTATTACTAAATATATTTTAATACATAATTAACTATCATACAATATAAAGTTAATATAAAAGTCATAGAAAATGTTCATACTATATACAGGTGATAAAAATGGTAAAAAAATTTACATTTGATGATGAAGATGATGACTTTGCATACGATAATGATTTAAAAGAGCAAAACAATGATTATCATGATGATCTTAATAGTGATCTTCATAATGATTTTGATGATCATCTTCATGACACTTCTCATGAAGATCCAAAAGAAACTGAATATATCAACTCTCATTCAACACAAAATAAACCTGTTTCTAAAAAACAAAAACCAAGAGCCAAAGTTAAGAAAAAAACGAAAAAGAAAACTAAACATCATACAAAAGTCATTAAAGAAAAAAAGAAACATTCGTTTCTTTCAAAATTCTTTTTATTTCTATTTATTATCGTTATTATAATAGCCTTATGTCTTGCTGGTTATGTTGGCTATCAATATTACATGAAACAACAAAATGAAATCGAACAATTACAACAACAGATTCAAGAACAATCTTCACAAAATCAACAACCTTCACAAGACCAACAATCTCAACAAGATATTCAAAATCAAGATCAGGAAGAGAATTCTCAAGAAGACAATCAGGTTCCAGAAGATACCACACCATCTCAAGATCCTGTACAAGAAGAAACTGATGACACCACTCAAGATATACCTAATGAAGATCATTCATCAACACAAAATACAGCACCATAAAAACCAGTTATCCAAGGATAACTGGTTTTTATGATTGACTTTGAATATTTATAATCAGATACTCTGATTGAGAGCCTGTACGCAACGGATATCCCCATCCTGCAATACCTGAAGATACAACAACTTGCATGTGTGATAATTGACGATAGCCATAATTCATTTCTCCAAATCCAAGCCATTCACTCAAGATGCCAACAGGAAACATTTGTCCACCATGTGTATGACCTGAAACTTGTAAATCAATTTGTAATTGATTGTTTGTATCTAGTTCCACAGGCTGATGATCCATCAACAACAAAAAATCATCCGAGGAAACATTCTGTAATAAGTCTGAAGTTGAAACACGCTGATGACTACGATCATCTCGTCCAATCAATGTGATTTCATCCCGAATACGGATACTATCATCACATAATATATGGATATTATTTTGTTCAATGGTCTGTTTTAATATTTCAGGCGTAAAAGCAGGTTGACTTGCATATAATGCCTGATCATGATTTCCATAAACATAATAAATACCGTATTGATTTTGAATGGTTGATAAAGCCTGGAAAGTTTGCTGCATTTGCTGCAAAGTTGTTCGTTCATCAACAATATCTCCACCTAATAAGACAAAATCAGGATTTTCTTTTGAAATGTCATTACAATATTGTATCAATTCATTTTTATTCATAGTATTAGGAAAATGCAAATCACTTATAAATGCAACCTTATAATTTTGTGAAAGCTGTTTTTGTGTTTCAATCGTATATTGAACAGCATGAACATCTTTCATATTTATATATCCATACCCTAATAATATGCATACACATAACAGCGGAATGAGTCCTAAACGATAAATAGAATCAAGTATATGATTACTTTTCTTTTTATGTATCAACCACATGATCATATCAGTTAATAATGAAAAAGCAAATAAATGTAAAACAATGACTGCCCAAAAGCTAAAAAAGTTACGTGCTGGATAAACAAAAAGAACAGCTATCAAAAAACAAATGATAGATATAAAAATATTCTTTTGTGGATAAAAAAAGGAAATAATTCTTTGAAAATAAAAAGCAAAATAAATAACGACAGGAATCAAAAGCAATGAAAGTAAAGCAAGCATGAACGACACACCTCCAAACTAGAAAAATGGAAAATAACCTACATTGTAGGTTATTTTAACTGCATAATAAAGAAATAAAACATATTTTTTCCTCTAGGAATTTCATAATGTTCGACAAGCGTTAAATATCCCTCTTGAAGTCTTAAATTCTTTCTAACTAAGGAAATTTCACTTGTGTAAAGAAAAACATATCCTTTAGGTTTAACTAAACGATGAATACGCTCAAAGAAGCGATCATAAAGTTCCTGCAGTTGCTGATAATCATTCATTTGTGGTAATGTTGGCATATCTGTAATGATCTCGTCAAACATTTCATTATTCACAAAACGTAATGCATCCTTATGCACAAAATAGATATTCTGTCCAGCAGCTTTGCTGTTTTTTCTGGCAGCTTCAATACCTTTACCAAAAACATCAATTCCCATCGCAAACTTTGCAGGAACGACATAATTTCTTTCTATCAATAATGTCCCACATCCAACAAATGGATCTAAAACTTTTCCATGGTCTTTCATATATGGTTTTGCAAGTTGAACAAGTGTTGCAGCAATATAAGGCTGCATAGAATTAGAAATGATTTCTCGACGATATTCAAAACGAGAACTTTTCAAATGTGTCAAACGCAAATAAGCATTAACCTTATCTTTTTTCATTTCTTTTAAAACAATTTCAATATCATAACCATCTGTTGTATTCAACAAGCGTTGTGGATATAGTTCAAATATAGCTTGTGAAACTTTTTTAATAAGAGTTGGATGTTTTTCTCTTGTTTCATCAGCCACTCTAAAATAAAAAATAGACTGATCATCATAAAGTTTATCTAAAATATCTTCCAAATGACATCGTTGAAAACCAGCCATAATGCTTTCTAAATCAATATTTAATCCAGTAGCACCAGACAAAGGTATCAACATATCACGATATGTTCTAATATTCAATAAATCATATAATGAATCACTACGAACCAATACACCTTGTGTAACAGGTTTGTATTTTAAATGCAACACAGATTCAAATAAGACAAACTGATAGTATGGCAATGATGTTAATACCACATCAACAGGTTCATGTTTTAATTTAATAATTTTACGTTTATGTACCTGATTTTTTAAAATCAGGGGGTTTAATATCTTTAATTGGGCTTGAATATGTTTTGTCATTTCAGAAGCATGAATGAGCTTATTTTGAATCTCTTTGAGTCTGTTCATATAGCTACGACAATTATGACAAGCTATACCTGCTAAATAAGCTTCTTTGACATATTCTGTTTTTTCTTTATCATAAGCATCTAATAATATATCAACCGTATCATCATACTTTCCTAATAATATGGCGCTATTTTTTCGAATCTTAGGATCTTCATGAGATAAGAATTCAATTAATGTCTGCTTGAATTGCTGATCTTTTTGAAGCAAAGAATCACATTGTTCTAATGATTTCAAACGAATCAATGACTCTCTTATATGTTCATTCTTTTTTATACTATTTATCAAATCCATACATACAACCCTCTCAATTAACTGTGCAATATTATACCATATTTTAACGATTTATCCAACTTATTTTGGGTAGAGTCACATAAAAAGATAAAATATGAAAAATTTGATAGTACATTTCTCGCTCCTGTTTCATCTGTTGATAAAAAAATGATGTCATTTTTTCATCAAGGTTTCCACAAAGCAGACAGTGAAAAAAGTGAGATGGATATAACATTCTGGCATAAAAATAAATAATTTCATAAACATCAAAATAATGCGATTCTAACAGTTGCTGAAGCTGTGAAAACGTCAACATTTGACTTTTCATTAAACAGGCAAGATGTCGCATACGGGTTGAAAAAATATATGAACATGGATTGATCAGTTCATATATATATTGAAAACCTGGTTGTGATAATGATAAAGATACTGGCAAAGTCGCCTGATTATCAATCTGTAATAAATAATTAAGAATATTAATACTATTCTCAGCTAATCCACAATAATAATAGATCAACGATAAAATATCTTGGTCATGTTTAAAACTATAAGCATAATCTTTTGCCTTTTCTCTGGCCTGGTCTATTTTACAAATCCATTGTTCTTTAATTTGTTGAACCTTCATTTTAGGAAATGGATAAACCATCATCGTTTGTTGAATATATCGTTCTATTGATAATGGTTCTTTATGATAAAGCAACAACACATAGTTTTGAGTCAAAAGTTCCTGATAAATATTTTTAACTATATCATAACCTTGTACACCACACTGATACATTAAATAGCGATAATAATGATATCGATTTAAAAATTCATGAGGATCTGGAATATAGGATAAATAATAAAGTTGTTTCTCTATATAAAAGTAGCCCGTTGAATGATGATGACAATCCATATGATAATACATCTTTAAAAAATCTTGCATAAACATTCTTCTTTCTATGATGAATAAACCAAAGGAACTTGTCCTTGAAAAATCTCTAATAAAATGGGAATAGAAATAACTTGTGTATGATATTGTTCAAAGAACGGATAAACCATCGCAATATTCATTCTAATTTCAATGGATAATTCTATCATGACATGATTCACACCATAATTTTCAATGTTTTTAACTATTGAACTTCCTACATTGGAAAGATGTTTATAATTGACAGGTATGCTAGGCAGTAAGAAAAAAGATGGTAAATGAAATAATGTATTCAATGATATAGAAGCTATAATTCCAGTCTGACTCACTTCTTCCACCCTTTTTTGATATGAACTTTCATCTTTTGCCTGATAACTTCCATCTTCAATTTGAGCATATGTTTTTTCAATATCTAAAACGATTTGTGATGCTAACTGATTAACTTTAATCATATCAAAATCTATCAATTCAATTTCATTATTTTCATTTCTTTCAATAATAACCAAATCATCATATTGTTTTTGATCAGTCATATAACAATGCGAAATAACAAGTTGATTGAAACGTTCAATTTCCATCCTTCCATAATCTTTTAATAAAGGAATAAGCTGAATATAAATGATTCCTAAAGTCACTGTTAAAAAGATACATATACAAGTGGCAATGATTATCCATTTTTTCATCATATTTCACCAAAATATTATATGTTTCTAAAAACAAAAAATGTCATATGACTATGACACTTCATGAATAATTTCATTTAATGGCTGATCAAATTCATCATAATCAATATGATCAACATATTGAAAAGAATAAGCCAAACCTATCTTATAACCTTGAAAATCTTTTTGAAAATAACGATCATAATAACCTTTTCCATATCCAACACGATAGTTATCCTGATCGTAAGCAAGTAATGGAACAAGCATGCAATCAATCTCTTGTGGGCATATTTTAACACAATTGAATGGTTCTAAGACATGAAAACATCCTTCCTGTAAATCATTGAAAGAATGGATTTCATAAAATTCCATTTCATTTCCAATAACTTTAGGAACACAAATTCGTTTTTCAGTCAAAAGTTTTTCAATCATGTTAAAGGTATCAACTTCACCTGGTAAAGATACATAACAACCAATGATTTTGGCTTCTTGAATGCGAGGATGGGATAATACTTTTGACAAGATATTTTGATTATATAAAGAAAACGTCTTTGGCGATAAAGCCTGACGTTTTTCTTTCATGATAGAACGCAACTTTTGTTTATCCAATGCTGTTTTCTCCCATATCTAATTTAATGAGCTGATTTAACTCTACAGCATATTCCATTGGTAATTCTCTAGAGAATGGTTCAATAAATCCCATGACAATCATTTCTGTAGCCTGCTCTTTTGTCAATCCACGACTCATTAAATAGAAAAGCTGATCTTCTGAAACTTTTGATACCGTTGCTTCATGTTCAATAATGGATTCGTTATTCATCATCATATTTGTTGGAACAGTATCACTCGTTGATTTGTCATCTAAAATTAAAGTATCACATTCAACCTTACTTTTAGCATTTGTCGCATTCTTTTGATGTCTCACTAATCCACGATAATTAACTTTTCCACCATTGCGTGAAATTGATTTAGAAATAATCTGACTTGATGTATTTGGTGCCAAATGAATCATTTTAGCTCCTGAATCTAAAATCTGATGACTGTCAGCCACAGCAATTGTAATACATGTTCCTTTAGCCCCTTCACCAGCGAGTATACAAGTTGGATATTTCATAGTCACAGCTGAACCAATATTTCCATCAACCCATTCCATTGAGCCATTTTTAGCGACTTTAGCTCGTTGTGTGACTAAATTATAAATATTTTTAGACCAGTTTTGAATCGTTGTATAACGACATTTTGCTCCTTCTAAAACAACAATCTCAACAACTCCTGCATGTAAGGAATCTTTAGAATAAGATGGTGCTGTACATCCTTCTACATAATGGATATCTGAACCTTTATCTACTATAATCAAAGTTCTTTCAAACTGAGCCATTCTTTCACTATTGATTCTAAAATATGACTGTAAAGGCTTATCAAGTTTAACTCCTGGTGGAACATATATAAATGAACCGCCAGACCATACAGCTCCATTCAAAGCAGAAAACTTGTTATCATTATAAGGAATGACAGTATCAAAATATTTCTTAAAGATTTCAGGATATTCTCTTAATCCACTATCAATATCTAAGAAAATAACACCTTTTTCTTTAACTTCTTCTAACATATTATGATAAACAACTTCTGATTCATATTGTGCTGAAGCCCCAGCTAGAAACTTTTGTTCAGCTTCTGGAATTCCTAATTTATTAAATGTATTTTTGATTGTTTCAGGAACCTCATCCCACTTATCTGATAAATGATCACTTGGTCGATTATAATATGTATATTCATCAAAATTCATCTGACTCAAGTCAACACCCCATGTTGGCATTGGTTTTTCCAAGAAACATTTTAAAGATTTTAAACGATATTCTAACATCCACTCTGGTTCATTTTTTATAGCAGAAATTTCTCTGACAATATCTTCATTTAAACCTTTAGGTGTTTTAAAAACAGAAACATCTTCATCTTTAAAATCATAATCAGTATTCGTTGTAGGAATATCAATATCTATTGTTGCCATGATTTATTCCTCACTTTCTTTCATTAATGCAATAAGACCACTCCATCCAAGTGTAGCACATTTAATACGATTTGCCTGTTTATGTGTATTTTGAAAAGCAATAGCCTCTTCCAAAATATCAGGATCATAATCCTTTTCATAAATCATATTCATATAATTATCAATAATTATTTGTGCTTCATCTTTGGTTTTTCCTTTAACCAATTCACTCATAATAGAAGTCGAAGACGTACAGATGGCACATGCTTCTCCATCATAACGAACATCTTCAATCTTATCACCATCAAACTTCACCTGAATATCTAAATTATCAATACAGGTTTCTGAATTCATATTAATTTTATGGTAAGAATCATCATCAACAAGACCACGATTACGTGGGTGTTCATAATGATCCATAATAATTTCTCTCAATAATTGAGGATCATTTAAAGAATGCATCTAAAAAGTCATCTCCTTTTTTACATACTTCAATAAAAGCATCTATCTCTTCTTTGGTATTATAAAAATAAAATGAAGCGCGTAAAGTTGTTGAAACTTTTAAAAATTCATCTAAGATTTTAGCACAATGCTGTCCAGCCCTTATAGCAATTCCATAACTGTTAAATAAACTGGCTGCATCTTGTGAAAAGACACCCTTAATGTTAAAAGCTATAGCGCCCTGTGAATCTGGATTATAAATATCAACATTATCTAATTGTTGCATTTTTTCAATGCAATATTTTCTCAGTTCCAATTCATAACGATGAATATTATCCATGCCAATACCCATCAAATATTGAATAGCTGCGCCTAAACCAATAGCCCCTTCAATATGAGGTGTTCCTGCTTCAAAACGATATGGAGGATTTTTTAATGTCACAACACCACAACTATTATAACGTGAATTTGATCCTCCACCTAATCGTGTTGGTTGCATATTTTTTAAAAGCTCATATTTACCATATAGCACCCCAATACCTGTGGGTCCACACATTTTATGTCCTGAAAATGCTAAAAAATCAATATCCGTTTTTTGTACATCTGTCACCTGATGGGGAACACTTTGAGCTCCATCCACGACTACAACAATACCGCGTTCATGGGCGAAATCACATATTTCCTGCATCGGTGCCTGATATCCCAATACATTTGTGACTTGAGCCACTGCAATGACTTTCGTTTTATCAGTCACAGCCTTTTTCACATTTTCTAAAGTTAATCGTCCTGTTTCATCTAAATCAATATAATGCACAACAGCACCAGTTATACGAGCTACATCAAACCATGGTAAAGTATTAGAAGCATGTTCAGCAACTGTGATTAAAATTTCATCTTCTTGTTGAAGATGAGTCAATCCATAACCATATGCAACCATATTCAATGAATCTGTGGAACCAGAAGTAAAAACAATTTCTTCTTTTCTTTTTGCATTGATAAATTGTTGAACAATTTCTCGACTTTTTTCATAGTGCTCATCTACCTCGTGAGATAGATCATAATCACCACGATGGGCGTTACCAGAATAATTTGTTAAATAATCGCAAACACTATCAATGACAATCTGTGGTTTTAATGTTGTTGCGCCATTGTCTAGATAAATCAATGGATGTCCTTGCATCGTTTTTCCATTTAACATAGGAAAATCTTTTCTTACCTGATATACATCAAACATCTCAGGCACCTACCTTTGATAAAGACTGTTCAAAATGTTTTTTAATCATGTCATTATCAATAACCTCTACAACAGGCATTAAATAACCATAAGTAATCAATTGCATGGCCTGTTTTTTTGTTAAACCTCTACTTTGTAAGTAATAAAGATGTTCTTCATCCATTTTTCCTACTGCTGCTGCATGAGAAGCCTGAACATCATAATCATCAATATACAGATAAGGATTTGCACATGCATAGCAAGATTCATCAAACATCATAATTTTATTTGTCTGATGTGCAGAAGACCCATGTTGTCCTTTGGTAATCGTTCCAATACCATCAATAACCAATCGTCCTTTATCTTTCACAACACCATAATTATCCATTTGACCATAAGTCATAGGTTGATTATGTTGAATTAAAATTTCATAATGTTTATTTTCCTGATTCTTAGAAAGAATTGCCGTTCTGACTTTTGCATTGGCTTCTGGTCCATCTAAATAAAAATGATAGCGACCTTCAAATGCATCATCTGACAGTTCTGAATAACCATACTGACAGTTAGCATATGCCTGTAAATAAACATCTTCCAGACTCTTGGCAGACTCTGATAAATTTTCACTGAAAGCATGAACAGTAGCTCCTTCATCCAGTTTCATTGTTTTATGTAACGTACAATTTGATGAAAGAACTCTGATTTCAATCAGATTCACCTGACAATAAGCCTGAAAATGGATATCAATATGTAAATCTTCATCTCCTGCATAAATCATATAAAAAGTGAGTGGCTTTTTATTTTGAAACATTAAAACACCATCTTGAAACAATACATCTTGAGGCAAGCGGGTTTCAATAGATGATTGTGATGAAAGAATCATATAGTAAGATAGCTGATCTTGCTGAAGATCAATAATGGGCTTAATCTTTGATAATAATTGTGCTTGCATTCTTTTATTGTCCTTTTTTACCACAAGCTTCTAATATAATAGGTTGTCTTTCGTTTTGCTCGATATCATAACCTAATTCTTTTACCCATTCATATCCTTCTTGATCAATCTTTTCAACCAATTCATATCCACCACTCATAACGATTTGTCCTTGAACAAGAACGTGAACATGTGTTGGTTTTACCAATTCAAACATTCTTTCATAATGAGAAACCATAATACATCCAAACTCATCACTACGCATTGAATTGATAGCTCCAGCAACGACTCTTAAAGCATCAACATCTAAACCTGAATCTATTTCATCTAACAATGCAAAACGTGGCTGTAAAAGCTTCATTTGCAAAATTTCATTACGTTTCTTTTCTCCACCTGAAAATCCTTCATTTAAATAACGATGAGCTAAGTTTTCATCCATTCCTAATTCTTCAATGTTTTTATCTAACGTTCTAATAAATTTAAATAAAGATATTGGTTCATCTCTTCTAGCATTTATCGCTGCTCTTAAAAAATCAGAATTTGTTATACCAGGGATTTCCTGAGGATACTGCATTCCTAAAAACAATCCAGCTCTAGCACGTTCATCAACACTCATAGCTAAAACATCCTGTCCATCAAGTGTGATTTTTCCTTGTGTCACCGTATATTTAGGATGCCCCATAATAGTAGAAAGTAAAGTTGACTTTCCATTTCCATTTGGCCCCATAATCGCATGAACTTCACCAGTGTTTATTTCTAGATTTAATCCTTTCAGGATTTCTTTTTCTCCTACTTCAACATGTAAATTTTCTATTTTTAAAGTCGACATAAAATCGCCCCTTTCGAAGATATATTTTACGTAAAATGCCTGTTCAGTCAAGCAATACGATAATTAAATTTATTATATCCCATTTTTGAAAAAAACTTTCTAAAAAAAGACAGCAGATTGATTTTGCTGTCTTATCACTGCGTTAGCAGATTCCACAAATAATAACCAATAAAATAAATAAAACTAAAATGAGTGTAAAAGACCCTTGATGTGCTAACATATCCATTCCCCCTTTATATTGATTAAAAATAAGATGATTAATAAAATAAATAAAGCTATCGTAATCTCACTATGAAAACAATTCGAATTTTCTACCATCATGATTCCTCCTATACACACTATATATTATGGTAAAATCATCGTAAATTTTGTGTTCTTGCCTACAAAAGTTGAAAAAATCTAAAGATTGTGTATAATAATATTGTTTATACTAAGGAGGTTCTTATGAAACAAAAAAAGCTTATAAGTTTGGCACTTGCAAGCATTCTATTACTCAGTGGTTGTAGTTCAAAAACAGTCCAGAAAGATGGTAAAGATGTTGTTGCTTCAATTGATGATGTCAGTCTTCTAGCTGATGATTTATATCAGGATTTAGCTTCATCTACTCAAGGTAAGCAAGCTTTATTTTCGTATGTATTAGACCAGCTTATTCGTAATAATTTTCCAGCCAACGATGACATGGAAGAAAATGCTGATGAAATTGTTAAAAACATTGAAACAAACTATCAAAATCAATATGGAGATAGCGCTGAAGAAGAATTACAAAGCGCTTTAGAAGCATCAGGTGTAGAAGATTTAGATGAATATAGAGATTCTTTGATTCAATCTTTACAATATGCAGAATTCTTGAAAGATTATATTAATGATCATTTTGATGAAGTCTTTGAAGATTATTATCAACAAGCTTCTCCTCGTATGGTTCATATCATTAAAGTATCTATGAGCGATCCAGAAAATCCAACTAATGAAGAAAATGATAAATTAAAGGAAGTTCAGTCTTTATTAAAAACAAATAAAAGTTTTGAAGATATCGCCTATGATTATTCTGATGATGAAAATACAAAAAGCGCAAAAGGAAGTCTTGGTATTATTGATGCTAATACGGATTTATCAAGTACCTATGGTGAAGAAGTGCAGACTGCTGCCAGAACACTAAAAGAAGGAGAAGTCAGTGAAGCTATTCAGGGATCAGATGGAGTTTATTTTGTAAAATGTACAAGTACAGATCAAGAATCAATTAAAAAAGAATTAAAAACTGTTGATGTTGATTCACCATTATTAACTTATGATGATTATATGGTTTATCTTGCTTTTAACACATATGAAATCAATTACCATGATGATACAATTAAACAGACTATTCAAGATATTGTTGATGAGAATTTAGATATTCGCAATGATTTAAGAAAGGAGAACTCATAATGAAAAAACTAATCATGTTGTTATTATGCGGTAGTTTATTGTATGGTTGTTCTTCTTCAAGTTATAGTGTTCAAGTTTCTGATGCTCAAGATTCACTTATGAGTGGAAGTCAATTAGATATTACAAAACAAGATTATTTTGAATATTTATTAGATAATTATGGTGCTCAAGAAATTGTCACAACTATTCTTGATAATATTGCTGATAAAGAAATTACTGATCAAGAAGAAATTGATAAACTCGTGCAACAAAGAGAAGATGAATATGCAGAATATGCTGATGGAGATTTAGAAAAATATGCTCAGAATCTTGGTTATGAATCAAAAGAAGATTATTTAAATGAATCTTTGATTCCTGAAGTTAAACAAGAATTATTACGTCAAAAATATATTGAAGAACATTTAGATGATTTAATTGCAGAATATCAGGTTTGCAGCATGAAAAAAATTGTTGTAGAAAAAGAATCTGAAGCGCTAGAAATCATTGAAAAATCAACTGATGAAAAAGCTTTTGATCAATTATTAGAAGAATATGGCAGTGACGGTGAAGATGCAGGCGTTGTCACAAAAAATTCTTCTTTAGACGATAATTTAAAAGATAAATTATCTGATCTTAATAAAGTAGAAAAAGATGGTGTTTACAGTCAAGCTATTAAATTAAGTGATGATAATTATGCTGTTGTTTATCTATATGATACTGCTCATAAAAATACGGATGGCATCGTTTCAGCACTTGCTAGTGATGGAGAGGTCCAAGAAAAAGCTGAAGGAGCTTATTTAAAGAAATATCATTTTGAAGTTCACGATGATTTATTAAAAACAGAAATTAAAGAGATTTCTGATAATTATTTGGAATAAGGCTTTTCCTTATTCCTTTTTTATTGTAAAATGAAATATAGGAGGTATGAAAAATGGATAACTGTATTTTTTGTAAGATTGCCAATCATGAAATTCCTGGTAAAATTATCTATGAAGATGATATTTGTATGGCTTTCCTTGATTTAAGCCAAACAACTGATGGACATACACTTGTTATTCCTAAAAATCATTATGCTCACATTTTAGAAGTTGACAGCCAAACTTTAGCACATATGATGGAAGTTGTTCAAAAGGTCGCATTACAGCTTCAAAATCAGCTTCATGCAAAAGGTTTTAATATAATAACAAATATGAATGAAGTTGCAGGTCAAACTGTACATCATTTTCATATTCATATTATTCCTCGTTACAATCGCGATGATGGTTTTCAAGCTCACTATCAAGATCGCAGCCAAGATGTGAATTTAGATGATATTTATCAAAAAATAACAAAATAAGAGAAACAAGAGTTTGATAACTCTTGTTTTGTGTTTTTATATTGAGTAGAAAATTATCAAAAAGGAGAAGATTATGCATAAAATAAGAATTAATATGTTATCGAATGCCGATAAAGTTCGTGGTCAAGGTGTGGGGAGTGCTTATCTTGAACAAGTTGCTTTAGTTAAAAACGAGTTAAGTGATTATTTTGATGTTGTGATTAATGATTCCAAACCTGCCGATATTATCCATTGTCATACAATTTTACCTCAGTATCTCATGAAAATGAAAAGAAACAAAGGTATTAATGTTGCTTATGTTCATTTCTTACCAGATACATTAGATGGAAGTATCCAATTACCTCATTCAGCTTTAACAGTATTCAAAAAATACATTACTCATTTTTATAATACTGCTGATTATCTGATTGTTGTTAATCCTATCTTTATAAAGGATTTGGTACGTTTTGGAATTGATGAACATAAAATTAAATATATTCCTAATTTTGTATCTAAAGAAACTTTCTACAAACAGGAAAAAGAACATATTCAACAAACGAGATCTCAATATCATATTGATGAAAATGCTTTTGTTGTATTAGGAGTTGGACAAGTTCAAACACGAAAAGGTGTCAAAGATTTTATTGAAGTTGCTAAAAAATTACCTGATATAACTTTCGTTTGGGCCGGTGGATTTTCTTTTGGAAAAATTACTGATGGTTATGAAGAACTCAAGGAAATATATGAAAACCCACCTCATAATGTTCATTTTATCGGTATCGTTCCTCGTGAATCAATGAATGACATCTATAATATGGCTGATATACTATTTATGCCCTCATATAACGAACTTTTTCCAATGTCTATCCTAGAAGCCATTAATAGTCAAAAACCGCTTCTATTAAGAGATTTGGAGCTTTATCAAGATATTTTATTTCAAAAATATCTTGTTGCTGATGACAACGAAGGATTTATCAAAAATATTTTAAAACTGAAAAATGATCCTCAGTTCTATTCTCAATATCAAAACTATTCATATGAAATCAGCCAATATTATTCTAAAGAACATGTTAAAGAAATGTGGAAAGAATTTTATCTCGATATTGCTAAAAAAAGAATTTATAAGTGATTAAACTTATAAATTCTTTTTTATTCATACATTTTTGGTTTATAAATCGTTCTATTCTCTAATGAAAAAATACGTTTTGAAGTTTCTCCAGATTCCAATGTATCTAAAGCTTTATTAAACATATTCATTCTGGCATCCATATTATCAATCATATGCAACATTTCTGCTTCTCTAATTTGTGGAAGTACTGGTGAACCATACTCATTTTTTCCATGATGAGATAAGATCATATGTTGTAATAATGTGACTTCTTCACCTTCAATATGAAGCTCCTGTGCTGCAGCATAAACCATGGATTGCGCAATAGAGATATGTCCTAACATCTGTCCTTCAAATGTATAGCTTGGAACAACTGGTCCACTTAATTCAACTGTTTTTCCAATGTCATGAAGCAAAATACCAGAATATAACAAATCAGCATTTAATTCAGGATAAACATTCATTAAAGCATCAGCTACTCTTAACATAGACAATGTGTGAAAAGCTAAACCAGATACAAATTCGTGATGATTTTTACTGGCAGCAGGATAAACTTTAAGTTTTTCAAAATTATTTTCAAAAAGATGTTTCGTTAAAACATATAATTTTGTATTAGAAATACGCTGAATATATTGTTTTAATTCTTTCATCATCATTTCACTATCCATTGGTGCCTTAACCAAAAACTGAATTTGTTGTGAACGTTGATATGAAACATCATCAATAGATATAAGCTTCATTTGACGATCATCGCTATATTTAATAATATCACCTTTTGCTCTTACAACAGCACCTGTTTTTAAAGATTCAATATGTTCCTGACTGGCATTCCATAACTTGGCATCAATTGTCCCAGTATCATCTTGAAAAACAATACTCAAGTAATTACTTTTATGAGCACCATTTGTTTTTCCTAAAGTGACATGTGAAATCATTGCTGTAAATTCCACATTATCGTCACCACATTTCATATCTTTAATTTTAATCATTTGTGTCCTCCCATAATTGTTGAATAATTTCCATAACATCATCATATTCATAGCCTTTTTGAACTAAAAAAGTAATAATTTTACTTTTAAGAATATGAGATTGATATCTATTTTTATAACGATTATATACACGATAATATTCTTTTGTCAGTAAATTCATAGTATGTTCTTTAGGTATTGAAAAATCAAAATTTTCAATGGCTCTTTCTACTACATCTTGTGAAAAACCTTTATTAAACAATTTATTTCTAATATTTTGTATTAATGCGTATTGTGGTCTTGTGGTATTTTCATTATAAAGTTTTTGTACCAACTCCACAGCTTTGTCATATTCCAAATCTTGGGAATATTCTTCCAAATACTCATCAATGATAAATGGTGAAACACCTTCTTTTTTGAGATGATAAATAATTTTGTTCATTCCCATTCCCAATCGTTTTGCCTTTTGAAAATAGTTTCTAGTGTATTCAGCATCATCAATAAGATTTTTTTGCATCAATAAATCCATTGTCATCTCTACTTGAATATCATCAAAATCTCCTTTATCCATAAGTTTCTTTTGCATTTTCGCATAAGTATAATCTTTATATGTTAAATACTTTAATGCCAATTTATATGCTTTAGAAACTTGTTCCTGATCTTTTAAAGCATCTAGTTCTTCTCTATCTACAACTTGTCCAACAGATAAGCCATAACGTTCAATAACCTGTCCAGATAGACTCAATAGAATTTGATGATGATCAAATTGAAATGCAACAGTGTATAGATGATTATTTTCAGGAGTAATAGAAACAACCTTATAACAATAATGATGTTTTGCTAATGCCTGTTCATATGTACGTAGAATATGCTGATAAAAATTCTCACTACTATATTTTTGTGCATCGTTTCTCGCACAAGTAGAAAGTTGTGTTAAATCAGAATGATACATATGAATAATTTTTTCAACTAAATCTTGTTGGTCTTTAAAGAAATAACCATTATGACCATCGACAATAACACCATCCAGATTTTTGTCATATCTTGCTAAAACAGGTAACCCACTAGCCATAGCCTCAATAAAAGTCAGCCCCTGTGTTTCCGTTACTGATGCCGAAACAAATAATTGTGCTGCATGATAAAACGAAGGGACATACTCACTCTCTTTTGGTCCTGTAAAGAATATATGACTTTCTAATCCTTTTTGATGAACCAAAGTTTTTAATTCTTCAAGTTGTGGCCCACCGCCAACAATCATAAGACATATCTTATCTTCTTTTTTCACAATATCAGACATTGCATCTATTAAAATTTCAATACTTTTCTCAGGAGCAATTCTACCTAAAAAAATAACAACAAACTTATCCTGTAAATGATATTCCTGCAAAATCTGATCCACTAAACCTTGATTTTTATTTTCTAATGCAAATGCCTCTAGTTCCAAACCAGTTGGAATCACATGAATAGAATTAGAAATACCATATTTTCTCAATGCATCAGCTGTCTTTTGTGAAGGTACAATAAGCTCAGAACAGCTATTTCCATATATCTTAGAAATTTTTTCAATAATTTTTTTAGCCGCCTGATCCACAGCTTTTAAATTCCCAGGCGTAATATAATGAGAATAATCAGCCCACATTGTATGATAAGTATAACAAACTGGAATGTTTAAAATTTCACCAGCTATCTTCCCAAAAATACCTATCCCAAATTCTGTCTGAATATGAATAATATCAGGCTGGAATTCTTTCAATTCTTTCATACCTTTAAAAGAATAGATATTGGATGCACGATAACCATATAATTTTTTTAAATCAATACCAGGCAAACGTAATACTCCATCATCCTCATCAATATAATCACTATTATGAGGTAATATAGTTGTCACAACTAAAACATGATGCCCATGTTTTTTTAATTCTTTTTTTAGAATATGTGTAGATGTCGCTACACCATTAATATCGGGTAAATAAGTATCACTAAATAAAGCTATATTCATAAAATTACTCCAATCTCGTTCGATTTATTTCTTTATCAAGAGAAAAAACTAATGCTCCTATAATAAGTCCCATATAATATGACATAAAGCGCCATAAGAACATAGAAGAAGACACACCTACTGGTCCTAAAAAACTAAATAGTAAAAGATAAACACCTTCACTACCACCACTTGATCCAGGAATAGGTAAAAATGCATTAATTAAATATATGCATGAACAAAGTCCAATAAAATCAAAAAAATCATAAAATGATACATCTAAATTTAATGCCTTTGCACTAAAAAAAGGCATACTGTAAATAATAGTTAACTTAATAACATTACAAATACAAGAACGTATTAAAACTGGTTTATTACGTTGTAAAAGTCCTAATTGATTACGAAAATCAGATAAATATGTTTTAACTTTAAAACATGTCGATTCATAATCTTTAATAATACGAATTTTAGTTAAAAATTTAAGAATAGTATGTGTTAGAAAATTCTGTAAAGTTTTAGATTTAGCACCACCAAACAAAGCCGCAATCACAACAAAATTAATTAAGAATCCTAGCACAACCAAACTAAATATAGCAGGACGTTCTATAAAATACTGATATTTAAATATTAACACAATACCCGTATAAATAACAAGTACACTCTGATAACAAATAAAACACATCAATAAAATACTTGCAGAATACGTAGGGGCAATCCCTTGTTTATTAAAAATATACACTTGAGCAAATTGTCCACCACTTGCAAATGGTGTTATTCCATTAAAAAAAGTTCCACTAATAGCATTTATAAAAGATTGTTTATAGGTATAATCCTTTTTATAAAATCTACCAAAATATAACAATGAAAAAGCATCGAAAATATAATATAAAAACATGACAATAGCCATTGCTATAATCCAAGAAATCTTAGCATGTGCAAAAGCATCAACAACTTGTTTCCATTGATTTCCTATAGATAGATAAATAACTGTTCCACCAATCAGAAGAATAACAGCAATATTTAAAAGATATTTTTTCTTTCCTTTCATCATAGGCACTCATAATAATTGTAAACAATTATTAAATCCTCCCTTCTTAATCAATCTAAAACAATATTATATCAAAGAATAAAGGATATCTTTCCTATAATCATTTTACTACAAAAGGAAAGATAAGTGAATAAAAAAAAGGGAGGGAATAGAATGACTATTCCCTCACATGGACTGGCAGCGTGCTATTTTCGCA
>OGPH01001130.1_pt1 | contig 22400 bp, 24 predicted proteins | sample 1552891 | NCBI WGS metagenome assembly OGPH01 (sample SAMEA2580272, study PRJEB22360) | human gut metagenome | biome: human gut; feature: human-associated habitat; material: faeces | place: Denmark | collected 2008/2010 | reverse complement strand
TAATCGGATAATTTTTTCTCTCTCGTTCATAAAGCACCTCCACAACTTCCGATTTCTCAGTTTCAAAAATTAGAATTTGAGCAAAAGCCCAAGGGACTAATGTCCCCTATGCTTTTCTCTTTTCTTTTGCTGTTTCAGTTCAAACATTCGCAGTTCGTCCGCTTCTTTTTTCTCACGGCTCCTCACTTTACGCTCCTGTTTATTCTGTTCCTGCTGTAATTTCAATGCCTGCTGCGATTTTGTGCCGATGCCTGTTTCCTGCATCTGTTTTTTCGCTTCACGTTGCATCCTTTTGGGATTTCTTTTTATATCTTTTACAACAGTATCAACAGCCGGACTGAATTTCAAACTAAAATAGTATTTTTGAATATATTCCTGCACTTCGTAATCCTTTGGTTCTGCACCAAATGTTACCTTCGCCACAGATAGTTTACCATCTTCAATACGTTCAAATACACCTACCCAAAATGGTTCTTCAAAATATACCGTCAGTTTTCCACTTGCTTTGTCCATAAGAATCCCTCCTAAAATGAATTGAACAAAGAATGGACAACCCGGAGGGGCAGGTTACTTACCCTATTTGCATAGGACGGCTGGGCTACCTACCAGCTCTAGTACATTTTTAATGTACATTGCGTTTTTATCTTTGTATTTATAATCAAGCCATATGGCACGATTAACTTATTCGGTCAATTCCGATTTTCCAACAATACAAGCAGAAGATTATTTATCATCTGTATTGTTTTCCTTTTTCTTATGAGTCGACCCCAAGCAAAGAAATGAAGAACCAAGACATAACCATACTATAGCCATAGAACTTTCATTTCCACTCGTAAAGCCAATAGCTGACGCTATGAAAAACAGAACTGATGCAATGTAAAATAAGATTGATTTGTTTATCCCTTTTTTCATAAATAAGCATCTCCTGCAAACAATAATTTATTTTAATAAATATTTTTTAAACGCTTTATGATTATCAAAGTGGACTTCTCTAAAAAACAGAACTAACCAAATAATATAGGTTGGTATAGCCATATATGGGGTTAAAAGGCAGGATAATGTCGCTCCTGCTAACATTATAACAGTCCATATGAAGCACTGATTTCTTATATCACGAGAGATCTGAGCTTTATCATACATTGCCTGTTCTTCTTTAGAAAATGAATTAAATCCTGAAACAAATTTAGTTGCTTTTTCCTTAAAAATCGCAAATAACACACCTATAATTACAAATGGTATAACCAAAATTATACATGACCAAAATCCTATATTCATAATACATACCTCCTCTTAAAATACCAATTTCTCAGTTTCAAAAACTTGAATTTGCAAATCTCATTTTGCATTTCTATATGAAATCATAATATGACTTGGTGCAAATAATACTGATGCTATAATCAATAGCACTGACCTACTCATAATCCCACTAAAAAGAAACAAAATTGAAGGAATAATAGAGAGTGCTAATGCTCTAAAAACGCTACTTTTCTTAAAACAAATGATCCAAATTGCGCAGTAAAGTATTACCAATATAGCATCTACAATAAGGTATAATGCAAATGTCTCGTCAGACCACCACCCGAACCAAGTTCCCGGAATATTGATTATCATGAATCCGAAACAACCAAATCTCCCTACTTGCTCTAAACACTCAACATATTTATTGTTCCACTTATTATTAAAACCATCTTTGCACTTAATCGCAAATACAATATTGGGTATTATAATGACTATAATAAAAATCAGCCCAAAAACATTAAACCATTCCATATTATCCACATCCACAATCCCGATTTGCTAAATTCATTTTCATTGACAATGATATCATATTTTTTTTTGATACTCCAGTTCCCGTATCCATTCTCTGGTTTCCATTGGTGCATTTTCACAAAATTCCTGAATCCACATCTTATGGAGTCTGATTTCTGATTCTGTACTGTCTATGTTTCCAGCACACCCGCCTGTTTCCTGAAGTGCTTCCAGACAAGCCCATTCCTTTTTGAAGTCTCCGGCAAATTCCATCCACACTTTTATATGATATTCTTTAAAACCCAAATGGTAAATCAAGTAGGTCAACCTGTCAAAATCAGCTAATAGCATTTTTTCTTTCTTCAGCAATAACCTTTTATCATGCTCGCTGCATAAATATAAAAATGCAAGCTGTTCTATCTTTGCCTGCTCCATACATTTCTCCCTTCTCTTCTGTATTTGTCTCACTTTTACAACCGATTCTACCTTGTCCAATCGTTAAAATCAATACAGATGGTGCAAAAAGTGAGACAAACCATCTTTTTACCAGAGAGGAAGAGATTTAAGATGCCAAAGCCAAGGACACAGTCTGGTGAGAAGAATCTGATTAGCCAACGGTTGATTGAACTTCGCAAGACCCACAATATGTCTCAGCGTGATCTTGCCTATAAGCTCCAGTTAGCTGGTTACGATATGGATAAAAATGTAATCACCAGAATCGAAACAAACAAGCGTTATGTCACTGATCTTGAATTAAAAGCCATTGCTGAAATCTTTCAGGTTTCATACATATTTCTCATTGATGGCAAAGATGAATAGAAGTGACAAATGGGGAAGTTTCTTTCGTGCTTCCCCATTTTATCCGTCTCTTTTACAGATTCAGTAATTCCAGGATTTTCTGCATACCGGCCTGATATAAAGATTCCGCATATAATATCCATCTCTCACTGACTTCAGTAACATATACGTCTATCATTTTTCGCTTTTCTTTTGATAATCCCATTGTCTGAATTTGTTTTTCATATTTTGATATTTTTTCCAGCATTTCCTGGTACACTGTATTTTCTTTCAGCTGATCTTCTACCTCATCAATCCAGGTATCCATCAGCAACTCCAGTAGTTTTTGTGTGTCACCGTCATCCTTTCCCAGTATTGCTTTTTTTATTTTCCCCAGCATAGCTCCATAAGAAATCATTTGAGCCTGCCCCATATAAAAATGGTACTGTTCTTCTATCATTTCCTTCTCGCTCTCCAGTTGGAAATATCGGTGCACTGCCTTATGCTCTTCTGTCTTTAGGCTAATTGGCTCATTCGACTCCATAAGTGTTTCTATTACTGGATACTTCTCTATAAGTTCCAGTATTTTCTTTTGCAGTCTCTGGTATTCCGTATCGTGCTTCTTCAGATAAGTGCACACCTGTTCGCCTATTCGTATCCCCAGACACTGTTCGTTCCAGATGATATCTGGCTGTTCTGCCATAGCGGTTTCTCCCTTCTGTGTGGTTTCTTCTGTTGCAAGCACAAGACTATACCACACTTCCGGGAGAAAGCTATTCAGCAGATCTACTGAAATGGCTGGGCAGATACTGTGCAACCAGCCTATTGTTGCCAAATATTAGAAAAGCAGCAGAAACTTGACTTTTAATCGTTGTTCCTGCTGCTCATAGCATTCTTTATATTTAGTTCAGATTCAGGCTTTTTACCCAGTCCTGAACCTCTTCTTCTGATGCATTGGAAGAAAATCTCTTTCCTTCCTGCCAGTCTCCGGTTCCCGCCATTTCCTCCAAGAGTTTTCCGCTATCTCCAATTCCAGAGGAAGCTGATGTACAAAATGGAATAACTGTTTTTCCTGTAAAATCATTGTTTTTGATGAACTGATTTACTGGCCATGCAGCCACTGCCCACCACACGGGATAACCTATCAAAATCTCATCGTACTCACTGAAGTTATCGACCGTCGTAGAAACCAGATCTACATCTCTCAGGCTCTCATCGTCATGCTCTCTTGATACTCGGCTGTCGTCATTTGTCCAGTCAAGATCCTCATCTGTATAAGGTTCTACAGACTCCAGCTCAAATAAATCTCCACCCGTTGCATCTGCAATATAATTTGCTACGGCTTTTGTACTTCCTGTTGCAGAGTAATATACAACCAGAACTTTACCTGTTTCTCCTGTGCTATCCTGTGCAGGTGCTTCAGTTGCTGCCGCTTCTGTCACTGCTGCTGTTATTTCTGCTTCATCAGAATTTTCGTTCTCTGAACTCTCCTGTTCAGTCTCTGTATTCTGTGCGGTTTCACTACCCTGATTATCTGATTTATTCGATCCGCATCCTGTCAGTAAAACTCCTGCTAATATACAAACGGCAAGTAACATCCAACTTATATGTTTCTTCACTTACAGCATCTCCTTTTCTATGTCATTCTCTATATAAACGTGATACACATTTTTCTGCATTATTTGTGTATACCGTAGTTTTCAACCTCATATTTATAACTCAATACACGCTATACACTACTATAAACTATACTCCATTTTAGGGAATCCCAGAAGGATCTCGTCATAAGAACTCATATCCATCTCTTTTTTCATAATCGCCGGTCTATATTTTTTATCACTCATTTCCACACTGCTTCTGGATTTTTTATTCATCCAGTCAAGATCAAGCTTTGTATATGGAACTTTCGGCTCAATCTCAAACAAATCCGCTTTTGCTTCCTCTGCGATCATCTGTGCTACTTTTTTTGTTGTTCCGCTTGCACTGAAAAATGCCACTAATTTTTTACTCATAATAAAAAGCCCCTTTCTATACGTATTTTTCACAAAAAAATAGATGTATAAGATTTACATTCATCTTACACATCTATTTTAAGCTCTATCGCTTCATTATGTCTAATGCTTATATTGAATTTTGTTTTATGCCTGAAAAGCATTAATCTCCTCGATCATTTTACGGACTGCCAAAGAATATGGAATATTCCGTCGCCAGGCAATCACCGTACTGGTCGTGATTTCAGGAGAAATTCTTCGCTGTACAAGAATATCCTCTCGCCAATACTTTGCAGCACCCTCAATTGAAATTGGATACCCCAGTCCATTTGCCGCCATAACTCCGGCATTCGTTCCAAGATTACTCGTAAAAGCAATCTGTAATTTTGAAAAGTCTTTCCCAAACCAGTTGGCAAGTTCACTTTGAACGTTCATTCTTTCCGGCAGGATCAAGGGCTTTCCAATAAGATCTTCTTTTTTTATAAACTCTTTTTCTGCCAGCGGATCATCCGGCCGCATTCCGACACACCAGTGATCGCAATCTGTGATCCGGATATAATCCAGCCCTTCGGTGTCCACCGGCTCCATGAATAATGCAATATCTACAAGTCCTTTGTTCATCATCTCATACACTGCATCTGCTGTTGCAGTATGCAATACAATCTGAACCAGCGGATATTTTTCTTTATATGTTTTACATATCTTCGCCAATGTCTCCACTGCTGCAAATTCACCGCATCCAATGGTTATCGTACTCTCTACAACCTCTTCTTTTCCTTTCAGTTCCTCAAGCGTCCTTTCCTCAAGATTAAGAATCTCCAAGGCACGCCTTTTTAATAGAATCCCCTCATCAGTAAGCGAAATTTTCTTCCCACTTCGAATAAATAATGTTATTCCCAGGTCCTCTTCAAATGCCGCCATTTGTCTGGAAAGCGTTGGCTGGGTAATATGCAATTGTTCTGCTGCTTTTGTAAAGCTCTGTTCTTTTGCTACTGTCAGAAAATAGCGTAATAGTCTTAATTCCATGTTTTTTATTCCTGCTTTTTTGTTTTAACAGTTTCTTAAAATATTGTGCCAAAGCGGCATCTGTGCAATATACATAACAGCCCTTCATACCTCTTGTCATGAGTGTTCTGTATGTATTTTTTATAATTTCATCTGCAACCCGATCTGCTTTTTCTTTATCTTTCTTCGCTAGTGTTTTTATTCCTTTCAAGGAATTATCGGTCTTTGCACGCTTTGTATAGTCTGTAATCACTTTCCCGTTTTCAAATCGCATATCATTCCCAATAATAACACCTGTATAATCGAATTCTAATCCTTGTGATGTATGAATACATCCGGCTTTATGAACTGACTCATCACTGATTGCAAAGGCATCTCCACCATTTAGATTCCAGCTTATGGAATAATCTCCAATCTCAATATCATGGAAATTTGTATTGTTTCTGGTAGCCTTCGGCCAATTCCAACAATAACCTGCAAGAATTCTTGCTCTATTTCTGGCGCGATTCTTTTCAAGCACAATTGCTTCCATTTCCCATTGTTTCAATTCAACAATAACAACATTTTCTTTTCCATTCAATCCATAACCAGAAACAAGCATAAATAAGCATGTATTCACCCCCACACATCATATTGTTTTGTTCAATTTCAATAGACAATTCTAAAATAATCCAAATATGCTTTATATTTATCTTGTGCTGTCAGACAGGTATCTGTCAGATAACCTTTTTCGTTGTCCCATTCCTTCAATCCACGATAATAGAACATCTTCAAATTGTCCTCAATAATAAACAGAACGATATTGTATTTCAGACACTCCTTAAACATAATCAATCTGCCCACACGCCCATTACCATCTTGGAACGGATGGATTCGCTCAAACTTCACATGGAAGTCAAGAATATCCGCAAAGGTCTTTTCTTCTTTGGCGTTGTATTCCATCAGCAAGACCTTCATTTTATCGGCAACTTCTTCTGGAAGGGCTGTATCCCTGCCACCGACTTCATTCGGAAGTTTCTTATAATCACCAACAGCAAACCAATCTTTTCTAGAATCGCTGGTGCCATTCTTCAAAACCAAGTGAAGTTCTTTGATGAACTTCTCCGTCAAAGCTGCTTTTGCATGATCAATAATCATGTCAATGCAACAGAAATGATTTGCCGTTTCAATCACATCATCCACATTCAGCACTTCTTTTTCTACGCCAATAGTATTGGTTTCAAAGATATATCTGGTTTGATCGTGTGTCAGGCGGCTTCCTTCCATATGGTTAGAGTTATATGTCAAATCAATCTGTGTTTTATGATAAATACCACCAGAGTATTTACTTGCCTTCTGCTCTTTCAGAATATCCAACAGAGTAATAGGTTCTTCTTTTCTCTTATTGATACGCTCTGGTTTCTCCGCATTTTCTGGAATGTTCCAAGTTTTACCGATAAGACACGCACCTTTCACACGACCCTGGGCACAGTAATTTCTAACACTGCGTTTTGACATATTCCATTTTTTTGCTATTTCAGCGACTAAAAGGTATTTCATCTACCATCCTCCGTCATAAATCAAATCCAAAATGTACTAATCTACTGATAGTATATCACACCATCGGCAAAAACACCATCTGTTTTATCTATCACACTATTTTTTAGCCGATATATAATATCTGTTTTCTGGACCGATTAATTTAATAGAAAAATCACCTAAAGATTCAAAATACACTTTTGAATTTTAAATCTATACCTTATGTCGCCTGATAAGTTGTGTTTTTATTTTCGCACATGATTATTTTGAATCAGCCTATCGAATGCATCTACATAAGATTGCACTTGCTGTTCTATTGTTAATATTTGTTTTGGATATTGATATATAAAACAGCCCATAAATAAGAAAGTCCCTCCGGGTTGCTCATGAAAAATCAGCAATCTCTCTTTGTTTCTTGAAATTATGCCATCATTCATCAATTTCTAATTTTCAAACCATATCTCTTACAGTTTCCATATGTCTTGACTACCGATTCGGTCTTTCAAAGGTGTAAATAAAGTGTGAATTCTACACTTCCATCCGTAAAATGGACTGTTTCTTAGAATAGGTAAATATTTTTTTAAAATCTTTTCTTCTGTTGGAAATCAAACATACAAGTTATATTTATCATATTATACTTCTAACAGAAACAAAAGTTACATGCTACTAATGAAGGGTAAAAATGATAAGAAAGACTATAGAGTAAAAGGAGAATACGAGAATGAATAAAAAAATGTTTTGTTACCAGTGCGAGCAGACCGTAAGTTGTACCGGCTGTACAGGAAATGCCGGTGTCTGTGGAAAAAAGGCAGATACAGCAAAATTGCAGGACGAACTAACAGGTGCATTAATCGGTCTTGCAAGATCTATGGATGACACAACAATGATATCCCAAAATACCTGGCGTATCATCATAGAAGGATTGTTTACTACCGTTACAAATGTAAGTTTTGATAATACAGCCATCGAAAATATGATACAAAAAGTCAGAGCTGAGAAAGAAAGACTGGTTCCTAACTGCAGCAACTGTCAGGCTCCTTGTGGCAGAACAGAGGAATACGATATGCAAAAACTTTGGAATGACGATGAAGATATCCGCTCTTTGAAGTCGCTTATCCTCTTTGGTATTCGTGGAATGGCTGCCTATGCCTATCATGCAAATGTTCTAAATTATGAAGATACTGAAGTAAATCAGTTCTTCCGCGAAGCCCTGTTTAAGATTGGTTATGAAGAAAGTGTGGAAAGACTGCTTCCTACTGTACTGAAAGTAGGGGAAATCAATCTGAAGTGTATGGCACTTCTTGATAAGGCTAATACAGAAACCTATGGAACACCAGAACCGATCGATGTTACACTCACAGTAGAAAAGGGTCCTTTTATTGTCGTAACCGGACATGATCTGAAAGACCTGCAGCTTTTGCTTGAACAGACAGAAGGAAAAGGAATCAACATCTATACTCATGGTGAAATGCTCCCTGCCCATGCCTATCCATTCTTAAAAAAATTCTCACACTTAAAAGGAAATTTTGGAACTGCATGGCAGAATCAGCAGAAAGAGTTTGATCATCTTCCGGCTCCGATTCTTTACACTACCAACTGTTTGATGCCGCCAAAAAGTAGTTATGCTGACAGAGTATTTACAACAGAAGTGGTTGCTTTCCCAGGAGCTGTTCATATCGATGAGAAAAAAGATTTCACGCCAGTTATTGAAAAAGCTCTGGAACTGGGTGGTTACAAAGAAAAGCAGATATTTTCTGGTATCAACGGCGGAACAAAAGTGACAACCGGATTTGGTCATGCAGCTATCCTATCTCATGCAAATACTGTAGTAGATGCCGTAAAATCAGGTGCAATCCGCCATTTCTTCCTGGTTGCCGGCTGTGATGGTGCTAAGCCAGGTCGAAACTATTACACAGAATTTGTGAAACAGACACCTTCTGATAGTATCGTCCTCACTCTGGCTTGTGGCAAGTTCCGATTCAATGATCTCAATCTGGGAGAAATCGGCGGGTTGCCACGACTGATGGACATGGGGCAATGTAACGATGCTTATGGTGCAATCCAAGTTGCCGTAGCACTTGCAGATGCATTTGGATGTTCTGTAAATGAGCTTCCGCTTTCCTTCGTTCTCTCCTGGTATGAACAAAAAGCAGTCTGCATCCTGTTAACACTTTTACATCTGGGTATCAAAAACATTCGTCTTGGTCCTTCTCTTCCAGCGTTTTTGTCACCTAATATTCTGAACTTTCTGGTGGAAAATTATGGCATTTCACCTATTACCACACCAGAAGAAGACATCAAAACGCTACTGAACCATGACAAATAATTTTTATTCTAAAATCCAAATGAATACAAACAATCAACTCAAAATGCCAGAAAAACCGAGGACTATTCCCCGGTTTTTCTTCTTCGCTTAACTATTTATAATCCTTTTATAAACTCAACTGCATTCTTTATATCTTCTTCATCCGGATGCCCTTTTGCAATTCCACCAACCAGTTTAAATGGACCAAATGTATCATAGCCCTTACATCCGAATTTTCCTATCACTTTAGAATGTTTCTTATTTAAAATCTGCTCTATAGATCTGTAATTCGCACTTCCACCATAAGTACAAATCAGAAATATCTTTTTGTCGTCTGGTAGATTCTTCTCTGCAAATTTCAACATTGACTGATGAAATTTTGAAAAATAAATCCCTGATGCAAACCCAATCATATCATAACTACCCAAATCTGCATCTGGCTGTTTTACAGCATCAATCAAGTCAACCTGACACTCTTCTGCTATGCTTTTTACTAATTTTTCTGTATTTCCATGATGTACAGATGCATATACGATTGCTTTTCTCATTTTTTTCCTTTCTACCTGCTCCATCAATCAGGTCATAACTCATATTTTTTTATTTCTTCTACAATTCTATCCAGCATCTGTTCAAACTGACTTTTTGCTTTCATCTTATTTGCTGCTCCATCATACAGGCTATAATAGAAAAACATATTTGCATAAAATTTAACTGCATTCTCTTCTGGATGATTCATTTTCATATTTTTGAACAGCTCCTTCACGTATTCTGCCGGTCCAGATACGAGATATTGCTGATACAAATTCTGCATCTCTTCACTGCGAAACTGCTCTATTGTCAGCATCTTCCGAAATGATGATGCAAAATCATCCTCTGTCCAGTATTCAAACATAGACTTGCTGTATTCTACAAAATCATCCAATGATACATCCTCATACTCTTCAGGCATACTCTCTTTTTCATCTTCAGGCATATCATAATCTGATGCCTGTTCGCCATCCTGCTGCTCCATGCGCTTAACAATACTGTCAAAAATATCTCTCTTACTTTTGTAGTGTCGGTATAATGCCCCTTTTGTCATGTCAAGCTCTCCTGCTATCTGACTGACTGAAACAGCCTCATAACCATCTCTGGCGAACAGATGCAGTGCCACAATTAATATTTCCTCTTTCCTATTACCCATGTACATTTCCTCCAAAAAATAAACGACTGTTTACTTTTAATAATAGTAAACAGTCGTTTATTTGTCAAGGCTTTTCTTTTTTCCCATCGTTTTCAATAACTGTATTGTTTTCGATTTACCAAATGGGACATATGGTGCAATTTCACTTATCGGTTTTAGCATTATTTTACTTAAGATTTTGTAAATTACTTTTTCGTCTTCGGTTAAATTAGCATTGGTTTCAAATACCGCAACACAATTTTTATAGTATTTTCTGACACTTCAAAATCTGGTTTTGCCAAACTCTCTGCATACAAATGTGCAAAAAATCAATCATAAAAATTTACGATTGATTTTAATTCTTATTTCCATGTTTTCCAGATATCAGGATGATATCCAAGCGTAGATTGTTTTCCATTTCGAACCACCGGTGTTTTAATTACCTGGGGATTATCAAGTATCTTTCTAAGTTTATCTTCGTCTGCAATATATTTAATGAGTGCAAGCAAATCCTTATCTTTCCCCTCCCAGTTAACCATATTTTCCAATCCACCATTTACCTGGGCAACAGAATTAAATTCACCTTTGCTCATTCCTTTGTCCTTCATATCAACAAACTGATACTTAATACCACGTTCTTTGAAAAATCTTTCTGCTTTCTTTGTGTCATTGCACTTCTTCGTGCCAAAAATTTGTATATTCAAATTACTTTCCTCCAAATTATATAATGTCAGCGCCACCATTGGATATTGAATCCTTTTTCATATTTCATCTCTAATGTTACAAAAAGCTACTACATTACCTTATTTGCAATTTCACGAATATTTAAATTCTCTATATAAATATATGAAAATTATTTCTTCATTTCCATCAGGGCAATTAACTTCTTAGCGGCAGATATTGCAAATACTTCCTCATTAATATGTGCATCCACATCAATTATCTCAACAAGAGGATTGTTTATCACTTTCTTTAATGTAATAAATAATGCCTGATCTTCCTTTGGACCATAATATTTACTGCCTGCCTTATCATTCATTGAAATTCCTCGAATCGGAAGTAATAATGCTGCGTTACTCTTACACTGATTTAGTTTTTCACCAACTTTAATACCAAATGCAATATTTTCCTCTATATTACTTTTTACAACCGTAATAGCCGGATTATGCATATAGACAACTCTATTCTTATATTTTTCCGGGAGACTGCTTCTTTCTCCAAATGTAATCATGTCAGCAGCACCTACGGATACCACCTGAGGAATCCCATTCAACGCCGCTGCATCTAAGCGTTCTGGACCAGCGGCCATAATACCTCCGGCAATTTCATCGATCCATTCTGTTGTTGTCAGATCTAATACACCATCCACAATTCCACTGTTGATTAAAGACTCCATCATCTTACCACCAGTTCCAGAAGCATGGAAAATAATCACTTCGTAGCCTTCCTGCTCCAGATATTCTTTTGCTCTCATAACGCATGGAGTCGTTACCCCATACATCGTAGCTGCTATCAGCGGCTTTTTTACTGGAATATCCGTATTCTCATGTTCCACCATACCGACAATCGCATGAACTGCATGTGTTAATACCTGAGAAGAAATACGGTTAATTCCCGCAACATCGACAATAGAAGGCATCATTAAAATATCACTTGTCCCCACATATCTTGATACATCCCCGGATGCCATCGTAGATACCATAATTTTAGGAACGCCTAGAGGCAATAATCTCATACAAGGAGTCACAAGAGAAGTTCCTCCTGTGCCACCCAACGCAAGAACCGCATCAAACAGCCCTTCTTCATATAACTTTGGAATTAATGCACAAAGTCCCTTAGCCATCACTTCCATAGCATGTCCCCGGTCTTTTTTCTCCTGTAATTCTGCAATACTTTCCTCTCCCAAAACACCGACCGAATCATGATCAATATCCGGTGAAAAAGCAGCCTCAAAAATACCGGCATGAATCGTTAGCGTTCGTACTCCCAAATCCTCTATTTTATTTTTTACATAGAGATACTCTTCTCCCTTTGTGTCAAAAGTACCAATTAAAGCTATCGTTTTCATTTTTTCCTTCTCCAAGAAATCAACTTCTTTCTACAAAAATATCTTAAATGATGTTTAAAAGCGAATGGAAAAGTATGCAAATTGCCTTTTGATTTTTCAAACATACTTTAAGTTCATTATATTATAATTTCTTTGTAATTACTGGGAATAACTCATCGTAATATTGGGAGAAAAAATTGTTTGCATGCTTCAGTAGATAATATAAATATTTTATCAGATATCAAAAACTTCTCCATCCTCTGGAATCCACACATTTCCCTCATAAAATTGTTTTGCTTCTGCGCTATATCGTTCTTTTCGCTTTATCCCTGTCTGATCTTCTGTATGCCAGATCAGCAGATTCTTTACTTTTAAATCTTGTGCAATCATACTTGCTTCTTTCACTGTCTGATGCTGATATTGATATGCATGAAATTTCGGTTCTTCATTAAATAAGCAAAATGCTTCTGATAATAGCCAATCTACCTCCTTACTATATTTTTTACCATTTTCCTTTAACGGTTCATCTCCGGCAAATACCAGCTTCTTCCCATTATCATATTCCATCAGAAAGCCATATTGTTTTGCTTTCGTAGAACCAATATTAAAAAATGTAAAATCATAATTTAAAATATGCCTCTTTTCATGATCTTTTACCACAACAAACTTGATTCTTGTCTCCAAAAAAACCTGACTGCGCTTCTTAAGAATCATGCGGCATACCTGCAATGCCTTCCCCAAGACTTCATCATTTCCATAAAGATAAAAATCCCCTTCATACTCCTCAAGTTCTAATAATTCTGCAATCGTACGGATTACCCAAATCATCCCTAAAAAATGATCCGTATGTTCATGGGAAAGAAAGGCATGATGCAGATGTTTCCAGTCAAGATTCATAATATCAAATGCCCGCAAGATATCACTACCTCCTGTTCCATCCACAAGAAATAACTGATTGTCTTCTTCAAAGACACAGGATGTATTAATATATTTACTTACCGTTGCTGTTCCGGTACCGATGATGTGCATTTTCATTGAAAAATCTCCTTTTTTCGCAAGGCGCTTCCTAAATATCGCAATATTCCTACGTTTTTACATAAATAATTACTCAAATCGGAATTGAACCACTTTTATGGAAGTATATATTTTTCTCCATCAACTACTATATTTTCAGCATTTATAAACATTTTATCTGCATAAAGCTCAATAATTAAATTAAATTCTATATTATAACCTTTTAATAATTTAATTTTTTTTAATGGAAATTCAATTTTGTCTGTCCCTATATATGACATTTCCACAAAAGGATTATACGATATATCTTCTTTTTCTTTTTTATTTGCACTATGCACAAAGAAAATATTGTATATTTTTTCTATTGTCATTTCATGTCTTACCGCTGTATATGGATTAACTATTGATAAATATATTGTCCCTTCCATTATATTATAATTAAATGACCATATCTCGCTTTCCTCTATTTCGTATAATATATCGTCTAAATATAACATTATCATCCTCCTCTATATTTTTAAACATACAATTTTCCACCAATCTTTACTGGCGATGGAATTCTTACATATGTACTATTTTTACTAGATTCTTTATACATTAGTTGACATTACATTATATAATTGCTATTATGCTATTAACAAACAACCAGCAGGTTGCTTTTAAGTTTCCCATTCTGGGGGTTATATCAGTTAATAAATAAGCTGCCTATTCCGCTAAGAACTAAGGGCAGCTTATTTATTTTTCAAATTCAGAATCGAACTATTAATCTATTTCCATTCGTTAATATTTCAGACTGCTACCCCTGCTTCTTTGGCAATTCTTTCTTCAAGTGCCCATAATCCATATTTTTTATTTCCTTTATCTGTGAGGGTTTTATGAAGTTCCAAGCACCTGATCTAAAACAGCAAGTATAATTTTTATATCAATTGGTTTCGTTATGTGTGCATTCATACCTGCTTTAAATGACTTTTCTTTATCTTCTTCAAAAGCATTTGCAGTCATGGCAACGATATTCCTGGTAATAGCCATACCAAGTCCTGTCCCTTTAATTCCACTTTGGGTAGATGTCCGTTCTCTTGAAAAGGAATCAAACACATGTGCCTGAAATTCTTCAGACATTCCGATTCCATTATCCCGGATTCTGAATTCAAAGGCAGTAAATCCCTTTCTGTTACATGGTTTCTCGGATACACGAATATTGACCAACCCACCTACCGGAGTAAATTTAATTGCATTACTTACTATATTTAAAAGAATCTGGTTCAGACGTAATCTGTCAGTGATAACATTCTCATGGACAACATCTTGTGTGTCAATATAAAGATCCTGCTGTTTTGCCTGGATATTTCCTTGGATAATCGTTTTTAGATCGTGGAGGATATCCGGGATGCAGACTTCCTTTTCTTCTATCTTGACAACACCGCTTTCAATACGGCTCATGTCCAGAACATCATTAATCAGACTCAAAAGATGCTGGCTCGATGTTCCGATTTTTGTCAGATAATCCTTTACCAGATCCGGCTGATCCATATGTGCTGCTGCAGTTCCCTTTCTCTCTGGTCTGTCACATCATGTGTCAGAAACAGAATATCTGTCACCCTGCCATCCTTATCACGATTCTGAACAATGGCACTTACTTCTATCCACTGTCTGTCCATGTTACGATAAATATACCGAAGAATCTTATGTTTTTCAAACCGTTCACTGATCGTGTCAAGATCTGTAAATTCAAGATAGTCATTCTGACATTCCGGCAGCATATAATTATCATGGATCAGTTTCCCTATCTCACAGACATTCTGGCATTGTTTCAGGACATTTTCCTTATCCGCCTGGATTTTTAACCATTCTACTTTCTGATCTTCCAGATGAACTAAAAATATATTGGTAAATACCATTCCAAGTGCCTTCAATGCTTTTGTAAGCTCCTCATCCCGTTTCTGGCTATAATGAAGTGCGTTTGACAATTCTTCATTCTTCTGCAAGGCACTGACATCCTGATAGGTCACATAGATATATTTTTTCTTTCCAACGATGAGATAGGAAAGGTCCGACTGCATATAAAACCATTTCCCCTGCGGATTTCTTTTTCTGCAACTGGCTGCCATTTCACTCCACTAGTTTATGAATTACTTTTATCAGTAATTCCACATCAACAGGCTTAGCAACATGTTCATTCATTCCTGCTTCTTTTACTCTTATTCTGTCCTCCGCAAAAGCATTTGCTGTCATTGCAATAATCGGTACCTCCTTTGCATCCGCTCTGTCCAGAGACCTGATCATCTTTGTGGCTTTATAACCATTCATGACCGGCATCATAATGTCCATAAGAATGACATCAAATTCACCAGATCTGCTTTTTTCGAATATCTCAACAGCTTCCTGTCCATTCCATGCTTTGGTCACCTCAGCACCTTCATTCTGAATCGCAAATTCAGCAATTTCCATATTCAGCTCATTATCTTCTGCCAGAAGAATATGCAGTCCCTTTATAGATTTTTCTGATACGTCCTTCTGTTCTTCTCGTTTATCCGCATCCAGATCTATTTTGAATGGAATCCGGATCACAAATGTCGTCCCTACGCCTTTTTCACTTTCAAAAGTAATGGCTCCACCCATTTTTTCAACCAGTTTTTTGGTAATAGGCATTCCCAGGCCTGTTCCTGCAAATTTTGTGCGGCTTCCTGGCTGTTCCTGTGCAAATGGTTCAAAAATATGTTTCTGGAACTCCTCAGTCATTCCAATTCCTGTATCCCGGCAGACAAATTCCATTGTTGTCATTTCCGGCTGTTTGGATGGAATCTCCCTGTAGCTGATATAAATATATCCGTTTTCTCTGTTATATTTCACCGCATTCGACAGGATATTCATCATCACACGTTTCACATACTCTGAGCTTCCAATAAAATCCCTGTGTATGATTTCTTTTTTCTCCCACACGATCTGGATATTCTCTTCTGCTGCCATCTGCTCGATCACAACAAATACTTCCCTGGAAATATTGCTCAAATTAAACGGGATCTCTTCCAGAACGATTTCATCAGACTCCATCTTACTCATATCCAGAACATCATTTACCAGTTCCAGTAACAGATTAGATGCCTCTTTCACCTTTATCCTGTATTCTGTCTGCTTCTCCATATCATCTGCATAATGGTCTGCCATATTGACCATGCCGCAGATTCCATTGATCGGAGTCCGGATATCATGGCTCATTCGCTGGAGAAACTCTGTTTTTGCCTCATTGGCGGCTTCTGCCTTTTTTGCTGCTATCAGAAGTTCTGCTTTATATTTTTCATCTTTTTCCTGTTCCTGTTTCCGATGCGCCAGATTGGTTCTGTATGTCCAGAACCAGAATATACTGAACATCAGACAATAAAGAAAAATAACGCTTGTCACACTTAATGGAAGGTTATGAAACACTTCTTTGTCTGGAAGATACGCATAGATATAATAATCCCTCTGTTTCAGCATGATTCCGTAACATCCGGTTCCTTCATTCTTTATATGAAAAATGTGCTGACTGTCTGTATGCTTTTTCATTGCCTGAACGACTTCGCTACCGGCTGTACTCTGCCCCAGCAGTTTCTCATCGTTGCTGGCAACAACGATTCCCTCGTCTGCAACAATAATCGTTCCATCTTTCTGAGTACTATAGCCATTTAAAAGCCCCTGTATCGTCAGAGTATAGTTTCTGGCAAATTCAGGAGATGTGTAATAATAGATTGCAACGATACCCGGTGCATCTTTTCTGGCACAGGCTGCAATGTCGATATGCGACCCGTCTTCCCTGGTAAACCGTTCCGAATAGCTTCTTTCTTCATATCCGGAAAAATCCATGATAATTTCTTTTTGCAGATACTCTGTAATCTCATTTGCCAGAGATTCATCCGTACTGTATTCACAGTCCGTCTTTCCTTCTGTATCCAGTACAATGATGCCATCCACCCAGAGAGTCTGCAGATTTTCTTTCAGGAAATCCTCGCTTAGCTGTCCGCCGTTTTCTGTTTCTATAGCGATATTTGTACTCATCTGTCTGGCACTTTCAATCGCACGTAGGAGACTTTTGGATTCCGAAGATTCATTATAATGGGTGTAGGTGGAACACTGCACTTTCACATAGTTTACAATCTCCACCATTCTTTTCTCTGCTTCCGTTTTTTCCACATGAAAAAAATAAAACAAAGAGACTACAGCCACACAGATTCCAATCAGACCTCCGATCAGCTGGATTCGTTTTTCTTTTTTCTTTCTCTTAATATCCAAGATCATCCACCTCCAGATACTTTTCTGGATTATCCAGATATTTTTCAATGATTTTCAGAGATGTGCCATCTTGACGCATCTCTTCCAGCATCTGGTTCATCTGCTCGCAGATTCCTCTGTCATCATCTTTTGCAAAAGCAACTCCTATCCCCACGACCATCAGTGGTTCTTCCAGGATACGGAAACTTGTATCATAATCCTTCATGTACTGGACAACAGATTCCTCATGTGCGCCAACCGCATCTACATAGCCTTTCCCCAGAAACGTATAGATTAGTTCCCGGTGTCCGAGACTGATCAGATTTCCCAGTTTGGGAATTCTTTCATCTGTCCGTTTCAGAAAGATACCTTCTGGTTTGGTTGTAGACTGGACAGCCAGGTTCTTTCCCTCCAGGTCACTCAGTTTATAAATATCACTATTCTCATTTACAGCAACCACCTGACGGCTTGCTATATATGGTCCTGCCCAGCGGTAATCGTCAAGGCGTCCTTCCATGGAAAAACAGCCCATGATACAGTCAATCTCTCCGCTCTCCACCAGTTCTTTTTTCTTCTCCCAGTTGATCTGGACAACCTTCACCTGATATCCCATTCTTTTAAATGCTTCTGTAGCCAGTTCTACATCTATGCCCGTCGGTACACCATTCTCATTCAGATAATTGTATGGTGGATAGTTGTCGCTGCCGAGGGTAATGACTGGCTTTTCTGTTTCTTTTTTACCATTGTCTGTGTTTTTACACCCTGTAAGGGTGACTGCTAAAATTCCCGCAAGCAAAATGCCTGCAATCACTCTTTTTCCTTTCATTTTTCTTCCATCCCTGCACTTTTCTTGTACTTTCCTGTTTTCCATTTATTATAGTTAATTGCCCCGAAATTACATAACAATTAGTGTACATATCTCAAAATTGTTTTTATAACTTCATCGATCACAATCGGTTTTGACAAATGTGCGTTCATTCCTGCTTCCATACATCTTTTTGCATCTTCCCTGAATGCATTTGCAGTCATAGCAATGATAGGGATTGTTTTTGCATCCTGCCGTTCCAGGGATCTTATTGTTTTTGTGGCAGTAAGCCCATCCATCACCGGCATCATGACATCCATTAAAATAACATCGTATGTTCCTGATTCGCAGGCTTCAAAGTACTGAACAGCTTCTAACCCATTTTTCACTGTTTCTACTTTAGCCCCATTTTCCGTCAGTATAAATTCTGCTATTTCCGCATTCAGCTCATTATCTTCAACCAATAATATCCGGACACCTGATATATCTGCATTGAAATCTTCTTTTTCTTCCGGTCGTGCATTCGTATCAATTTCAAATGGAAGTACTACAGTAAAACAGCTCCCCTCACCCAGCTTACTTTCAACTGTTATGGTTCCACCCATCTTTTCTACAAGTTGTTTCGCAATAGGCATTCCCAGACCTGTCCCACTATAATTGGAACGTGCGGAATTGTCTGCCTGTACAAATGGAGTAAATAATTCATTTTTTATAAATTCTTCGGACATTCCAATCCCATTATCTCTTATTTTAAATTCACATGTCATATGATCTTCTGATCTTTCAATCGTTCTCATACTCATGTAAATAGAACCATTCACCTTATTGTACTTCATACTGTTTGTAAACAAGTTCATCAATATTTTTTTCAGGTGAACTGCATTGCTCCAGACATATACACCTCTATAATCATCATGTTCTCCCATAACATGAAGTCCTTCTTCTTCTGCCTGAAAGTATAGCGACTCCGTGATTTCTTTACATACCTGATCCAGATTGATGGATTCATCACTAAAAACCACGGTATCCGATTCTAACTTTGCCATATCCAAAACATCATTTACCAATGATAATAGCAGTTTCGAAGACTCATTTATTTTATTCAGACAATCTTTTGCCCGTTCACCATCATTTCCGCTTTTTTCAAGAATTGTAAGCATGCCCATAATGCCATTGATCGGTGTCCTGATGTCATGAGACATGTTATTTAAAAAGGAAGTCTTAGCCTTATTGGCACTCTGTGCTTCTACAAGTGCATTTTGTAATTCCTGCTGTTTTTCTTCAAGCTCCTGATTCAGCTTCAATGCCTGCTCAGCAGACTTCTTGGATTTTTCTTCCGCACGTTTTGATTTTTTCAAAGAATCAAGAATTATACACAGGGCAACAAAAATAGAGATTCCAACTATGAGTGAGACAGCCAGTAAATTGTCCTGAATAAAATCCTTCGCTGTAACTTTTCGTGAGGAAGCATTATACGAAACTACTGCACCTGAAAATTGAGTTGTAGGCATAGATGTCAGTGTTTTATTCAGAATGGACAAAAGAACCGGTTCTCCCTGCTGAACAGCAAATGAAACATCAGCTTCTTTTGTCAGGAAAACACTATGAAGCTTATTATTTTTCAAATAGTCTGAAACAGTACCTGAATTGCTTACAATACAATCCGTCTCCCCTTTCTGCATTGCTTTTACTGCTGCATCTGATGTCTCATATTCCACAACCTCCCATTGCGGATAATTGTATGAAAGATATGCTTTCAATGCAAAACTATCTTTTTCAACGGCAACTATATTCTCTTTATTTTCATCAAAAGAATCCTTTGCCGTAATTGCTGCCATATTGAGAGTCAATAGTGTATCCGACAAAGCAAATCCATTTGTTTCTGCAAAGTATGGATTCTGGTTTGCATGAAAAATCAGGTCTATTTTTCCATCCTGCAATGCCTGAAGCAGTTCACTTCTTGTATCATATCCATTTAATTCAAATTCCAGAGTCTGACCTTGCAGACAATTTTCTGCAAGATCCACATAATCTGTGATAACACCTGTCAATTTACCTGTTGATGAATCTACACTGCTGATACCTCCATCCTGATTCAGATACCCAATCCTGAGTGCACCATGCCGTCCAAGCCACTCCCTTTCTTCTTTTGAAAGAAAGGAGCTGCTCTGTGCAGAAAGATAACGCCTGTAGAGATCATCTGTGTAAAATGGGTTGTCATCCTTGATTCTGCGCATAGCACTATCCAGTGCTTCTTTGATATCCGGACGTTCTGGATTTATAGCGAAATAGATTTCTGTCTCTCCAATACTTGTAAGCGGTGAAATATCCGATTCTTCCCAACGGGATTCTTCTACCGAAACGAAGCAGTCAATTTCATGTTTCGACAGTTTGTCCATAATTTCTGTGGTTGTAGAAACATTGATATGCTTCGTATGCAGACCATATTTTGATTCCCATTCATTAAGCACATCCTCCACTATATTATCTTTAGACACACCAATATTTTTTCCCTCAAAAGAATCCAAATTTCCTGCTGTAAGATCCATATTGGATGCATCCGTATAGATGTAATATTTCTCTTCCCCCATAGGCATATCGGAAAAAAGCATATTTTCAGCACGTTCGTCTGTATAGGAAATGTCACCAAGAATATCAATCTCTCCATTTTCCAACTGTGTAAAGCAGTTTTTCCAATCACTTGTTATGTATTTATATGTCCATCCTGCATAACCTGCAATATCTTGAAGATACTCATAACCATAGCCGCTTCTTTCTCCCTTTTCATTGACGGTATTATAAGTTTCTTCAAAAGATCCTACCCGGATAACATTGTCAGAGTTTTCTTTGGCAAATGTAGGAACGGATAAAACAATAGAACATATAATTGTGCAAAATATAATGTAACAAAATTTGAAATTCATTATATTCTGTACTAATTTGCACTTCTTCATCTTTCTCCCCTCCTCTAGGCTACAGTTGCTTGCTTGCTTCCAGATTTTAATTTTACATTCATTAATTATCAATAACCTCCACACTATTTTTCACAATATTTTTCCAAGCAGCTTCTGTATTACTTATTCAAGTGCTCTACCATAAAAAAGCACTGTCAAACAGACAGTGCACCTCATTTCATGCAACTGGCTGCCATTTTACAGGCCCTGTAGCTTTGCGTCCCAGACTTTCATCTGGTTTGCCAATTTCCATATTATAGCTTTAATACTTATGCAAAAAACTGATTTTATTATACTATAGCACTCTACTGTACACAAGAAAAACATTACCGTTTTAACGCCTGAAAACAAAAAAAAGAACAGCCGATACATATACTCGAACTGTTCTTCTACTTCCGAAGACCACGCAGCATTGACATTACTGTTTCCTGCTCATTGGTACTCAGATCGTTCCATATCCCGCTAAAAACAATATTTCCTATCGTCTGCCTTCACCCGCTGACAACAATGTAACCACATAGTAAATAATTCCAAATACAGCTATACTTCCCATCATAATGCCAATCATCTGATTTATACTCACCACATTTCCATGAAATACCGGATTGCAATCAAGCGTGTCTCTTATCGCTTCAACCATTTCATCCGGATAATTTTTTCTCTCCATCTCTCTGAAAACTCCGTGAAGCATATGATTCTTAATCAATGAAGTGGCATATGTACTCGGAAGATAAGACAGCACCTTCTGAAGACCTGACCCAAAATTTGAAATTGGCATATAAGCACCACATATAAAACCATATCCTGCACTGACAATTGTACCTACAG